>Ga0209181_10000745_pt1 | contig 60201 bp, 53 predicted proteins | sample MAT05_FD_187208 | JGI IMG/M metagenome (GOLD analysis project Ga0209181, IMG submission 187208) | Freshwater microbial communities from Lake Fryxell liftoff mats and glacier meltwater in Antarctica - MAT-05 (SPAdes) (version 2) | ecosystem: Environmental > Aquatic > Freshwater > Ice > Liftoff...
TAGGAAGAGGTGTTGTATTATAAAAAAAAGACCTTAGCTGATGATCAAAGAAATTATGGATATAAAAAAGACAATCCTAATCCTATTAATACTTTTGTTACTTGGACAGAAAGGATATTCTCAAATTGGATATTCAGGAAAAGTTGAAACAGGATATCTGAAGTTTATAGCTAATACCATTAGGGTTGACCCTGGACCTAATTGGAAAGGGTATAATTTAGAAAACAAAAATGGTATTGATTTTAACTTCATAAATGGAATAAAATTAAAGAAAAAGATTTTGGCTGGAATAGGAATTGGATACTTAAACTTTGAAGGGATTGATGGATTCTCAATCTTTACTGACTTTGAATATCTACCTTTAAAAACAAGATTAACACCATTGATAAATATGAAAATTGGCTATAATCACATTTGGAATCAATATGAAAATGGAACTGGTAGCGCACTTTTTGAAATGGGTGGTGGATTGAATTATAAGATTACCGAAAAAACAGATATTTGTCTACAATCTGGATTTTTAATGACCCAGCAATCATTTTTAATTCCGGTAAGATTTGGATTTAGATTTTGAATAAAGTACAGATAGTGAACAAATCACACTGCACCTTCGCTATCGCTTGCCTCTGGCAAGCGAATTTCTTACATGCCTAAGGCATAAAAACAATTTTCAAATAGTATATTTTGCAAACTATTTGGCCGGAGGCCAGATGACCTTTTACTTGCCGAGGCATGCGATAGCAACGATGGCAAAAAGTGAATCGCTTTTTGAAATATGAAAAAGAGATTTACATTTGACATCTAGTAAATTAAAAAGTGGAGGAAGCCGAAATTCCAATAAAGAGTAGGCCAATTAATTCAAATAAAAAAAGAAAATAACTATGGGATTCTTTGAAGATGTAGGTGGTTTTTTTAGCTCAGCAGCAAATGCTGTAGCAGGTGCAGTTGAAAAGGCAGCAGATGCTGTAAAAAGCTTTGTCAATGCTGTTGGTGACGCCGTTTCGGATGTTGTTGAAACCATTGGAAATGGTATTCAAGATGGAATGAATGCTTTAGGTACAGTGCTAAGTGGAATTCCATTTATAGGCGGTTTTTTAAGTGGGGCACTTGCTTGGATGGGAGGAATAGTTGCAGGCATTTTTAATTTATATGGGGCCATTGTTAAAGCTGTGTTCGGAATAATAGGTGGCGTATTAGGAGGATTGATGAAAATTATCGGTGGCATTTTAACCCTTCATGGTTCCTTAATTCTTGATGGTTTTATTGATATAGGCTCAAGTATTGCAGGAGCGTTTATCTCAATAGTTGGCACCTTTGCTTCATTGATTCAAAGAGTAATACCCTTTATTAATAACGACAGAGCACTTACAAAAGAAGAAAAAATTGCCCTTGCAAACGTATTCCGTCACTCATTAGCATTGTATAATATTCGGTTAAAATCGAATAACGGTGCTGGAGGAACTTTTACGCTCGACAATACAATTTATACTAATATACCTAATTTAATGGTGCCGCTTGATACGCTGGTTCATGAATGCGTTCATGTATGGCAATATCAAAATTTAGGTTCGCGTTACTTGGCCGATGCCCTTGGTGCTCAAGCCGTTTATGGACGAGATCCTGAAGATCCATGTAAATCAGGTAGCGCTTACGACTGGCTTGGAGAACTTGACCGAGGTAAAAGCCTGTGGGAAGATTTTAACCTTGAAGCACAAGCGCAGCTTGTTCAAGAAATATGGCTTGATGGTACAATTACCACCAACATGGTTGGGGTAACCAATAACACAGTTGAAACAGGTAATGGAGCATTTTATAAAAAACCATTAGACCCGGAAAATCTAGATTTAGAATTAAAAGAAAATTTTATAGCAAGTAACAACCCTCAAATTGCACCGGACCCACGCGACCAATCACAAAATATACTCTTACATTGCCCTCGAGATGGCAAAGACTATACACAGTTAGCTATTGATTCAGTTAAAACTATGCGGGGAAGATGGAATTTCAGATTGTCAAAGTTGATATAGTCAGATAAATTTACTGTATTTTCGTTCTAAATCGATTCTAAATTATAAGAGGAAAAGAATTCCTAACAACCATTCGAAACTTTTTATGTTAAAGTCTATTTCCTAAAAATAAATAGAATCATATTTCAAGCGCTTAAACACTAAAAACATAATTTATAATTACAAATATGCAAACAATATTGGGCTCGGGAGGAGCAATCGGAGTAGAATTAGCAAAGGCCCTAAAAGAATACACTTCTAACATTAGGCTTGTGAGCAGAAATCCAAAAAAGGTAAACGAAACTGATAGCTTATATCCAGCAGACCTTTCTGACAAAAGTCAAGTAAGTAAGGCTATTGAAGGCAGTGAAATATGCTATTTGACCTTAGGTTTCGACTATAAAACAAAAATATGGGAAGACAAATGGCCGGCTTTAATAAAAAATGTGGTTGAAGCTTGCATTAAGCATAAAACTAAACTGGTTTTTTTCGATAATATTTATGCCATTGGCGGCGATTTCGTAAAACATATCACAGAACTTTCGCCAATAAGTCCAAATAGTAAAAAAGGACAAGTGCGTGCTTTTGTTGATAAACACATTCTCGAAAATGTTGAAAATGGAAAACTTGAAGCCATTATTGCAAGGTCACCCGACTTTTTTGGACCGGGTAAAAAAGAAACAAGCCTCCTGTTGAATTTGGTTTATGACAATCTGGTTAAAGGTAAAACAGCGCAATGGTTTTGCAATGCTGATGTAATTCACACCATGGGCTTCACCCCTGATCTAGCCATAGGTACAGCTATGCTCGGAAATACTCCTGACGCATTTAATCAAGTTTGGAATCTTCCGGTTGATATGCATACCCTTACCGGTAGAGAATGGGTTAAATTGTTCGCAACTGAAATAAATGGCTCCGACAAGGTAATGGTATTGCCTATGTGGGGACTTAAATTATTAGGAATATTTATTCCAATAATGAGAGAAATGCCCGAAATGATGTATCAGTTTGATAGGCCCTATAATTTTGATTGTTCTAAATTTATAAACAGGTTTAAATTTAATCCTACAAGTAATTTGGATGCCGTTAAATTTACAGTTGAATCATTAGGAAGAAATGTAGGCAATGCCAACTAAAATTCGTAAGGAACTTAATAACCAACTTAAAGTTATGATTTCACTTTACCTTTAGTCATTTGCTCTAAAAATTTTCCTAAAAAAAACCAATAATCGAATAAACAGAAAATCTAAACAAACATTTATAGATTAACTTTTGTTTAATAATTTGATAGTGTAAATAGTTTTAAAAGATTTTATCTTACAAAAAAGTTTAAAGCATTAAAATGTGGAGTTCAGAACCCACATAAAAAAACGAGGAGTTACCGAAAAGCCTCAAGATTAGGACAAAATAAATATTAAAAATGTTTAATAAATTTAACTTAGCCGACAAATTACTTTTCATAGCGGCAATACTTTCGCTTATTTTTTCTGAAATTTTATTTTTTAATGGTCACGAAAACCAAGCGATTTTTATTGGCCTTTGGGTGCCATCAATACTGGCTTTTGGAATATATTTAAACCTGATAAAAAACAAAAAAAATGATTGATTTCATACCTTATTTTGCTGGAATTATTACCTTACTATTTGGATTTGGATTTGCATATGCAATTTGGAGTATGGGTCAAAAAAACTCAAAAAAATAAATTGTATATAGTGTATGCCTTTACTGGTACAGAAATAGTGTATATAACTTACTGAGTGTAGATTCTTTTAAAAGTTTTTTTTCTTCTCAGTAAATGAAATTTAGTGATTCTAATCAATCACATCTCCAAGTCAAACAAGGCATTGACTTACATCTTTAGTTTCAATAAATTCATACCTTTTAGAATATTTGTAAAATGGTTTAAGAAAACTTAAACTAATTAACTTTACTTTCTCAAATTCTATTTGCAATAAAATACGCGCTCACTTTTTACCTTCACTCTGAAATCAGTATTACTTCGAAAAACAAATTGAGATTCATAATTTATTAATTACAGGTATTTTCTGATCAATTTTTTGTTTCTAAGTCATTGTTAAAAATTTATTTATTATAACAATAAAACATTAATCAATTTGTGTTGTTTAACGATTATAATAAAACATTAAACAAAACAACTATGGAACACTTAAAAATCGCTAGCGACAATTATGTCGCTTTTACGTTCTTCATTGGGACGATGGCTATGATGGCCGCTTCAGTATTTTTCTTTTTTGAGGTAAGTAATACATCTCAAAAATGGAGAACTTCAGTACTTGTATCAGGATTAATTACTTTTATTGCAGCAGTTCACTACTACTACATGAGGGGTTACAATCTTGAAACAGGTGATTCACCTACCTTTTTCCGTTATGTTGACTGGATTTTGACAGTTCCGTTGATGTGTGTGGAATTTTACCTGATAACCAAAAAAGCAGGGGCAAAAATTGGCTTATTATGGAAATTGATTTTGGCATCATTGGTAATGCTTGTAACTGGTTATTTTGGAGAAACAATCGATAGAGGAAGTAGTGTACTTTGGGGCGTAATTTCTGGTGCTGCTTATTTCTACATTGTTTACCTAGTTTGGTTTGGAGAAGTAGCTAAATTGGCTCAAACCGCTGGAATTCAAGTTGCAAAGGCTACCAGAGTTCTTGCTTGGTTCGTTCTTGTTGGTTGGGCAATTTATCCTTTAGGTTATATATTAGGTACTCCAGGCGGGTTATTTGGAATACAATTAGTTAGCGACCCCGCAGCTGCAAGCCATGCCATGGACATTGTTTACAATATAGCTGATGCAGTAAATAAAATTGGTTTTGGTTTAGTAATTTATGCTTTGAGCAGAAATTCTGAAGATTAAACTATCTAAATAAATACTCGAAGGGATGGTGTAATTTTTTAATTCACCATCCCTTTGTTATTGCTTTTACTCTAACAGCTATAAATGGAAGAATCATCAAAATATAAACCGCATCTAAAATTTGACCTTCATTTCTCAGGGTTAAGTGTTGACAATTACTAATTGATTTTAAGGATGCATTACAGCGGTTTATTTGTTGGTAAAACAATTGCCATATTGCAACAAGACAATAAAATAAATTACGATCAAACTTTTTGTTTTTAGGCTTCAGAAAATAACCTCTTTAAATTAAATAATAATTCATTGGTAAGTTATCATTTGGATTCTAAAGAAATTAACCTCTTTGAAGCAACCCAAATTAATCCGCTTTATTATTATAAAATAAAACACATCGATTTATATGATGAAACAAAAAATATCCTGAGGAATAATAATGCTAAATTCTTCCGCTCTAAACTAAAAGAAAAGACCCTCTTAAATTCAAGCAGTTATTTAATTAGTTTAGAAAACAAGGGTATTAATAAAATAAATATTTTTGAGAATGGTCTGGCAATATCTTTAGAATCTGACAAAAAACTAGGCCTTTCACACCTATCTTTTTTGGGTTGGAAGAAACAATCAACAACATAACAATCAGTTTACTACAAGAAAAATAAAAATTGTTCATAAAAATTTTGGTCTTAGATTTACTTCCATGGCTTAACAAATTACCAATTATTATATTCCCTTTTGTATTTACAATTTTAACACTTATACTATCACTTAAAAATTTTGAATATATTTCATGGAGTATTTTGGGCATTGGTTCTTTATCTGTTGGTCTTTCTCATGGGGACTTAGATCATCTTACCCAAAATAAAATTATCAGCAAGAAACAACTTTTCTATTTTGTTGCAAACTATTTGCTTAAAGGTGCCCTATTTGCTGTAGTTTGGTTTATTGTTCCATACATAGCTTTAATTATATTTATACTCTATTCCGCTTGGCATTTTGGTCAAGCTGATTTTAAGGAATGGGGCCATAATCAAGGATGGCTATCGTTTGTTTAGGGCATTATTGTCCTATCAGCAATTCTCCTATTTCACTTGGAAAAATTAAATAGAATTCTAGAACAAATTCCAAATTTGAATTATGCCAAAGCCCTGAAGAAAATATCAGATACTCAACTCAAGACTCTTCAAGTCATCATAATTTTAAGCGGATTTCTCTTAGCAGCTTTAAATAAATCAAATCATATATTCTTAACTTTAACTTATCTTTTACTAACAAGTCTTTTACCTCTACTACTTTCATTTGAAATTTATTTTGTAGGTCAGCATAGCATGCATGGCTGGCTTCACCTTGCAACTGGCTTAAAAGAGGGTTCATTTAATTTACGGTCAAAATCACTTCCTTTTAGCTTTGCAGGGGCTATCCTTATTTTGTATTTCTTACTTTTTGCCGGCCCAAGTTATGTTGTTGTATTCTTTATTATTTTATCTTGTATGAGCATTCCGCATGTATTTAGCATGCATCGCTTTTACGCAAAAGTAAAATGAGAATAACCAGAACCTTGGTATATTATTAACAATCAAAATATTCATTAATCCTAAGTTATAATGAATTTATTTCAAAATATCTGCCAACCTTTATTGACTTATCAATATGAATCCCTTTCGGTTTAGGAAAATCTGTTGATCCAGCTACCTTTGCAATAACTGAACGTTTTTAGGCTTCCATTACAACGGCTCTCGATTCTTTAAAACAATACAAACTATCTTAATTATAAATAGTATTGCTATGGAAAACAAAAAACCAATCATTCCAAATTACACTGACATTAATGATTTTCTGAGTTCAATTCCTTCGGACTTCAGGACAACAAATCCGCTATTTTATTGCTTGAAACTAAATGAAAATGAAGGTTCCATAAATAATTATAAACCACCATTTCGAAAGGACTTTTACTTCATAGCTTTAGTAACCAATGCAGGACAAACTAAAATTACTTACGATAATACCAACGTTACCAAACTAAATTCATTTTTAGTTTTTCAATCACCCGGGCTATTGTATAGTTTTTACAGAGACAATGCCGCAAATGGATATTTGATTTATTTTAAAAAAGAATGTTTCTTCTTCTTCAAACCTAACTTTGAAAAAGAGTTTCCATTCTTTAATATTCTTCAAACCAATTTCTTTAAGATAAATCAATCAAAATTCAAGGACTTCGCTCCTCATTTTGAAGACGTTTTTAACGCTTATAAAAATGCGAACGATAATCAACACACCATAGCCGTTGTGAAATTATTGGCTTTACTTTATCAATTAAAACAATACACCAAAGCTTTCAATCAATGGGAAGAAGGCTTTACAACCCCGCAACAAATTTTATTTCAGAAATATATTCAGCTTGTAAATATTTACTACATAGAAAAGAAAACCGTTGAGGAATATGCCGAACTACTATTTGTAACTCCTAATCATCTTTCACAATCGGTAAAATCGGCAACTGGAAAAAATGCTTTATCTTTTATTACTTATCGATTAATTTCTGAAATAAAATCACTTATACAATTTACCAATTTCGATATGGCTGAAATTGCTTATCAACTTCACTTCTCCGACCCTGCAAATTTTGGAAAATTCTTCAAAAAACATACAGAGGTCACGCCGGTTGAATTCAGAAAACAGTCCGCAAAAAAATAATGAACCATTCCAACCAAGATTTAGACCATTACATAGTGTTTGGCTTGCTCCATCTTTGTGTCCTCAAATTTTAAAAAAATGAAAATAGCAGTATTAGGAACTGGAAATGTCGGAGACACTATCGGTTCAAAATTGGTAGAATTAGGCCACTCAGTTATGATGGGGAGCAGAACGATAGATAATGAAAAAGGGAAATCATTTGTTGCCAAACACAACGGCAATGCGAGCCTTGGCACATTTGCAGATGTTGCAGCTTTTGGTGAAATAATTTTTAATTGCACAGCAGGCGGCGGTTCACTTGAAGCTTTAAAACTTGCCGGAGAAAACCAACTTAACGGAAAAATTATCATTGACATTGCTAATCCACTTGACTTCAGCCAAGGAATGCCACCAACCTTATCTGTTGTAAATACAAATTCCTTGGGTGAAGAAATTCAAAAAGCTTTTCCAAATTCGAAAGTTGTTAAAGCTCTAAACACCATGTGGTGCGGGCTTATGGTAAACCCAACTATGATAAATGGAGGCGACCATAGCACATTTATTAGCGGTAACGATGTTGAGGCAAAAGAGAAAGTAAAGGAGATATTGAAATCATTTGGTTGGGAAGACAAAAACATACTCGATTTAGGAGACATAACTAAAGCCAGAGGAACAGAAATGTATTTGCCTTTGTGGTTGAGTATTTATGGCGCCACCAACAATGGTGCTTTCAATATTAAAATTATGAGTTAGGGCCGGCTACAAACGTTTACTCGTTCAGGAAATATTTCTGCCAACCCTAATTATTGAGTATTCTGGAGTAAAGTGGCTTACTTTGCTCCGGAATCACTGGCTCACTTTGAACTGGAATCAGTGGCTCAGTTTGTTCGGAATATACAATGATAAATGTAATACTGATATTGATTTGAAAGAGGAAGCATATTGTCTTTTACATCAAGACAACGAAAACTAAGAAGATTTTTTGCAAACCGAGGCAAAAATAACAACGCTTTTAAAAAATGAATCTTCAAATATAGAATACCTGAATACTTTCATTGAAAACATTAGTGATTGTATGTCAAAAATGGTCGATGACAAGAACTTTCTTTTTGATGCACTTGATGATGAGGGTTTATGCAATATTATAATTGATGACTATCAAAGGAATTGCCTGGATAGAAGTTTAACCAATATATATCCAAAACCCGAGCGACTCAAAACTAATTTGTCAGTTCCACAATTGGCAATGCTTTGTAGGATGCTTAATGAATTGAAGCCAAATATTTTAGATATAAATGCAGATATAGATTTACACCGTTTTATAAAGAGCAATTTTGAAACTAAGAATTCGTCAGAAAAAGGCATTAGTATAGATAATTTCAGACAAGATTTTAGCAAACCAAATCCAAATAGTGCTCACTTTTGGGAGAAACATTTGCAAACTATGATTGCCTATGTAATTAAAATAAAAAAAGCTTAAATCGCTCAATCCCTTATTTCATAAGGATTTCAGATGTGGTTACATAACCCTTCGTAACCCTTTTTTGTTATAAGTCCTTCCTATTTTCGTGTGCAAATTTCACTTAAAAGCAAAATATGGAAGTAGTAACAATTGAATCAAAAGCATTTCAGGATTTAATAATAAGGCAGCACAAGGGATAGATAAACCGCCAGTCCCCCAAGTTTCATCTCCGATAAGGGTGTACTGGGCAATTGAACTTTGAGAGCAAAGTAAAAATAGAATCAAGATAGAATTAATAGAAATTCTTCTTTTAAAGTCTAGGAAAGCTAATCATTCAATTAAACTTTTTGATTTGGTAAATAATTTTTCATATCAGTTTTAATTAGTTATTAATATTTATTTAAACATCGTTAGTAAAAAGTTTCAAAATCCGATATTAAAAAATCAAAAGTGCATCAATTTCTAATTTTGATATTCTTGGACAGAAAACTTAACATTATATATGCATACACATTTCCACTTCACCGTTATTTATACTTCTCAACTCCTCACCTGATCATTTTTTTCTTAAATAATAAATATAGTATTCTTCTAAAAAGAAAATTATTATTTTTATAATTCCTACAAAAATCTTAGAGTAATATTTCGTTATGCTATGCCAAGATTGATTTACCGTAATGATTAAATGCAGACTTTAAACTGGTTGGTTCACCAAACAGCCAGACGCTCAGAAAAGCCTATTGTTTCCCATAAGTTTTTCACAAAAATAAAAAAGCCCTGCAATCTATTGATTTACAGGGCTTTTAGTGACATTTTGGTAGTCCCTAGGGGAGTCGAACCCCTCTTACCAGGATGAAAACCTGGTGTCCTAACCGATAGACGAAGGGACCATCGATTTTGGGATTGCAAAAATATACAAGTTTCCTTCAAATACAAATACAAAATAATATTTTAATATATTTAGTTAATTAATTATGCAAACCATTGTTTATCAGCAATATAAAACATTTATCCATTTTCAGTCTTTTAGTCAAAATTTTTGATTTCCAAGGATTTGATGTAAGTTTGCGCCCTTTAACAATCTAATTATTCAAAACAATTTATGAAAGTAGCAATTAACGGATTCGGACGCATCGGACGACATGCTTTTAAATTTTTATTTAACAATCCTAATGTGGACGTGGTTGCCATTAACGACCTTACGGACAACAAAACTTTGGCTCATTTATTAAAGTATGATTCTATTCATGGTAAATTTAACGGAACCGTTTCTTATGACGACCAATTTTTAATTATTAATGGTAAAAAAATTCATGCCTTGGCCGAAAGAGACCCGGCTTTATTGCCTTGGGCTAGCCTTGAGGTTGATGTCGTTTTAGAATCTACCGGATTTTTTACCGATAAAGATAAAGCTATGGCACATATTACCGCCGGAGCGCGTAAAGTTGTTATTTCTGCCCCAGGTACTGGCGATATCAAAACAATTGTTATTGGTGTTAACGATTCTATTCTTGATGGCAGCGAACAAGTAATGTCTAATGCATCCTGCACAACTAATTGCCTTGCTCCTATGGTCAAAGTTTTGGACGAAGCTTTTGGCATCGAACATGGTTTCATGACTACTATTCACGCTTATACTTCCGATCAAAATCTGCAAGACGCTCCTCATAAGGATTTACGTCGCGCAAGAGCTGCTGCTTACAGTATAGTTCCAACTAGCACAGGAGCCGCTAAAGCCGTTGGTTTGGTTCTGCCTCACCTTAAAGGAAAATTGAACGGAAACGCTATGCGTGTGCCTATTCCAGATGGTTCTGTTACCGACTTCACTTGCGTTGTGCGCAAAAATGCTACCGTTGAAGAAATTAATGCTGCGTTTAAGGCTGCCTCTGAAACTTCTTTAAAAGGAATTTTGGAATACAATATAGATCCAATCGTTTCTATCGATATCGTAGGTAATACCCATTCCTGCATTTTTGATAGCGAATTAACTATGGTTATTGGTAATACCATTAAAGTGGTTGGTTGGTACGATAATGAAACCGGCTACTCTGCTCGTGTTGCTGATCTTATAGCTAAAATAGGTTAATCCTTTTTATTCATCCTATACAATGCGGTGATTTAAAATTAGCTTTGGCTCGTTTTGAATCACCGTTTTTTGTATATCCACTTCTTCGAGTTTACTTCTCCTAATTTTAAAATTTATCGCTATAATAAAAGTTAATAAACAGTGCGTAAAATCCCTTGAAGTTTATTCCTTTTTTTGCAACTTGCGTTCATTATTATAAATAGATGGAAGCGAGCAAAGGAACCCTTTTAGTATCCGAACCTTTTATTAAAGACCCCGCTTTTGGGCGTTCGGTAATTCTTATTGTTGAAAAAAATGAATTGGGCACCGTGGGATTTGTCCTAAACCAAAAATTAGATATAACACTCGCTGATATTCAAATAAGTTTGCCACTGATGAACAAATTGTACAAAGGTGGTCCGGTGGCTCACGATTCACTTCACTTTTTACTCAAGAGCAATCATTCGGTAAAAGGATCGGTAAAAGTGCTTCCCGGGCTATTCTGGGGCGGCGACTTTGACGAGCTAACAGCGAAAATTAAAAACGGTGAAATTATTTCTGAAGATCTTAGATTTTTTGTTGGCTACTCGGGCTGGGAACCAGGACAACTTGAATTTGAATTGAACGAGAAAGCATGGGTCGTAACTCAAGCCAATATTAAAACAGTATTTGAACAAAGTGTTGAAAAACTCTGGAAACAAAGCATGAAATCGCTAGGTGGCGAATATGCACTTTTGGCTAATTCACCAATTGACCCAAAGTTAAATTAATTTTATTCTAAAAAAACGATTGCCTCCTTTACCAAATACCAATCTGGTCTAAGTCCCATTTGCCTTGAAACCGCAGTACTTTTTCAATCAGCTCTCTTACACAACCTGCACCGCCATCAAAACTAGAAACAAAATCACAAATCTCTAATATATCCACACAAGCGTCGGCAGGGCAACATTTTAAACCAACTTGCTTTAAAAGCAAGTAATCCGGAATATCATCACCCATGTAAGCAATTTCTGAAGTTTTGAGCCCTTTTGATAAAACATATTGCTTAAAAACCGGCAACTTCTCGTGCACCTTAGTAAAAATATCGGTAATACCCAAACCCCTTAAACGAATGGAAACCCCTGGCGAATTTCCTCCAGTGATTATACATATCCTATAACCTAATTTAATGGCTAGCTGCATGGCAAAGCCATCTTTAATATTAAAACTACGCAACATTTGACCTTCATCCGTTACCAAAACGTCGCCTTTGGTCATTACCCCATCCACATCCAAAATAAATGTGGTTATTTCACTTAGTTTATGAACGTACATGCTCTAAGATTGGTTATCGCGCCATTCGTAAACCCATTTAGATTGAATCATTTCTAAGAGGCCTTCGTTACATTCTTCACGGGTACCTTTGAAATTTGGAATTTCAAGCACCCATTCTATTAAATCTGTGAAACGAATACGATATATCTGACTTTCACCAAATTCGTCGCCAAATTTTTCATACAAACCCATGGCTATATCTTCATGGTCTCTCCAATATATAGGTAATTGAAATTCTGTTGTCATGCTGTAATAAATTTATAAAATTTTGTAATCTATCCTTTTGTTCAAACTTTAATGATTAATGGCCTAAATGAACCGATTGATCAGGAATTGTTACCACCAAATCACCATTTACAATACACTGACAGGCGAGCCTCGAACTTATTTTAGGATTTACGGCGCGGTCAATAAAATCTTCTTCCGTATCCGTAATCTCCGGCAAGAAATTCATGCCTTCATTAACATAAACGTGACAAGTGCTGCAAGCGCAAACGGCACCGCAATTATGATGAAGCGATATATTATGATCCAAAGCTGCATCAAGTATGCTGTCGCCTTTTCTTACTTCCACCTGAATTGGCTCAAAAGCAGGGTCTGAAAAATTAAAATTAACCTTAAATGTATTTGCCATTAATAGATTGCAAAGGTAATGGTAATAAAACGCCATCAAAAGCGATTTTGTTCAACTATTGAACATCAGTTTTAAGATTTTTTTCTAGTTCATTTTCTTTCTTAACAGAACCAAACACTTTAAACCGATTTAGTAAAAGCTTGCAAACACTATCCAACTCAATTAACAAATTAATACAGCTATAATAAATCGCAGTAAGTTTTGCCCAAACTTTTGCGTAAATTTAGTTGATTTTAGCTTATATCTAATACAACTTTTTCGAAATTTATAACGTCTATATAACAAATATCTGCTTCTTAGCACGATTTTTGCCATAGACTAACTTTCTAAGATGAAACGACTCCTTTTACTAATTATTCCTTTTTTCTTTCCAACAGTTTTTACTCAAGCAAAAGCCATAAAGCTTATTGATTATTCAACATTTATCGGCAAACGCATTTTTGCAAATCCTTTAAACGAATGGCTCGAAAAAAACGACTACCAAGGTGCCACAGAAGAATTTCAATCCGATGGCCCTATCCTATTTTTAAAACATTATAAAAAAGGCTATTCGTTACTATTTGATATCAATATGTCGCTAACTTCCATGAGTTTCTTCGCTCAAGGCGGTCGCTTCGATCGATATAAAGGTCAATTACCATTCAACTTGCGATTTGGCATGAACCGCGATTCCTTATACCGAGTTATAGACCTGCGTTTGGAAGAAACCGACGACAATCCCTTTATTCTAACCCGAAAATACAATAAACATAAACTCGAATTACTTTTTAATTCCAAAGGATTGAATCAGGTAAACGTTCTAAATAACGATAGTTTATCTTTTGCCAACGATGTTAATTTTGTGCGTCTACTTTCAAATGGTACAATTATTTCGGGCGATTGCGACAGTTCCCTTGGTGTAATGAGATGGAACGATGGTAAAGCCACTTACGAAGGGCAATGGGAGAACAATTTGCCTCATGGAAATGGTTATTTTAAAGATCAAAACAACAATGTTTACAACGGTCAGTTTAAGTATGGCTATTTCTGGGGACAAGGAATTTTAAAAATATCAGGTGCTTACACCTATAATGGAGAATTTTTATTGAGTAGAAGACACGGTAATGGTAAGTGTGAATTTACCAAACCCAAAGGCGAGAGCTATGAAGGCCAATGGAAAGCCGATGATATGGAAGGTCTAGGCAAATACTCTAAAGGAAAGGCCTTTTACTATTATGGAAATTTAGTGGAGAATCAATTTAATGGCAACGGTAAAATGGTTACCTCCGAAGGCTGGATGGAAGGAATTTTTAAGGACGGTATGCCGAATGGTGTTATGAAACAGTTTATCAAAAAGGAAAACATGTACATAGAAGGCATGTGGACCATGGGAAAGCGGCAAGGTAAATTTAAAGTGACCGACGAAATGAAAAAGGTTACCTATAAATTATTTCAGGATGATATTGAACTTATTGATAGATAATAAATCAAATCCTGTTATGAACTTATATCGATGAGACAAAATAAATAGTGCAATTTTAATGTTTTGGTCTGTGAACTATTATTCTGTTATATCGTTATTTACCATTATAAATTTAATAAACACATTTAAAATTGTAGACATACAGTTTAACCTAACCAAAAAGTAAGTCCAAAACCATAGACTTTCTTGTATAAAAAGCTTATCGGTAAACATACTGAACCACTCGTTTTGAGTGTTGCTCCATCAAGATATCTTTATTGTGTAAAACCTCTGGAAGCTCTTTCTCCTTAAAATTATGTAGCGTTATTAAAGTTAAGTCTTGCGATACTTCCAAGTTAAACAACTCCTCTAACTTTGGAATTAAAACCTTGAATTTTCGTTCATCGTAATTGGCACAAAACGAAAAACTTATCGCCGAATTTTGCATCAAATTTATTTGAACATTAAACGTGGAAAGCATCCCAAAAATAGAGCTCAAGTGCGATTCTACTATAAATGAAAAATCCTTAGATGATAAGTTAATCAAAACCTGATTATCCTTAAATATATAACAAGCCACCTGCTCTTCATTTTCAGGACTCATGGCCTTCACCACCGAGCCTTCTGCCTCGGGATTTACAAACGACTTAACATACAAGGGAATCGATTTTCTCAACAAGGGTTGAATCGTTTTAGGGTGAAGGATGGTTGCCCCGTAATAAGCCAATTCAATAGCCTTATTAAAGGAAATTTCACGCATTATTTTGGTATTTTCCATACGCTTTGGGTCTGCATTCATCACACCGGGAACATCTTTCCAAATCGTTACGCTTTCGGCGTTTAAACAATAGGCAAAAACGGATGCCGAGTAATCCGACCCTTCCCTACCAAGCGTTGTTGTATTGTTACGATTGGTTCGTCCTATAAAACCTTGCGTAATTACCAATTGACGATTCACCAAAGGTTGTAAACGATTTGTTATAATATCGTTAGTGGCCTCCCAATTAATTTTTGCCTGACGATAATTTTCGGTTGTATTAATAAAATTTCTCGCATCCAACCAGCGGTTATTAATACCAATGGTTTGAAGAAAAATACTTATTATCTTGGTACTTATTAATTCGCCGTATCCAACAATTTGATCATATAAAAAATCAAAATCAGTATTAACCGGACGAGTTTCGATGTAACACTCAAGTTCAATAAAAAGATTATCCACCTCATGGTAATTATTTTGCAAATCACCGCCAATTAAGTCGCCAATAATTTTATTGTGAAAATCTCGTATGCTTGCAAGCTCAATCGTCGCTATTTCATAATGACCATCGTACCAAGCACCAAGCATTCTTTCAAGCGCATTGGTTGTTTTGCCCATGGCGCTAATTACGACTAGGAGTTTCTCGTGTTGGTAATTTTTTAGAATACTACCCACATTTATAACCGCATCCGCATTCTTTACAGAAGCCCCTCCAAATTTGAAAACTTTCATTTGCCGTCAAAGATAGACTTTTTGTAAGTTTAAGAAAATTACTCAAGTTACAGCCATTCGCTACCATACCAAAAACAACGAAACTTATTAGTTCGCTTTGTATTTATTATATTTGGGCGTGTCCTTTCAGGTCAGGCTTTCTCCTGCAAGTCCTCGCTGCGCTGCGGGCTTTCCGTTTCAATCCTTCACGCGAGCTCGTACACATTAAAAATTTCTGTAACAAATAAAATCAATACCGCCGCTACTTGCGGTTTTTTAGCAGACCTTTTTAAACCTACAACATCCGTTCTTTTTTCTCGCTGCAGGCAATCGTCTTTTGCAATCGAGAAATCTGCGTTTTTCCTTGTTTCGCACTCATAATCCAATGAAATATAACCCTTCTGTAGGAAGGGGCTTGCGAATTAAAATATTCCCAAGCTATTGAATTGCACTTAAATACGAATTCCAATTCCGAGAATAATTGAGTCGGTTCCTTTTCATGCGAATAAATGCGCGATTTGTCTTCGGTTCTAAATGCATAGGCCTTTAAACCTGCTTCGGTTATAAGTCCCGAGGTGACTAGCTCTTCAATTTTCTTAATATTAATATTACTCCAAATGCTATTGGGCCTGCGCGGCGTAAAACGGATGCAATAACGTTCTGCATCTATTGTTCTGCGAACCCCATCAATCCAGCCGAAACAAAGCGCCTGATCAACCGATTGAGACCAAGTCATTGAAGGCGTATTGCTTCCTACCTTATAATATCCTACCAGAAGTTCCGCTTCTGTTTTGTGATTGTTTTGTAGCCAATTTCTAAATTCATCTTGAGTGGCAAAAAAGGTGGCTATCATGAAACTTAATTTTTAAATACAATAAAACTTTTATAAGAAACGTGTTGTGTATTGGGATGCAAAAAAAGTTATTTTTCTGTGATAATTAATCATTAGGGGGCCACAAAATTTCTTGTAAATTCCTCAAACCTTTTAACTTTATCTCTAGCCTTTCGACGCACTTTACCCTTAGCATTCAAAATTATAAACAACAACGAGGCCTGCGTTAGGGATTGACGTGAAAATCCTTTTTGTGAGGCAACGAACAAAAAGATTGTAACAGAAAGCCCGCCCCAAAGGGAAACGCCCAAATAAACTTACTCTTGCCAGTCGGCGATGAACAAATTCGTATCTCGAGTTCCGCCATTATTTCGGTTGGAGCTGAAGATTAACTTTTTACCATTTGGAGAGAACATTGGAAATGCATCGAAACCTCCATCACGACTAAGTTTCTGCAAATCTGTTCCATCTAAATTAATCATGTACAAATTGAACGGAAAACCACGTTTGTACTCGTGATTGGATGCAAAAATAATACGATTGCCAGTAGGATCGAAATTTGGTGCCCAATTGGCATTGCCCAAGTTTGTAATTTGTTTGGCGTTTGTTCCGTCGGCGTTTGCCACAAAAACTTCCATTTTTGTAGGTGCCACCAAATCTTGTGCCAGTAAATCTTTGTATTCCTTAATATCTTCTATTGATTTAGGTCGTGATGCACGCCAAACTATTTTAGTTCCATCTGGACTAAACCATGCACCGCCGTCGTAACCGAGTTCATTCGTAATTTGCTTTACATTGCTTCCATCAATATCCATCAAATACATATCAATATCACCGTTTCGGGTGCTTGTAAAAATAATTTTATCACCCTTGGGTGAAACAGTTGCTTCGGCATCGTAACCAAGAGAATTGGTAAGTTGTTTGGTTATTTTGCCATCGAGATTGGTCACAAAAATATCGAAACTAGGATAAAGCGCCCAAACGTATTTTTTAAGAACGGAACGATCAGGCACCGGCGGGCATGCCGTATCGGCCAAATGGGTTGATGCGTACAAAACTTGCTTTCCATTGGGCATAAAGTAGGCACAGGTAGTTCGACCTAAGCCGGTACTAACCAATTTATATTTAAACTTTTTACCTTTTTTGGTCGGTAGTTTGCCGTAAAAAATTTGGTCACAAGGAATTCCTTCTTTAATACTTGTTTTTTGAAATACAATGCTTTTTCCATCCGGACTGAAATAAGCTTCGGCATTATCACCTCCAAAAGTTAGTTGCGTTAACGATTTGAAATGGGTTTCACCAGCAAAAATAAGTGAATCCTTTTTTTGAGCCAGCAATGTTGCCGAAAAACCAAGAACTAAAAGAAGTGCTTTTATACGTAAAATCATGATTAAAATATTGAGCACAAATTTAGCTTGACTCAAGGCTAGTTTAAAATATTTATTTGCATAAGATCGCTTAATCAATGTTTCAGTTTTGGCAATAGGTGTAAAGTTTTTGCCCTTTCAATAAATAACTCTAAAAATATAAATGATAAGAATCATATACTTACCGAATATTGCGAAGTCAGGAAGCCACATTATTGTTGTAACTTGCGTCATATATTTATTATGAAACCAAGTATTAAACTGATTGTGCTTATTGCGCTTTTACCGTTTCTTTTTTTTCAATGCACCGAAAATGAGACAAAACCTTCTTCACAACTTGTGAAGCTTAACATTGAATACACTTGGGACAATAACCCATTTTTGCTAAACAAAGCTTATATTTGGGATAAAGGCATTCGCAAGGATACCATTACTCCAACGAAGTTGATTTATCATATCAATAATTTGAGACTCATTACTTCTGACAATGAAAAAATTTCTTCAAAACAGATGTATTACATGTTTGATTTTGAACAAAACACTTATTTGCCAGAGGCTATTGCCTTTAATACAGCGGCCGATGATAAACAATACACAATAACAGCAGTTGAATTTACACTTGGCATTGCCGATTCGGCAACCAATGCAAATATGCTCTTGGGCAACCTATTTCCTTCACCTATGTATTGGGGAATGGTTCAAGGGTATATAAATTTTAAGTTTGAAGCACTTTCACCCAAAGTAAACGCCATTATTTATCATATAGGCGGGTATTTAGCCCCCTATAAAAACTCTAGGACCTTAAAACTAAGCTTTGATAAGCCGTATTTATTGAATAAAGAAAATTCATTAACACTTTCGGCTGATTTATTTAAGTTGTTTAATTCGAAACATTCTATTGATCTTGAAACTGTTAATCTTGTGCATGCTCCCAATGACCAAAGTGTTTTGATTGCGGATAATATGGCTGAGATTTTTAGCTTTAAAAGTTTGAAATAAACAATTTTTAAGTTTTTAGTTTTTGGGGTTCTGTTTTAAGTTTTGGTATTTTTCTGTTTGACTTGCTCCTGTAGATCAGTCTCGGTAATTTTCGGCTCAATATCCGGCAAATGTTTTTTAATGTAAACCGCATAATCTTTCGGAATAATTTTTTGACCATGCATAAGGGCGTAAATTTTAGTAAACTCTGCACCGAAATACAAAATAATGGCTGAATAGTAAACCCAGATTAGAATTAGTATTATGGATCCGGCAGCGCCATAAACCGAGGCAATTTTAGATGTGCCCAAGTAGGCACCAATTGCAAATTTACCAATCATAAACAAAAACGATGTAAACCCGGCACCAACGAAAGCATCTTTCCAAACTACAACACCATCCGGTAAAGTTTTAAAAATAACGGAAAATAAGAGGGTGATGATAAAAAAAACGATTAGAAGATTAATGATGTAAAAAAAATAGACTGTAAATTCAGGCAACACATTGAGTAGTCGCTTATTAAGAACTTCCATTACGGTATTAATAATTAAGCCAACCATCAACAGGAAGCCAACTGTTCCTATCATTGAAAAAGACATGAGCCGGTTTTTGATAAACTTTATAAATCCTCGTTTTGGCTTTGCTTTTAAGCCCCAAATAAAATTTATAGAATCTTGAATCTCTGCAAATACACCCGAAGCACCAATGAGTAAAGTTACCACCCCAAGCGAGGTAGCAAACACATTGCTTGTTGACAAATGCACATTTTTAATTATATCCTGAATTTGTGTGGCGGCTTCATTTCCAACAAGACCGTTAATTTGACCGAATATTTCGCCATTAATTGCCTCTGGTCCAAAGAAAACGCCACATATTGAAATAATGATAATGAGTAAAGGAGGTAATGAAAATATTGTATAATACGAAAGTGCTGCACTTAATTTAAGTCCACCGTCATCAATAAATTCGCTCGCAGTTTCACCGAGTAAATGCGTTGTCTTTTTAATGGAATTGACAAGTTTCATAGAGTCGAGAAATCTATTTTCGATTAAAAATTGAATGTTTTACAAGTAAAGGAATTCAATAAAAAATTCACTAAACATTCTTTTATAAAAAGCAATAACCGATTAAGCCAAAAGTTTTTTAACCGCTTCAGAAATAAGCTTTCCATCTGCAACGCCTGCCATTGCTTTCATAGACATAGGCATAACTTTACCTAAATCTTTGATGCCCGAAGCTCCTGTTTCTGTAATTATGGCTTGAACTTTAGATAAAATTTCAGACTCACTCAATTGAGATGGCAATAATTCTTCAATGATGCCTAACTCTTCTTTTTCTTTATCAGCTAAATCTATACGACCCTCCTTTTCAAAAATTTCGACGCTATCGCGAATGGTTTTGGCCATTTTTTGAAGCGTTTTGAGGTATCCGTCTTCCGTTACTTCTACACCCGAAGACTGCAATAATAGAAAGGCTGATTTTATATTTCTGAAAGTTCTTAGGCGTCCTTCATTTCGCGATTTCATCGCATCTTTAATTTCGTTGTTTACCAACTCCGGAAAATTCATGTTACGAAGTTACGGTATTTTTTAGAAAGCCAATAAAAGAACTGTTTCCTTGCTAAGGAATCTTAATTGCGCCTTGAGAAAATAGAGAGACCGTTTGGGCTTTTTAACCTTGGTGCTTAGCGCTCTACCTTAAATATCCAATAACCCTCATAATATTCTATACCTGGTTTAAAATAGGCTAAATAAGTCATTTTATACTTGCCAAATGGAACGGTTCTATTGATTCTACGTTGTTCTTTCATGGCTTTAAAATATTCAAATTCGGGCACCGGATGACTAGTGATAATAATGACCGGTTTTTTATCAGGCGACGACTCAATTGCTTCTTCCCAATCTGCTAAATTGGCTGAATTTAAACGTTGTTTGTCCCACTTAGTAAAACTGCACAAAGATTTATGTTGCATATAATAAATTTTGCGATGGAGTTCAGCGGCAATCGGACTCATGGCAAAATCAACTGTACCTATCATATAGTTATTTTGGTAGCCGTTCTGTTTTAGCCAATGCGCAGCTTCAGGACCTCTTGAAAACTTTTGGTTCCAATCGGCAATATACATAAGGGCTCCACCTATAACTTGCCAATAAATTACCAATGCAAACACCGAAGTGGTAATTATCTTAAACACCTTTTCCACAGTATTGTAATAACTCAAAAGCCACATACAAATTAACCACCATAAAAAAAAATGGCCGTAGTATCTTGCAAATCGGAATCCGGTATGGTATTGAAAAAAGAATACCAAACCAACACCGCCTAACCAAAGCAACATAATGGAATACTTTCGAATAAAAGGCAAGGTAACAATTGTAAAGACCAGAAAAGGCCAGTACCACATTACTATACCTTGATTATTCATCAAGAAATTGGTATTCCAGAAAAAACTGTTTTGAAACTTTGAAATCGGAACAAAAGCACTAAAAAACTGAGTTAAGGCCGAGTCGAATCGGTAATCATTAAATGGCCAAATTACACGGTTTACCGGAAACGAATTATCTTCTTGAGGACGAATTTGTAAATACGCTAAGAGTATGCCAAAACCAGCCAAAAATAATATTGGAATTCTCTTTAAAAGCTTTTCTTTCCAATTTACGGAATCGAAAATTATATCCTTAAAAAATAACCAACCCACCAAAACAGCGGTTAACATCATAGCATAAATGGAGGTATTGGCTAACAAGAACAAAATTATTCCTGTTTTCCTATTAAGCTGTTGATCTTTTGCGTAGTTGGTTGCAAAAAGCATAAAAAATAAAACTCCAAAAGCATAACAACGGCTTACGACGGCATATTCAAAAAGAAAGAAGTAGCTAAAAAGTAAGAGAGAGGCTTGCCAAAGTTTAAAAGGACTTTTATACAACAAAACAAAAGCAAAACAGGCAACAATTAATGCATGAAAAATCTGCATAGCAGCAGGGTTAATCGTAAATCGGGTGATAATCCACAAACAACCTTGCCAAAGCATGGCGTGACCTTGAGACATGGTATTACCGAGCCCAAATAAACCTACGGCATCGCGGGCCTGAAGATATTCTTCGTATTCGTCGCGCCACATTTCATGATGGTAAATACCAAGAACCAACAGAAGCAAATACAGCACATAAACACCAAATTTAATATTAGAAGATTGGTTGATTTTGTTAAAAAAAGACATTCGAAGGTTTGAGCAGAAAAGTTTCAAATATAGAAACAATCTTAAGAACTTAAGGAGTCTGAAAAAGAGTTCAACTTAAAATGGCTGTGATTTAGGGCAAATCTAAAACCCACCATCGTCGTTGCGTTGCTCCTGCATATCTTTCTTTTTTGGTTTTGGTGTCCCGCTTTGTTTTCCAAAACGATAATTGAATCCTACATAAAGTATACGAGATTCCATTTTACGTAGAAATTGTTGTTCAACGGAAGGCAAAAACAAATCCATACCAAATTGACGGGTGTTAAAAATATCAGAAATGGTTATTGTAACCATTCCTTTCGTTTTAAGAACCGGCATAGTTGCGCCAAAATCGAGCCATTGCATTGTAATTCCTTGGCCTTGAGGCGACAAAAATGGAGTTCGATAATTGTATGTCAATTGAAAATCAGCAATTTTTTTAAGTTTAAAATTAAGTGTTTGTTTAATACTTCCGGTAATATTTGAGTTATCGAATACAAACGTTCCCAATTGACCCTTCATCCGGTTTCTATAAACATTAAAACTGCTCATCGAATTCATCCACTTATAAGGTGCATACGTTGTTACCCAGTCAATTCCAAGATTGTAGGAATTACCCAAATTTTCGAAAGAAACATAATTAACGCCTTCATCAATAGTCATATATCGCCAAATCAAATCATTAGTTTGCTTGTAATATAAGCCGGGGTTTGTCATTAATTTTTTAGTTGTGTAAGTGTAATCCAGTTCATAACTATTTATAAACTGTGGTTTTAAATTAGGATTTCCACGGCGTATATTTCGCGGATCACTTAAATCGCTAAAAGGATTGAGTTGTCCTGCCGAGGGCCTTTCAATTCGTCGAGTATAATTAATTTTTAATTCATGCTCTGTTTTGAATTTTCGCACTAAGTAAAAACTTGGAAAGAAATCGAGTCGCTGATAACCCACAGGCACCTTTTTGTACTTTAATTCGCCATCGGCAATGGTTTGTTCGATGCGCGTTCCGGCTTGATATCCTATTTTTTTGTAAACACCGGCAAAATTCACATAACCAGCATTAATAATTTCTGAGTAAAAAAAGCGATTCGACAAATTGCTATCGAGCGCCATCGTTTCATTTAATGAATTAGCATTACTAATTCGCATTTCATTATCAAAGTTCCGGTAGGCTGATTTTAAACCGGCCTCTAATTTTCGTTCCTTGGTTAGAGGCCAAAGATAGTCGGCTTGCAAAACGGCATTTTGATTGTATGCTTTACTGCGATTGCGACGAATTTGCGCTACACTGTCGGATAACAAATAATCAAACAAGGTATATTGATTTTTACCATTAAGAGTTGTTGTATCATGACTATTGGTATAGGTTGCGCCGATAGAAAACTCTTTTTTGGACTTTTCGTACGTTTTCCTGTATTGACCATTCAAATTATAAAATCGATTTTGGCCGTTGATATCGTTATATCTGCCATATAATGCAGAACCCATATTTCGGTAATCATTTTCAGAATAATGAATGAATTCAGGGCTTCTTGACTTTCCAAAAGTTCCTGAACCAGTTAAAGAGAAGGTATTATACTTATTTAAAAAATAATCTAAATTTAAGCTACTTGCATGCGAAACAAAACGGTTCGACCCTTGATTGTCGGTATTAAAAAAGAAAGAAGAGTCGGCGTTTTTAATTTGGCGGTGCAAATATCCTTTCCACCAAAACGTGCTATAACGCAAACCATAAGTGGCAGAAATACCTATCTTACCTTTATTGAAACTCAAACCTGTGCTTAAATTATACTTATCGCGGGTTCCAATTTGAGAATTAACATTGCCATAAATACCAATATTTTTATTGCGTTTCAACACAATATTAATAATACCGTTGGCTCCTTCGGCATCGTATTTAGAAGAAGGATTTGTAATTACTTCAATCTTTTCAATAGTATTCGCTGGGATTTGATTAAGAATGGTGTGAAGATTAGCGCCTTTGATACCAGTTTGCTTGCCGTTAATTAATATTAAAACATTTTCAGAACCACGTAGTTGTAAATTTCCGTTTTCATCCATTATAACATTTGGCAATTGTTGCAAGGCATCAACAGCGCTCCCACTCTGACTTATAATACTTTTATCTACCTGAAATGTTTTTTTGTCAATGCTGCTCTCGAGCAATTTTCGTTCAATTGAAACTTCCACTTCGTTGAGATTTGTGCTACTGGAAGTAATGCGAATAGTACCTAAAATTACATTTGGGGTCGACTCCTTTAAATCAATTTTAATCCAAGCATCCGAAAAACCGATTGCAGAAATGCGCATCAGATAATTTTGAAATGAAAGTCGCTCTAATATAAATTGTCCGATTTCGTTGGTTGCGGCTGCAGAAACCGCGCTGCTATCGGTAGCCTTTATTAAAAATATTGATGCGAATGGAACTATTTCCTTTTTCATATCGGTAACCTTTCCACTAATGCTGCCACTTTGCGCCAGAAGCATGCCTGAACTTATAAATACTATGAAAACTATTAAAATATATCGCATGAAAAAAAGTGCGCGAAGTTAAGTAAATAGGACCTTAGATTAAGGTAAAAAGGCAATATGAACGTAAAGCTTACCGAATATATTGAGATGTTTATCTTGAAAAATGAATGTTCTTAGAAAAAAAATAATCTACAAGATAGAACTATAAGTTTCTTTGGGTTTATGAAAGCAAGCCAGCTTTTTACTATTGAGAACGTTGGCAGGACTCCAAATACTTGAGACTTTATTAAACCCTAAATCCGTAATAAAAATTGCAGATTCGATTAAAAATTTGATAATTAATTTATGTTTATTTTTAGAGGCATTTTTGAATCTTCGATTTGCAAATCAATTGTTTAACGAATGGATAACAATTTGACCAGCAATTTATGTTCATTTTTACAAGTCTGGTCGAATGCCTTTTCAAGAATTGGTGCAAATATAAGACCTTGTCATGCATTTCTAAATCGGGATTAAACCCAACTTTTAAAATACCGACATAGTTGTCAAATAATTTTTGCAAAAAACTATATTGAATACATGAACGGTGTAAATTAAGCAGTTTGATTCTTCGAATCTTTTACTGATTGACTTTATTTAAAGCAGAAAAGAACGCTTCACAGCGCCCTTCTCTTAAATTCTAATGCCTATGAAAAACGCTTGATAACAATTCCTATCTTGGTCAGGTTATCACGGGTATTTTACTTGGCTATACAATGATTACTAGTCGACGTTATCGTGTAAAAATGCATTATTAGTTTTAATTTCTGGCCTTGCTTCTATACCTTCTTCTAATGAAAACTTAGAGACATTGGTTTCGGAAGAGTGATACACAGGTTCTAATTTTATCTTTTTTCGTTCGTAGGCCGGTGTGTTTTCTAACTCTTCTCGCCCCGATTCCGTTTTAGATTTAATACTTAACTCGCGTAATTCTTTGGTTCTTGTAAAAAGTTCCAATTGTTTAATACGGTTCATGGCAACTTCATGCCCACTTGTTTCATAAACATAATCTTCATCCAATGAAACGTATTTAGGTTCTTCCAAAACGGCGTCTTCTTCAATTTCATCTAAATGCTCTGTTTCAACTTTTTGCTCAATAAACGAATTAACCTCACCGGTTTTATACGTATTTTCCTGTCTGTTAAACCCTGTAGCAATTACAGTTACCGAAATTTTCTTACCGATAGAATGATCAAAACACAAGCCACATTTTAAGTTAGCATCCATTCCGGCTTGTTCTTGGAAAAATTGGTTTATTTCACCGTACTCATCCATGGTAACCTCTTCTTCACCGTTGGTAATATTTATAAGCAAATTACTGGCTCCTTTAATAGTATTATCGTTAAGTAATGGCGAATTAAGAGCTTGTTCAGCGGCTCGCAGTGCTCTGCCGTCGCCTTCGGCAACACCATTCCCTAAAATAGCCACACCACTATCTTTCATGGCCGTTTTTACATCTTCAAAATCTACATTGATACTTCCTGCAATCGTAATAATTTCGGCAATACCCTTTGCAGCAGTTGCCAATACATTATCGGCGTAACTAAACGCCTTTGTAATTACTAAATTTCCAAATATTTCTTTAATTCGATCGTTAGAAATAATGAGAAGAGAATCTACAACCTCTTGCAATTCTGCGATTCCTTTTTCGGCAGCTAATTTACGTTTTGGGCCTTCAAAACTAAAAGGAGTTGTAACAATTCCTACGGTAAGAATACCCATTTCCTTAGCAATGCGCGCAATTACTGGAGCAGCACCAGTACCTGTCCCTCCGCCCATTCCAGCAGTTACAAAAACCATTTGGGTATTAACACCTAAGGCATCAACTATTTCATTAATACTACTTTCGGCAGCTCTTTTACCAACCTCTGGATTAGAACCTGCACCTCTACCATCCGTAAGGTCATTGCCTATTTGAATTTTATTAGGAATTGGACTGGCATCCAAAGCTTGTTGATCGGCATTGCAAATAATAAAATCCACACCTTTAATGCCCTCACGAAACATAAAGTTAACGGCGTTACCGCCTCCACCACCTACACCAATAACTTTTATTATGGATGATTTTTCTTTTGGAAGTTCTACTATGAAATTTGCCATATTTAAAGTTTTTTAATCAAAGTCCGAAAATTCTTTATCGTCTGTTAACCACTTTTTAATTACATCTACATTGAACAATTTAAAGCGTGCTTTGTCCTTTTTTGCATCGTCCATAGTGGGTTCTTCAGAAATCGTTTCTGTTCTCACCAAATTTTCGGTGAACATGGCATCCGACAATCCTTTCATCACTAAACCTATGCCTGTTGCATAAATTGGACTTTTAACTTCATCAACAAACCCTTTAGATAAGTGCTCGTTTGGATAGCCAACTCGTGCGTCCAACCCTGTTACCAAAGATGCTAAATGGGTAATATGTTTAAGTAATGAACCTCCACCAGTAAGCACTATTCCTCCGGCAAGTTTCTTTTCGAGTCCGGAGGATTTTACTTCAAAATAAACCAACTCCAAAATTTCTTGTAATCTTGCTTGAATAATACGAGCCAAATTTTTAACAGAAACTTCTTTGGGCTCGCGGCCTTTCAGTCCTGGTATAGTTATAATTTCGTTTTCGGCTGCTTCACTAGCCAAAGCCGAACCAAATTTAGTTTTTAAAGCTTCAGCATGATTCTTCATCACATTGCATCCTTCCTTAATATCTTCAGTAATAATGTTTCCGCCGTAAGGAATTATGGCCGTATGACGAATTACATTCTCGTGAAAAATAGCAACATCAGTGGTTCCTCCACCAATATCTACCAAAACGATACCGGCTTCCATTTCTTCCGGACTCAAAACCGACATCGCAGAAGCTAAAGGCTCCAATGTTAAATCAGAAACTTTAAGTCCAGTTTTTTCAACACATTTATAAATATTTTTTGCAGCGGTAATCTGTCCGGTAATGATATGAAAATTACCTTCCAATTTTACGCCCGACATACCAATAGGATCAATAATTCCAGGCTCATCATCCACCATATAATCTTGTGGGATAACGTGCAAAATTTTATCACCGGGTTTTACAGCGAGTTTATACATATCGGCTTCCAATTTATCTAGGTCGCTTTGGGTAACTTCTTTTTCAGAATCGTTTCTTATAAGCATGCCTCGGTGCTGCAAACTGCTTATATGTGCGCCGGCTATACCAACTTGCACATTTTTAATGTTTACATTCGCTACTTCTTCAGCCATTTTTACAGCTTCGGTAATAGCAGCCACGGTTCTGTCGATATTGGAAACAACACCCCGGGTAACTCCACCATTGGAAGGTACTTTGCCAATTCCAATGATTTCAACCTTACCATATTCGCTGGCACGACCAACAATAGCACATATTTTGGTAGTTCCAATATCTAATCCTACAACTATTTTTTGAATGCTCATTTATTTACAGATTACTTGTCCTTTATATTTTAAATTCACCGATTTATACTTGTTCCAACCAATTTTACTTAGACCATTTTTATAGAAGATTTCAAGCTTTTTAAATTTCTCATCTAAATTAGTTGTGTCACCAATTATCACTTCATGCACACCGGTGAAAGGTATAAATGAAATGTCGGCATTCGCATCTACAAAGAACTGCTCTATTTGTTCCTTCCAAAAGCTATTATTATTCACATAGCGCACTATTGCACATAGGCTTCTGTCTATTTTATCATTCATAAATCCTGAAACAGGGATTAAATCGGGGGTAAAATTTTTTGATAAGGGCATTCGCACTTGCTCTTCTGAAAGATAGTATCCAACATAGCCTTCTGGGAATACGCGCAGAATAGGATGACGCTGGGTAACTTCAATAGTCATTTCACCTGACAATCCCATAAAAATCTCTGCCTTTAAAATACTTTTCTGAAGAAGCAACAGTTTCTCCATGTCATTCACATGTAAAGCCTCTGTGTATTTACCTATTAGGTCTTTGCTATTTTTCAAACCTAAATATTTATAAATATCAGCTTCTGAAAGCAATGCCTTTTCAGTTTTAAAATTAATTTTAATATTAACTCCCTCACAAACTGCATGATCGTTTTTTCTACCCGCGAAAAAATAAATAGCAATGAACAATACCGGAACTAAAATCAATAAAGAAAGTTTTCCAATATTCAGTTTTCCGCTCATAGTTTTAAGGCATCATTAAGTGGTAAAACTAAGGCATCAATATCCCCAGCTCCCATGGTTAAAAACACTTTTGGGTTTACCTGCTTCACTGTTTCTATCAATGTTTCTTTCGAACATAAATACTTTTGATCCGAAGTAATATCTTTCATAATCATTTCGGAAGAAACACCTGGCATTGGTAACTCGCGCGCGGGATAAATTTCTAATAAAATGGCAGTATCCAATAAACTCAAACTTTTCGCAAATTCAGGCGCAAAATCTTTGGTACGACTGTAAAGATGCGGTTGAAACACACCGCATAATTTTTGATCCGGAAATAATAATCGAACAGATTTTATGAATGCTTCTAATTCAGCTGGATGATGAGCATAATCATCAATAAACACAAAATCCTTATCGCGATGAATAAATTCGAAACGACGTTTTACACCCTTAAAAGCAGTTAATCCGCCTGCAATAGTTTCTAAAGGAATTTCTAGATGCAGACAAATGCCAATGGCAGCCACTGCATTTTCAATATTATGTGTGCCTGCAATACCAAGTTTTAAGCCACTAAGTTTTTGCCCATTCCCTTCAAAATCAAACACAAACCAACCATATTCCACACGAATATTTATGGCCTTGTAATCGCCAGCATTTAAACCGTATGTTCTAATTGTAATATCCCCGCGTTTGGGGAAATCGAGTCCTTGCTTTATAAATAGGCTACCCCCGGGTTCAATTTTAGTTATAAATTCAAAAAATGACTTTTTTAATTCTTCACTGGTTCCATATATATCCAAGTGATCAGCATCCATAGAGGTTACAACCGCCAAATTTGGATTTAAAGTTAAAAAGGAGCGATCAAATTCATCAGCTTCGGTAACCGTAATAGCCTGCGCCTCGGTTGTAATTGAATTAAAATAATTACTACCTAGATTGGTTGAAATTCCTCCCAAAAATGCGCCAAAAGGTTTATTGGCATAATTCAACAAATGGGCAATGAGCGAAGAAGTGGTTGTTTTACCATGCGTGCCTGCTACCGAAATATTATAACTGTCTTCGGTAATTAAACCCAATATTTGCGAACGTTTAAAAAGGGTATAGTTGTTATTTTTAAAATAATTAAATTGTTGACTATCGGCAGGAATTGCAGGTGTGTAAATAATAAGTATTGGGCCTGCTAGTAATTTTGGCAATTTGATAACCGAAGGAATAGAACCAACTTGATCGCTGTAATTAATTTCCATACCTTCCTTTTCTAACTCAATACAAAGTTCGGTGCGCACTCTATCGTAACCCAAAACTTGGCATTCCATGCTTTTCAAATATCGAGCAATGGCACTCATACCAATGCCACCTATACCCAAGAAGTAATAATATGTATAGTTATTTAAATTCAAATTTTTAATCTTTTACTTTTAACTTTTTGCTTTCTTAAACTTTCAACAATTTTATAACCTCGTTTGCAATCGACCTGGCAGCTTCAGGTTTCTCAAGTTTCTTAATACTTGCAGATAATTTATCGGCTAAGGTTTTGTCATTTAGCACCTTTAATATTGCGGTCCACAATGTATTGGTGGCATCAACATCCTTTACAAGTAAAGCGGCGTCCTTTTCTACCAAAGCCAAAGCATTTTTGGTTTGATGGTCTTCGGCAACATTTGGAGAAGGTATTAATATAACTGGCTTACCAACAATGCAAAGTTCTGTAATAGCAATGGCTCCTGCTCGAGAAATTATGATATCGGCAACCGAATAAACAGTTTCCATTTTGTCGATAAACTGTGAAACAAAACCAAATTGTGGTTTATTAATCGCGACGTAATTTTTGCCTGTTTGCCAAATTACTTGAATTTTCTCTTCATTCAACTTATCAATCATGGCGTCTATAGCTTGATTGATGGTTCTAGCACCTAAACTTCCTCCTACTACTAGCAAAGTTTTTTTATTTAAATCCAGACCCAGACTTAGAGTGCTTTCTGTTTTAGATGGACAATTTAAAATAGCTTGTCGCACAGGATTTCCAGTTAAGACAACTTTTTCGGAAGGAAAATAAAATTTCGCTTTTTCGAATCCTAAACACACTTTATTAACCTTTTTACCGAGCAATTTATTTGTAACACCGGCATAGCTATTTTGCTCCTGAATAACCGTAGGAATATTTAACCAACAAGCTACTTTTAATAATGGGCCGCTTGCAAACCCTCCGGTACCAATTACAACATCCGGTTTAAACTTTTTCAAAATTAAAAAACAAGCTGCTAAACTTGATACGACTTTAAACGGAAACATTAAATTTTTTGGAGACAAGCTTCGTTGAAAACCGGCTATCCAAATGCCGTGAATTTTGTATCCTGCAGCAGGCACTTTCTCCATTTCCATTCGGTCATTTGCACCTACAAATTCAATAATTGCTTCGGAGTTCCTTGCCTTTAATTCGTTGGCAATTGCGATGGCCGGAAAAATATGGCCTCCGGTGCCACCGCCCGAAATTAAATATTTACGCGGGTTCAACTTCTACCTCCTCCACAGGTTCGGGGTTATCATCGCCTTCAATAACACGACTTACACTTAATATAATGCCAAATGCCAAACTAGTAAAGAGGGTTGAGGTTCCTCCCATGCTTACTAAAGGTAATGGTAAACCGGTAACAGGGAAAATATTAACAGCCACCCCCATATTGATAAATGCCGGAATCACAAGACTAAAAGCTAATCCAACAGCTAATAATGCGCCAAATGCCTTTGGACTTTTTATCACAATTCGTACACACCGAAAAAGAAAAAACAGATAAAGGAAGATGAGTAAAAACCCTCCTAACAAGCCATATTCCTCAAGAATTATTGCAAAAATAAAATCCGCAAAAGGAGAAGGTAAAAAATTGCGCTGAGTGCTTTTTCCCGGACCAACACCAAAAACACCGCCTTTGGCTATAGCAATTTTCGCTTGTTCATTTTGATATACACCGGCCGGATCCTTTTTATTGTTAAAGTTTTCAATTCTCGATTTCCAAGTTTGAACCCGTCCTTGTCCCGGTAAATTTAGTATTACAACAACCATTACCGCAAAAAACAAAAGAGCAATACCTGAAATGCTAAGAAGTGATTTGATAGGAATTCGCCCAATAAAAAGCAGAACCATGCAGGTTAAAAATAGCACCAAGGCAGTTGATAAATTTGCAGGCGCGATGAGTCCACAAACCACAATAATACTAATAGCAATAGGATACAAGGTTTTTCGGTTATCATCAATTTGATCTTGTCTTTTTGACAAAAACCGAGCGATATACATAATTAGTGCAAGCTTTGCTAAATCAGAAGTTTGAAATGATAAACCTATTAAGGGTAAAGTAATCCAACGACGGGCTTCGTTAACATTACTTCCAAACACCAAGGTATAAAAAAGCAATGGAATCGAAATAATTAGCAGTATTTGTGATAGTCTGGAATAATATCTGTAATCTAGCAAATGTGAAAGCCACATAATAAATAGGCCTAGCAATAACATTCCACTTTGCTTAATAAGGTAAAATTCTGTATTACCTGATTGCTTGGTATAAGCTAAAGTTCCTGTAGAACTGTAAACAGCCAAAACCCCAAAAATGGAGAGAATACATACAACCACCCAGATGTAAATATCACCCTGGAGATTATTTGCCGTCCATTTTCTTAGTCCCATTGGCCTTAAATACTAGTATTTAGTAACAAAAACCATTTTAAAGTGCTTTCACAGCTAATTTAAACTGATTGCCTCTGTCTTCGTAATCATTAAATAAATCGAAACTCGCACATGCAGGAGATAACAAAACCGTTTCGCCATTTTTAGCGAAACTATAGGCAGCATTAACAGCCTCAACTGCTGATGTTGTGTTTATGATAAGCTCGACATCGCTGCCAAAAGCTTGGTGAATTTTGCTGTTATCTAGACCCATGCATACAATCACTCGAACTTTTTCCTTTATTAACTTTTGCAGCATCGAATAATCATTGCCTTTGTCGGTTCCACCTGCTATCCAAACAACGGATGTTTCCATGCTTTCAAGTGCAAACCATGCTGAATTTACATTGGTTGCCTTTGAATCATTGATAAACTCTACTCCTTTCACTTTCCCCACCCACTCCATGCGGTGTTCTACATTCTGAAAATCTGAGAAACTTTTACGAACATTGTCGTCTCTAATTTCGAATGAATTAACAACGATAGCTGCTGCCATACTGTTGTAAATGTTGTGTTTTCCACTGATAGTTAGCTGATTAATTGGCATAATAAATTCTTTGTTTTGTTTTGTTTGACGAACGATTATTTCACTACCACTTAAAAAGGCCCCGTTCTGAACCTCGTGGTTTATTGAAAATGCCAGCATCTGGCTATTTCCTTGGTTTGAATTTAAATTTTGTTTTGTTAACGTATCGTCATCGCAATAGATAAATTGATCGTTGGCTTCTTGATTTTGTGTGATCCTAAATTTTGATTGGATGTAATTCTCTAACTTATAGTCGTATCGATCGAGATGATCGGGGGTGATATTGGTTAAAACTGCTTGATTTATGCGACACTCAAACATTCCATCTAACTGAAAACTACTTAATTCGAGCACATAATAATCTTGAATGGAATTGGCTACTTGACGCGCAAAACTTTTGCCGATGTTTCCTCCAAGACCCACATTTATACCAGCATTCTTTAAAATATGATGAATAAGCAAAGTGGTTGTGGTTTTACCGTTGGTTCCGGTAATTCCAATCAATTTGGCATCCGTAAAACTTGCTGCAAATTCAATTTCAGAAACTACTTTAATTCCAACTTCTGTTGCCTTTTTGATGATGGCAGCCTTGTCTGGAATACCCGGGCTTTTTACAATGATATCGGCGTTGAGTATTTTTGATTCGGTGTGTTTATCGCTTTCCCATTCAACTCCCATCTCATTTAACTCCGAAGAATATCTCGGTTTAATTTTACCAAAGTCACTCACAAACGTGTCATAACCTTTGGTAAGTCCAAGTAAGGCTGTTCCGCAACCGCTTTCACCGGCACCTAATATGACTAATCTTTTGGCCATCTTAATTATCTCATTTTAAAGGTTATGATGGTTAAAATTGCCAGCATTATACCGACAATCCAGAAACGTGTTACAATTTTTGGCTCAGCATAGCCCAACTTCTGAAAATGATGATGTAAGGGTGCCATTTTAAAAATTCGACGACCTTCACCAAATCTTTTTTTGGTGTATTTGAAATAGCTTACCTGCAAAACCACACTGAGGTTTTCAACTAGAAAAATGCCACAAAGTATAGGTATAAGTAGTTCCTTGCGCAGCATAATAGAAATCACAGCTATAATTCCTCCAATTGCTAAACTGCCTGTGTCGCCCATAAATACTTGCGCTGGATACGAATTGTACCATAAAAAACCAATACAAGCACCAACAAACGAAGCTAAAAAGATGGTTAGCTCCCCTTGATTAGGCAAATACATAATATTTAGGTAATCGGCGAAAATGATATTACCCGAAATAAACGCAAGTAAGGCTAGGGTTGCACCTATAATGGCTGAACTACCGGCTGCAAGGCCATCGATTCCATCCGTTAAATTAGCGCCATTTGAAACGGCAGTAATAATAAATATGACAACCAAAATAAATACAATCCATGTGTATTTCCGGGCTGTTTCATCTTCTAAGAAAAAAAGTAATTTGGTGTAATTAAATTCGTGTGATTTAACAAAAGGGACGGTGGTTAAAGTTGATTTTACATCCCGGGTATAAATTGTTTTACCGTTATCAAGCTTTACCGGTATTGTGGTTGCAATAATTTCTGCTGTAGCTTCTTTTTCTGAATATGTTTCACGAATCACAACACTGTGATGAAAGTAAAGCGTTGCCCCAACAATGATACCGATTCCAATCTGACCAACTATTTTAAATCGACCAGCTAAACCTTCTTTATTTTTTCGATAGGTTTTAATATAATCATCCAAAAAGCCTATTAATCCTAACCAAACTGTGGTAACAATCATCAAAATCACATACACATTAACTAATCGTGCAAATAATAATGTTGGAATTAGTGTGGCACCCAAAATGATCAGTCCGCCCATAGTAGGTGTACCCTTTTTGGTATTTTCACCTTCCAAACCAAGCTGACGAATGGTTTCGGAGGCCTGTCGTTGGTGAAGTATGTCAATGAGCTTTTTTCCAAATACTAAGGAAATAACCAAAGAAAGGATTATGGCTAACCCTGCCCTAAAGGTTATGTACTGAAATGCCCCGGTTCCGGGTAAATTAAATTGAGTGTGTAAATAATTGAATAAGTAGTATAGCATGGCTATTTCAAATTATCAAATGCTTGTTTCAATTTTTCAAAATCATCAAAGGGATACTTCACTCCTTTGATTTCTTGGTAAGTTTCGTGACCTTTTCCGGCCAACAGAATAATATCTCCTTTTTTGGCCTGATTAACAGCAACTTCAATCGCTTCCTCGCGATTCGTAATTTTTAAAACTTTCTTAAAGTTATGGGCCTTTACGCCAGCCTTCATTTCATTTAAAATTTCTTCAGGTTCCTCTGATCTTGGATTATCACTGGTAAAAATCACTTTATCACTTAATGAACTCGCCAAATCACCCATAATCGGACGCTTTTCACGATCTCGGTCGCCACCGCATCCAACAATGGTTATTAAAGTTTCGTTCTTTGTTCTGGCTTTGTTAACCGTTTCAAGAACATTTTTGAGCGCATCGGGTGTATGGGCGTAGTCTATCAGTCCAATTACTCCGGTTTCACTTTGCAGTATTTCAAAACGACCCTTAGCACCGCGGGTTTTAGTTAAGGCAGTAATTAACTGCTCTGGTTCTATCCCTAACAAAAAAGCTGTTCCATAAACTGAGAGTAAATTATAGGCGTTAAAATCACCGGCTAAACCATACCAAGCTTGAGTTCCATCTATTTCCAAAAGCAAACCATTTAGGTCGCTTTCAATTATTTTTCCTTTAAAATCCGAAACCGATCTCAGGCTATATGAGTATTTAGAAGCCTTGGAGTTTTGAAGCATCACAAGTCCATTTCTATCGTCCTTATTGGTAAGAGCAAAAGCTGTAGAAGGCAAGTCGTCAAAAAAGCGCTTTTTGGCTTTTATATAATTATCAAAAGTTTTATGATAATCTAGATGATCGTGGGTAATATTTGTAAACACAGCACCACGAAAGGTTAAGCCTCCAATACGATTTTGATCAATTGCATGACTGCTTACTTCCATAAAACAGTATTCACAATTCTTATCAACCATACTGGCCAACAGGGCATTGAGTAATATTGGATCTGGTGTAGTATGTGTGCTTGGAATAACCTCATCGCCAATTACATTTTGAACCGTAGATATTAAACCAGACTTATAACCGAAAATAGTAAACAGGTTTTTCAACAAAGTAGTAACCGTAGTTTTTCCATTTGTGCCAGTTACCCCAACTAGGCTAAGTTTTGATGAAGGGTTGCCATGAAAATTTGATGCCAATTGACCCAATATTTCTCGGGTATTTTTAACCAAAAAATAGTTAAACATTTGTGGGCAATCATCCGGAATATACTCGCAAACTATTCCAGAAACCCCTTTACTAATAGCATCCTTAATAAAATCATGACTATTAACTTGTGTTCCTCTCAAAGCAATAAAAAGCTTGTCTTTGCCTGCAAATCGGTTGTCGGTTATAAGTTGACTAATCGCAATGTTTGCAATTGAATCCTCTAAAACGATTCCTGTGTTTTGGAAAATTTGAGAAACTGTTACCATCCTGTTTTTAATTTTAAATAGATGGAACTTCCTTTAATAATCTTGCTGCCTGGCTCAACCGACTGCCAGTAAACACTACCTTTGCCTGAGTAAGTAACTTTTATCTTTCTATTTTCAAGATAATATAACGCATCGCGCAAGCCCATTCCTTTGAGATTGGGAATTACATTTTGATTTTCGCTAAGTAAATTATAGGTATAATTGGTTACCGAATCTTTCCTAGCTGTAATCCAATCTGAGTTATCAGCATCTCCTTCAAAATCATAATCCGTAAAATTGTTCAAAAAACGACTTGCTTTACTCTTTTTACCTGCAATAACAAAAGGAAGAGTTCCCGAATCCTTTAGCGAATCCGACAATTCAGAGCCTGTATGTTGTTGGGTTCCAAGAATTTTTTCGGCAATTTCCTTAACAATCGGACCGGCAACTACCCCGCCAAAATAACCACCTTCGCGAGGTCTATTAATCACAACAATAATTGAATACAAAGGCTTATCTGCCGGAAAATAACCAGCAAACGAAGAATTATAATCACCTTCAGAGTATGCTTTTCCATCTGAAATACGCGCAGTACCTGTTTTTCCGGCTATTTCTATTCGGCTATTACTGATGTTTTTAGCTGTGCCACTATCTACCACGCCTTTTAAAAGAGCTCTAACCTTTTTTAAGGTACTTTTAGAAGCCATTTCTTCATGAATCGTAATAGGTTTATAGCGCTTTTCAATTTCCCCCTTTTGGCCAATAGCTTTTACAAAAAAGGGTTTCATCATTTCCCCATCATTGGCTACACCGTTATAAATAGTAAGTAATTGCATTGGAGTAAGGGTAACCTCATAACCAATTGACATCCAAGGTAAAGAAACCGGACTCCAAGATTTAGTGCCAGGTTCTGCAATTTTTGGAGATGTTTCACCTGGAATTTCTACTCCAAGTGGTTTATTAATTTTAAGTTCTTTTATGTAATCCGTAAATTCTTTTGGATTTGATTTAAATGCATTCATCATAGAGGTTGAAATACCTACATTGGATGAATGCTCAAAAGAATATTCAAATGATTTGCTTCGAAATGGCGAACGCTCTGCATCACGCATAACACGTTTTCCGATTTGATATTCACCATAATTTATAAGAACTGAATCCTCTAAACTTATTTTTTCCTTTTCCAACATGGCCAAAGCTGAAACAAGTTTAAAGGTTGAGCCGGGTTCGTAAGCTTCTCCCACCGCATAGTTTATGACTTCCTGATACGAACCATTTTCGGTAAGTGTTAAATTGGCAATTGCTTTAACTTCTCCGGTTTTAACTTCCATAAGGACAGCGCAACCATGATGAGCTTTGTGTTTAATCAAACCGTTTAGCAAAGCATTATTTAAAACATCTTGCATGTTTACATTGATGGTTGTGTAAATATCCTTGCCATTTAAAGGCTCTAATTCATTATTATCATTAACTGGCCTATATCCTCCCGAAATTCTCTGAACCAAACGACGCCCAGTACTACCCGCCAATTCCTTGTCAAAAGACCCTTCGATACCCACACGTTGCTTATCTTTACTTGTACTTGCATACCCAATGGTGCGAGTCAACATGTTTTTAAATGGCATAACGCGGAAGTTTTCCTCTTCAATCATTAAACCACTTTTATAGCGCCCCTTTTTAAACAAAGGCCAGCCTTTTATTTCTTTTACATCCAAAAAACTTAGCTTCTTTTTGAGAAAGAAATATCGTTTCCTATTTATTTTTGCTTCTTTAAAAGCTAAAAGGTAATCTACCGAACTTTTATCTTTGAATTTTTGGGAGAACAAAGTAGCCAACTGAGGAATGTATTTTCTGAAGGTATCATCCACTAAAACAGTCATATCCATTCGCAACTCGTAACGAGGCACAGATGTGGCTAAAAGCGTTCCATCGTCGCCATAAATATTGCCTCTAACTGCTTGAATTACTTTATATTTCAGGGTTAAGCTATCACTTAAACTACGCCATTTTTCACCGTTTACCACCTGAATATTAAAGATATTCCAAATAACAAGACCCGAGAAAACCACCACACAGCCGAAGCTAAACAGTATACGGTTTAAAATTGATCGTTTTATATTTGGCATTGCCGCTTTCACTGGTATTACTTTATAATTATTGGAGGTTGAACAGCTGGCTTAATACCTTGCTTCAACATTTTTTGTTCGAGGTTTGAGCTTCGGCTATTATTTAAAATTTCGGTTTGTAACGTGATATACTCAGAATAGAGTTCTTTAACTTCGCGATTCAGCTTTTCGATTTTTCTAATTTTACGTTCCGTACGGTGAGTCAGAAAAATATAAACCAATAAAATACCCGAAAGAAAAAGCACGAATGGCAGATACCGAGTAACATTCTCTCGCTTATTTTTGGAGATTGTTGCTGCTGGCTTTGAAATTGGATGGACTGATTCTTCCGTCATATTTTTTCTGCAATTCGAAGTTTAGCGCTTCGGGATCTAGGGTTCAAACTCAATTCTGTCTCATCCGGCACGATTACTTTTTTATTGATTGGATTCAATGGTCGTATCAAATTCCCAAACCCATCCTTTTCAACAATTCCTTCACAGTTTCCTGTATTAATAAAATTTTTAACACAACGATCTTCTAAAGAATGATACGACATCACAACAAGGCGACCTTTTGGCTTTAGCACCTCACTGCACTGAACCAGAAAGAGTTCAAGATTCTGAATTTCTTGGTTTACTTCAATTCGTAAGGCCTGAAACACCTTGGAATAAAAGGCGTAATCACCTGTTTTGGGGGTGTTATTTTTAATGGCCTCCAATAGATCAGACACATTTTCGATAGTCTTTTTCTGTCGATATTGAACAATATCCTTTGCCAAATGATAAGCATTTTTTAATTCGGCATATATTTTAAAAACCCGAGTTAATTCCTCATCACTGTATTCGTTAAGAACATGTACAGCATCTATCTCAGCATCGCGATCCATTCGCATATCCAAGCGTTCGTTAAATCGATACGAAAAGCCTTTTGTGCCTTCATTAATTTGATAGGATGAAATTCCCAAATCTGCCAAAATACCATCCACCGGAATAGCCTTGTGGTATTTAAGAAAATGTTTCATGAAACGATAATTATGATTAATAATAACTAATCGGGGATCGTCCCATTTATTTTTAATAGCGTCATCATCCTGATCAATAGCATATAACAGCTTTACTCGCTTATCTTCCAAGATCAATCTCGAATGTCCGCCACCGCCAAAAGTTGCGTCAACATAAACCCCGTTGCTAGCAATTGCAAGTCCTTCCAAACATTGTACAGCCATAACCGGAACATGATAATTAGTTGGTAATTCCACCATTTTTACGACTCATTACAGTTTCAGCCATTTTAGAAAACTCGTCAGGATTGATATCCATTTGAGCTTCATAATTCTTCTTACTCCAAATTTCAATTTTATTGTTATAGGCATAAAGAACAACATCGTTCTCTATTTCAGCATATAACAAAAGCTTTTTAGGTATAAGAACTCTATTGGCTGTATCTAACCCAACCTCTGTAGCTCCGTTGTTAAAAATTCGAATAAATTGGCGATCGAGCTGATTAAAAGAATCTAAACCTTCTAGTTTTAAAGTTTCATTCTCCCAATCTAAGCGCGTATAAATCACCAAACATTTATCAAAACCGCGATTAATTACTAAATGTTCTGTGGACCCCTCGGGTAATTGTTTCTTCAAACCGGAAGGAAGAACCACTCGCCCTTTAGCGTCCAGTTTTCCATCAAATTCTCCGATTAACTTAGGCATTTTGCGATTATAAGTAATTCGGGTGTAAAATTAAGTGATTATTAAACACAAAATAACACCTCATGACATTTTGTGACACATTTTTTTCACAATAATCTTATCTGTTTGTTTTTCAGCATTTTAATTTCTATCAAAAAATCAACAATACATCACAAATTGAAATTTGAATCGTCAGAAATGGTTAAAATCTTCCTTAATTCTCCAAAAAAAATAAAAAAGTGTGGCGATGTGGGGAAAATTCAAATTTCGACCAACAAAAAGTTAAAAAAATTCAAATGATTAAAAAATTTAGGCTTTGTTAAATTATCACAAACTCGGTGATGTATTCATATTGATAACCATACATGGATTCATTCAGAACAAAATTGAATTGGAATGGCACATTTTGTGCCACATCAAATTTGGTTTTCTAGAATTTTTGCTTAGGTTTGAATAAAAATTAACCAAAATTTATTTATGAAAACTATTTTGACGAAACCTTTATCTGTATTTCTGTTAGGATTTTTTGCTGCTTTCGGAGTTGTTTATGTTTTATGCAAAACGAATTCAATGCCTTTTGATTGTTGTTCTAATAACGGCAATGTTGATATAGACCTTCCTCGGGTGGAGTTGAATGATTCACAAGGCGTTGTTATTAAAAAGGATAGTGCCGACTATTTAATGGCGCAGTACCAAAGCGTAATTAGTGGAGTAAATCCGCAGGCTTTACAAGAATCTAATGGTTCAAAAGGTGGGAGCATCAGTGTTTTGGCTTTGCAAAATCTTATAAATGAAACAGACCCTAATCAACCTGAATTAAGTTATATAAATTTCAGATTTGGCTATTTCCCGCCAAAACTAAGAGCAAATGGAACTATAGTTGGCGATATTTCTTTAATTCTAAGTGCTAGTAGTTTAAATCCTGAGAACCAGCCAAGCACCAATCAGTATATTATTAGAACATCAGGGCCGGCAGGATTTTGCCCAACTCGCTGTTACTAATTGCCCTTAACAAAATACATATCTATTTCGCCCTTGTTTTTAGCAGGTATTTTACCCCTGTATTCAAATTCGAAATGATTTTTGACCAACTCATACGTTGCCCCTGAAATATTTATCATTCCGGGCACGGAGTTTTGTTCCATTCTAGCAGCCACATTCACAGCATCACCCCAAATGTCGTAGGAGAATTTATTTAAACCAACCACCCCACTCACTACATTTCCGGTGTGAATACCTATTCGAAAGTAAAATGCTTCGCCAAATTTACGAAGACATTCTTGTTCCATTGAATTATTAAATTTCAAAATTTCGAGAGCAGCACAAACCGAATCTTTGGCCGATTCACCGGTGCTATTTTGCAGTCCGGCTGCACACATATATGCATCACCAATTGTTTTTATTTTCTCAAGTCCTAAATTTTCAACTATTAAATCGAACTTTCTAAAATAGATATCCAACATGTTTACCAATTGCTCGGGTGATAATTTTTCGGCGATACGACTAAAATTCTTAATATCGCAAAAAATAATGGTTACCATTTCATGTAGTTTAGGTACTGCTCTTCCAAACGCTTTTAATTCATCGGCCGTATCTTTTGGTAATATATTGAGCAATAGTTTTTCTGATACTTTCTTTTGCTTGCTTACCCAGACATACGCAATTACAATTACAATTACAAACAGGAAGGCAATTAGAGCAATGGCCAAGAGTATATTTTGGTTTCTGCTTTTGTTTTTTAATTCGGCATTGAATTGTATTTCTCGCTTTTCTTGCTCAACTTTTAAGGTAGCCTGTTCGTTTTCAAATTTATAAGTAGCCTGAGCAACACCAAGTTGTGCCGCAAAGTCTCTATTTTCCATAGAATCACGCAGACTATTATGCAATCCTAAATAGTAAAAAGCCTTTTTATAATCACCTATAGCTTGCTTAATTTTATACAGAACAGCACTTGCCTCAAGTTTGGGTTTAGGGTTAGGAATTAAACCAGCTAAATAATAAGCACTATCCGCATACTTTTGCGCATTAACGATATCGTTTTTTTTCAGAAATATTTCAGCTAATGAAGAATATATTAAAGACTCGGGTATCAATTCCTTCATTCTTGTAAACTTTGGTAGTAATTCGCCGTAATATGCGATTGCGGAATCGTATTGTTTTGTACCTTTAAAAATATTGGCAAGAACAAATTTACACTCATCAATTCCAACTTCATTCTTATCAAGTACTTTTAATCGAAGAGCAGAATCTAAGAAAAGCCTTGCTTCATCGAATTTGCGCAAAGCCACGAGTGATGAACCAATAAGGTAGAACTGAATTGATGATCGCTTCCTGTCATTTCGAAGTTTACTAATTGTTAATGATGTTTTAAAAAATTCAATGGCTTTTATCCAATTATTTTGATTGTAATAGACTAAACCAATACCTGTTTCTGCTCTTGCAATGGCTTCCCAATCATTAATCTTCTCGCTTTTTTTGAGTGAAATATAATAATACTCAATTGATTTAGGAGTATTAAATTGAAAATTGTAATTGTCAGCTAATCTAAAACTACTTTCAATTATTCCTCGAATATAGTTGGCCTTTAAGGAAAGATCATAGATTTGAATTAATAACTTATTCTGAACATAAATGGAATCATCAGAAACCTGATAAAACTTCATATTTAATTCTAAACCAGCGTTAATTTTGGCAGTATCTTCAGAGGCATTCAGCCATCGCTCTTTTAGAAACTGATAGGAATGCCCGCTTAATCCATTGCAAAATAGAGCACAAACCGTAAGAAGCAGTATTCTAAAATAAACTGATTTATGAAAATGATAAGGATATAGCACTTTTTAAAAATCGAAAGTAAGTGTTTTCATCGCGAATATAAAATAATCCATTTTAATGGCACAAAAAAATTACAACAAATGCAAGTATTTGTGACTTTTTAAAATAGGCCTAGTAAAATATGTGCGAACTTTAGGTACCTTACAAGAGCAGCAATCTTTAACCTTCAGGAGCCATTTTTGTAACAAAACGAATTTTCAGGTATTGTTTTAAACAAAAAAAAAGCCCTCATTCATAGAATAAGGGCTCGAAAATTGTTCATTAATTAATTACACTGCGAAACTCTCTCCACAACCACAAGTTCGACTAGCATTTGGATTAATAAAATTGAATCCTTTACCGTTCAAACCATCGCTGAAATCGAGCTCTGTTCCTGCCAAATAAAGAAAACTTTTTAAATCACAAATCACTTTTACACCATCATTAATAAACTCTTGATCACTTGGTTTTAACTCATTATCAAAATCAAGGTTGTAACTTAATCCACTGCATCCGCCACCTTTAACCGAAACTCTAATAAAATACTCATCACCTAGGTTAGCCTCAGATTTTAAGGAATGAATTTTAGTAAAGGCCTTTGGGGTTACGGTTATATGTCCAACGTCATTCATAGTAGGTACGAGCAACAATTATAGGTTTAATAATGCTTTTTATTATCGCCAATTGGTTCTAATCCACGCTTGTTTCTGTAGTCGTTTATAGCAGATTTAATTGCATCTTCTGCTAGTACAGAGCAATGAATTTTTACAGGAGGTAATGAAAGTTCTTCAACAATATCCATGTTATCTATGGTTAGTGCATCATCAATCGTTTTTCCTTTTAACCATTCGGTGGCTAAAGAGGATGACGCAATTGCAGATCCACATCCAAAGGTTTTAAATTTTGCGTCTTCTATAATTCCTGTTTCGTCATTTACCTGTATCTGAAGGCGCATAACATCGCCACACTCTGGAGCACCAACAAGTCCGGTACCAACGTTTGACATTGATTTATCAAGCGTTCCAATGTTTCTGGGATTCTGGTAGTGATCGATTACTTTTTCTGAATATGCCATTATATTTGTTATTAGTTATTTGTGTTGTGTTTTATAAGTATTAGTAACTATCTAAATTTATGCAATCTTGGTTTAATGTGCTGCCCATTCTATGCTTTTTAAGTCTATCCCTTCTTTGAACATTTCCCACAGTGGACTCATTTCTCTCAGTTTTGTAACAGCTTCCTTGACATGTTCGATAGCAAAATCAATTTGTTCATCGGTTGTAAAGCGTCCTAAACCAAATCGCAGACTCGAATGTGCTAATTCATCATCCAAACCTAAATTTTTCAAGACATAACTTGGCTCTAAAGATGCCGAAGTACATGCAGAACCAGATGATACAGCGATGTCTTTTACACCCATCATCAAACCTTCACCTTCAACATATTTGAAGGAAATATTGGTAATATGTGGTAAACGATATTCAATACTTCCGTTTACGTAGGTTTCTTCTAAAGTTAATAATTCGCGTTCCAATCGATCGCGCATTTTGGCTAATCGAATTGCCTCATCTGCCATTTCATTCATGGCCAATTCACAGGCTTTTCCTAGGCCAACAATACCGGTAACATTTAAGGTACCGCTGCGCATGCCGCGCTCATGTCCGCCTCCATCTAACTGAGAGGTAACTTTTACTCTTGGATTTTTACGTCGAACGTACAATGCTCCAACTCCCTTTGGTCCGTACATTTTATGACCTGTAAAAGAGGCTAAATCAATAAAATCTGCTAAAACATCAACAGGTATTTTGCCTACACTTTGGGTGGCATCGGTATGCAATAGTACACCATGCTTATGAGCCATTTCACCAATTTCACGAATTGGATTTATACAACCAATTTCGTTATTGGCATACATTACTGAAATAAGAATTGTATTGGGCTTAATAGCAGCTTCAACTTGTTCGGCGGTTACTCTACCGTCAGGTTGTGGAACCAGATACGTAACTTCTGCGCCTTGAAGTTCAAGGTGGCGACACGTATCCAGAATTGCCTTGTGCTCAATATTTACAGTGATAATATGATTTCCTTTTTCACGATACATTTCAAACACACCCTTTAAGGCTAAGTTGTTTGATTCGGTGGCGCCACTTGTAAAAATTATTTCTTTCTCACTTGCATTAATAAGTTTGGCTACCTGTTCACGTGCATAATCAACCGCCTCTTCGGCTTTCCACCCAAAAGGATGATTGCGACTGGCTGCATTGCCAAAAAAATCCGTAAAATAAGGCAACATGGCTTCCAAAACTCTTGGATCCATAGGAGTAGTGGCATTGTTATCTAGGTATATCGGCAGATTTAACATTAAATTTATTTAGACTAATTCTAATTGCAAATATAACAACATTTCTGACGAAATTGTTCAGACCATTTTAGATTATTTTAGGATAAAAAAAATGAGTATCCTTGCAACATGAACAAAATTGAACATTTAGGAATAGCCGTAAAGGACTTAGAATCTGCCAATAAACTTTATAGTATTTTGTTTAAAACCCATCCATATAAAAGTGAAACGGTAGAAAGTGAGGGAGTTAAAACCTCATTTTTCCAAATGGGTGATTCAAAAATTGAATTATTAGCTGCCACCAATCCCGAAAGTGCCATTGCTAAATTCATAGATAAACGAGGTGAAGGAATTCATCATATTGCGTTTGATGTGGATGATATTGATTCGGAAATTCTGCGATTACAATTGGAAGGCTTTGAATTGATAAATAAGAGTCCAAAAAAGGGTGCTGACAATAAAATGATTGCTTTTTTACATCCAAAAAGTACAGGTGGCATTTTGGTAGAATTGTGCATGGAAATTTGTTAGAAAGATTTACTCGTATTCCAAACCCAATTCTTTGCTAAAATCAATTAAATAGGGATAGCGTTCGGCCAAAAAATAGAACTTATCCTTATTAGTATAAACAGTCAAAACCTGATTCACCAATTTATCCATTTTAACTTCTAAGGAATATTGTTTACCTGTTTGTTTGTTTACAAAGGCTAACAAACCACCTTTGATTTGATCGAACTCACTATTATCGCGTGTGTTTGTAATGGTTACAATAAGCGTTTTATCTTGTTCTTCAATAACCAAACTTTTTACAAACGCATTTGTATAGAACTTACCTTCTTCTTTCATGAGTTCGGCAAATGAATGAACTGCTTCATGTAAATTGTCAAGTGCCAAAGGCTCTTCAACAAGCGAAGGATTCAGGTCTGAGACCTCTTGTACTTTTTGAATTTCAGGAACCGGTTCTGCCTTTTTTCCAACAAAGGCTGAAGGATTATTTACCATACTCCCCAAATTACCTAAACGCATGGTAGGCATGGGCTTAGAACTTGAATCAGGTGCAGGCTTGGGTTCGGCATCCTTAACCGATGGTTGAGATGAAGAAACCGTTAATTCAGGACTTTTTTTTTTAAGTTCCTCGGCTAAATTGATAGCAGCATTGATATTGGCCATTTTTATTAAAGCCAGTTCAACATGCAATCTTTGGTTGCGACTCGATTTATAAGTTTGATCAAATTGATCGGCAATATTGATTGCATTTAAAATAAATCCGGCCGAAAGCTTTTCTGCCTGTGACTTATATATTGGTAACATTTGCTCTGAGCCACTTATTAAATAAGCTGTAGATGTATTTTTAACCACCAATAAGTCTCTAAAATGCGAAGCAAGACCGTTTAAAAAATACTGTCCATCAAATCCATTGGAAAGAACTTCATCAAATTTAACCAAAACCTGTCCATAATCGGCTTCGTTTAAACTTTTAGTTGCCTCAAAATAATAATTATAATCGAGTACGTTAAGATTTTCGATAACATTGGCGTAGGTAAGTTTTTTAGTTTTGCTAAAACTCACCATCTGATCAAACATTGACAATGCATCACGCATTCCGCCATCTGCCTTCACTGCAATAACATGCAAGGCTTGTTCTTCTGCTTCTATGCCCTCTTTTTCGCAAATGCTTCGCAACTGACTGATAATTGCCGGCGGTTCAATCCGTTTAAAATTAAAAATTTGACAACGTGAAAGAATCGTTGGCAATATTTTATGACGCTCGGTTGTTGCCAAAATGAATATTGCATACGCCGGAGGTTCTTCTAGAGTTTTTAGAAAAGCATTGAATGCGTTCGAGCTAAGCATATGAACCTCATCTATAATATAAACCTTGTATTTTCCTACCTGAGGCGGGATGCGCACCTGTTCAACCAAATTTCGAATATCGTCTACAGAATTATTTGAGGCGGCATCGAGTTCAAAGATATTAAATGCAAAATCGTAATTAGGATCTATGGATGAATCACTTTCGGTATTAACTACGCGAGCCAAAATTCTAGCACAAGTGGTTTTACCTACCCCCCGTGGTCCAGTGAATAAAAAAGATTGAGCTAAACGGTTTTGTCTTATCTCGTTAAGCAAAGTTTCTGTAATATGATTTTGCCCAATCATTGTGTCGAATGATGCGGGACGATACTTCCTTGCCGAGACTAAAAACTGCTCCATTTTTGCAAGCACAAACCTAAATTAAATTTTGCAAATTTGTTTCATGAAAGCTAAAGGATATTTACAATTTTACTAACACTTTCAACCAAAAACTTGATAAGAAAATTCGAATACGATTAATATATTGTAATTCAATTTTTTACAAAAATTAATACAATTTCAAAATAGGGATTAACCTTACCAAATGAACTAAACGCTTTTTAAAACGTATAAATCAGATATCAAGAATCCTTTTGACAAAAATTGGAAAAGTTGACTTGACCTGTTCTAAAGGGAATTATTGAGCAACTTGAGACTTAACAATCGCTTATAATCCTTACTCTTTTTAAAAACTGAAATAGCTTTAGTATGCCTCATTCTGTGTATATCCGAGCCTACCAAATCTATTAATTCATTGTTCAAAAGATAAAAAGCAGCCTTTTTAACCTGCTTTGAATAATAACCAGTAAACGACAACAAATTACACTGAAAAAGAACGCCGGAATTATGGAGAGTTTCTAGCAAATTAAAGTCATAAATCAAGTAATTATAACGTTCAGGATGCGCCAATATCACGCGGTAACCGGAGGTTTGAAGATCAAATAAAATCTGTTCTAGAAAATGCGGACGTTCAACATAATTAGTTTCAACCAGCAAATACTTCCCTGCGATTGTTAGCAATTCCATATTTTTATAATTCTGACAAAACCATTCATCCAAATAATATTCAGCAGTGGCAGTAATATCCATTTGAATTTTATTTTCATTCAATGCCTTTTTTACCAAGGCGAGCTTTTCTCGAATTATTTCAGGATTGTTCGGATAAACTTCGTTGAAAATATGGGGTGTAGTAATTATTCTTGAAATTCCTTGTTGTTTGAGTTCTTTAATATTAGCCAAACTTTCTTCTACATTTTGGCAACCATCATCAATTCCTGGTAATAAGTGAGAATGAAAATCTACCCACATGGAAACATTTTCTCCATCGGCATCCTTCGATTTTCGCTTAAAAAGATCTAAAAATCCCACTATTCATCAAGATCATCAGGTTCATCTATGATTTCCAATTCACTGAGATAATTCTTTAATTCCAGAATGTTTTTAATTTTCATCGGATCATATCCGTGTTCATCTGCAAGAAATAGAGTTACCCAATCGAATCTGTAAATCAAATCAAAAATAGTATAAATTGAGTATTCGGGGATATACATACTCAATACTTTGTTGTTTTCCAACTCAAGATGTGAAGTTAAAAAATCAAAGCGGGCATGAACTCTGGGGTTTAAATCGCTATAAAGAAAAATAAAATTTGTGTTTAACTTTCCATAATAAGATTCAATCACATTATGATTTGCTTCGGGCAAGATATTGAGAAATCCTTCAAGTTTAGAATTTTCATTTAATTGCTGGCAAAATCTAACGGCCACAGGCGCAAAATACTTATCTGCAACAATTACGAATTTATTTTTAATTGTATTTTTAAAGAAATTAAAAATATTCTGAGCTGAGTCAATCTGGTAATCTTGCATTTCATCAAATTTACTAGCTACTTCTTTAAGCTCAGTTTCTGTGTCAATAGACGTAAGTTCACCGAGAATCATAAACAGAAACGACAAACCATACCCAATAGTCATTCTCGGCTGAAACCCTTGTTCCAATTGATAAAACTTTATATTGTGTTGTTGAGCAAGTTCAGACAATTTTCCACTGGCAGCGATACAAATAATTGTGCAACCTTTTTCATTTGCTTCTTCAAAAAGGGTTAAAGTTTCTTCTGTATTACCTGAGTAGGAATTAAGGATAACCAATGTTTTATCATTCGCAAATGCCGGAAGGTTATAATCAGAAACCGTTTCAAGTGGAATGCTTAATTTATCAAAAAACCAGGACTTAACAATTTGAGCACCAATACCACTGCCTCCAAGACCGCCCATTACGATGTTTGAAAAATCAGCAACCTTAAGGTCATGGTTTTTATACGTATTTAAAACATACTTAATTTGAGAGCTAAATTCGTTTAAAGAGGAATGGTGTGTTATCATTTGGATGTTTAAGAGTAATTTTGCCACCGCGAAAATACAATTTTTTGCAACCAAAATTCAAATGCAACAAATCACGGATGACGACGATTTAGATGATAACATAATACCTGAAGTCTTTGAACTACACAGATTTATAGTTGACAAGGGGCAAGACCTGTTAAGAATCGATAAATTTTTAATGGATCGGATTGAAAATGTAACCCGTGTAAAGATCCAAGAAGCTATTGATTCTTTCAAGGTTTTGGTGAATGACAAACCCATCAAATCGAGTTATCGAGTAAAACCTGCTGATGTAATTGTGGTAATAGCTTTTGAGGCTCCGCGCGATATAGAGATTATTCCCGAGAACATTCCACTTGATATTGTTTATGAAGATGAGCATTTAGCCATTATTAATAAAAAACCTGGCATGGTTGCCCATCCAGGTTATGGAAATTACAGTGGAACACTTGTAAACGCCCTCGCTTGGCATTTTCAACAAGGAGCTCCCGAAGGCACAATTCGTCCTTGGCTTGTGCACCGGATTGATAAAGATACGAGCGGTTTATTGGTTGTTGCAAAAACAGAAGAAGCCATGAACAAACTGGCCATTCAGTTTAAAAAACACACCATCGAACGGCTTTATTATGCCTTGGTTTGGGGAACTTTTGCGGAGACAGAAGGCACCATTACAGGAAATATTGCACGTAGCGAACGCGATCGAAAGGTATTTAGAGTGTATGACGATCCTGAAGTTGGCAAGCATGCTATTACTCACTATAAAGTACTAAAAAACTTAACTTTTGTTTCGCTGGTTGAGTGCAAGCTCGAAACTGGCAGAACCCATCAGATTCGTGTTCATTTAAAACATATCGGACATACTCTTTTTAACGATACCCACTATGGAGGAAACAAAATATTGAAAGGTGTTGTTTTTAGTAAATATAAACAGTTTGTGGAAAATTGCTTTAAACTCATACCCCGTCAAGCATTGCATGCGAAAACACTTGGTTTTATTCATCCGGCTAGCGGTGAAATGGTTTACTTTGAATCCGAACTTCCTTCCGATTTTAAATCAGTGGTTGATAAGTGGGAAAAAGTAAATGAGAATTATAATTTTGAGGTTTAAACGCTCTTTTCCCTATTTCATATTTTAAAACCCAAAAACTATAACTTTAAATAAAACCTGATAATTAAAATATATTCAAGAAAATATTTAGAAAAAGTATGAAAGTATCAATACTTCTGGCACTAGGAAAAAACAATGAATTGGGAGGAAATAATGCATTGCTCTGGAAACTGAGCGATGATATGAAATTATTCCGACAGCTTAGCATGGGACACTGTATTATAATGGGGCGCAAAACATTTGAATCCATTGGAAAGCCGTTGCCAGGCCGCAAAAATATTGTTGTAACAACCGGTTATATTGATGTGGCAGATATTTATACGGCAACAGATCTCAATCACGCCATTGAAATGGCTCGTGAAAGCGGAGATGATGAAGCCTTTGTTATTGGTGGAGCGCAAATTTTCAATTACGCTGTTGATTTGGCAGACAAAATGTATCTAAGTTTTGTAGACGGAACATTTGCTGATGCAGATGTGTTCTTGCCAGAAATTGACTATTCAGATTGGAAACAAGTAGAATCTAAACACTTCGAAAAAAACGAAAGAAACGAGTACAATTTCGAATTTAGAACCTACGAAAGAGTCTAATTTTTTATCTAACAATCCACTTATTTACAAGTATTTCCCCATTCACCGAAGTTCGTACCAAATAAATTCCGCTGGACAAAGAACCTGGGTTAAGCGAAAAAGTAATTCCCTGATAATTTATTGAAGTCTGTTCCCAAATTTTTTGACCAACCGCGTTTATTAATTCTACCTTTAAATCGCCTGGGATTTGATTAAATCTAAGGGTAAAAATTCCGTTGCCAGGATTGGGACTCAGTGTTATTGAAAAGTTATCAGTTTTGGTCACGTCAATGATATCTACCATTTTACAAATAGTATCCGTACAACCGATGTTATCAGTTTCTACTCTGCAAATTTTATATTCAGCATAGCTTTGATATTCCTTCTGTAGTAAAGTATCTTGGGTTAATTGCATGGTATTATCCCCAAAAATCCAATTTGCAGATTGCCAAGCTTTACTCGCCTTTATCAAAACTGTTTTATCAATGATTGATGATATTGCAAATTTATTGATGCCAAAAGTATCCACAATTACTGGGATTGAATACATCGCCGAATCACTGCATTCATCCTCAATGGTTATAGTGTAAATTTTTGTTTCCTTCTCACTAAATGTTCTTGTCAAACTCGAACTCCCATTTTCCCAAAGAATACGGGTACTTGCTTTTAATCCGCCGAAAGTGGTAAACGTAGGCGAAATAGTTTGCCAACTGCATTTTTGAAAACGGGAAGCTTGAATGGACAGTTTATCTAATACTTTAATAGTTGTGGTATCACTTATCTTAAATCCGCAACCATCCTTGGCAACGGCAATATATTTAAACAAACCAGAAGTTATGGGATCTAAGCTTATAGGATTCGAAAGCAGAGCTTTGTTAAATTCCCACCATGATTTTACAGTTCCATTTTTTCCACCAGTTTGTTTAAAAGAAAATATAAAATCTTGACCGTAACAAAGCGTGGTATCAATGGCTGCGATAATCCTAGGTCTTGACCAAACATCCACCCAAATAGAATCATTTGCTGGCATAGATGTGCAGTTATCGCTAAGTTTCGCAAGAATCCAAGCTCCGGAATAAAGACTATCTTTGTTAGAAAACCCCAATTTACCTTGCCGACTCCAAAATAATTCACGCGATTGACTTTGCCCACCGGAAATGAGAGAATTCATAGTAAAATTCTGATTAAAACAAACGGTGTCGGGGGCTAGTATTTTTAAGCTTAAAGGCTCCCGAACATTAATTTTTATGGAATCGACAATTGCTTGATTCGTGCAAGCATCGTTGAAATTAACTACATAAAACCTTGTTTTAGATGGCTTTACACTCAATATAGAATCTGTTTGATTGGTGTTCCACAAAAAAGCATACTGAAGAATTTTACCTCCCAAAGCTTTAGTGGATATCACTGCCGATTGGCCAACACAAATTGTATCTATGTATCGAATTAAGGATAAAGAAAGTGCTGGCAGAACCGAAACCACTATACTATCCAAAGGTTTAAAAGTGGAGCAACTATCATCTAAGGACACATAATAAACCGTTGTTTTTGTTGGAAAAACGGTGTGTTTCGACAAATCACTCAATCCATGGCTCCATATAAATTTATATCTACCATTTCCTCCCTTGGCTTGGGCATAGAGATTCACAGAGGTTCCGGCACAAATTATGGTATCGTTGGAGGCAAGTAGTTCGAGTTTTGGCCTCACCACTAAATCCAGAGAATCGCTGATAGAATCAACTGAACACCCTTTATCGTTTAACTTGTAATAATATCGAGTGCTTGAATCCGGTTGCACAAAAATCCAGTCTTTGGTTGAGCTAACCCCTTCACCGCTCCATTTATGTTGAAACCAGTCGGCTCGACCTCCTGTAACTTTTGGTTTTAAAGCATAAACTTTACCTAAACAAATTGTATCAAAATCACGCCAATCGATGCTTAACTTTTCTTTCACCTCAAGCTCCGTACCTATAAAATTATTAAAGTCGATAGCAAATCCACAACCATTTGTTGCTGTAACTGCAATCATTCTATTCTCGTCTTTTGTCAAATGTTTAAAATTCAAAAATGTTTCTTCGCCTCGCTTGTAGTAAATAGAAGGATCCATATTCACATTGAAATTTTTTATCCAACTCACAAAAGGTTTTGAAACGGATTTGAGATTTTGCAATTTCAAGCTAAAATTAGCGTCCATACATCCTATTGTATCTTTTGGAATTATAAAAAACGGCACAGAGGTATCAATTTCCACTTTGGCTTCGGTGGTGTAAACCATACCTAAACAAGCATTAGAGTGCACCCTTCGGTATTTCCATGCATTTTGAATAAAACTGGGACTTGTTAAAATAAGGGTATCGCTTATTCTACCAGTTAAAGTACTCCATGAATTACCGGCATCCATGCTTCGTTGCCAAGCTGTATTAATGGTTGCTGTTCCGGTAAAAGTCGATTTCAAGACAAGCGTTTTGTTCACACAACCGGCTGTATCACTTAAGTCGATTATAATTTTAGGAGGTTTAATGGATGCTAACGGAGTAAAACTTTTAGCATATAACCGCTGGCTTTCTGCGCTTTTATTTGAAATACTGCTCAACGAGAACCAATAGGCTTTCCCATTATTCAACTTGGTTACAGTAAAAAAGGTATCACTTCCTTGATAAATCGGTTGCATATCACCGCCAATGATTTGCCATAACTTATAGGCAACGGCATTTTTTTGTCGTGACCAACGAATATGTACCTGACTATCACAAACCACGCCCGCAAAGGTTGAAGGCGATTTAAATATTGAAAACAAGGTGTCGCTTTGATCTTTAAATACTCCCATTGTTAACTTGATTAGTGCTTTAGAGGTATTTAAAGTATCGGCGGCATTACTCCAGATGAAGTATTTTTGAGTAACAGGAACACTAGCCGAAAGTGTTTGCCAAATTTTACCCGAATCTGTTGAAAATTCCAATTTTGCATTGCCGGTTAAATTATATGTATCCCAACGAATTGTTTGCGCATTGCCTGAACTTGATGGAGGTTCAATCTTTTCAAGTCCGTTTGGATATGTAATTGTGACACCGGTTTTAACCAAATCCCAAGTTATAGAATAATTTTGAAAAGAGGTTGTAACACGGGTTCCCTTAACATAAATTACAAGCCTCCCTCCGCTAGGGTTATCGATGGTTACTTGTTCAATATTATTTAAACTGTCTCGTCCTCTTACAGCCGTATTATTGCAATTAAGGGTATCTAACACCCAAGGTTTATAAAGATTTCCGGCACTATCTTTCACCCAAAGATCCAAATCATTTATCAACGATGATTTGGCAGTAGCTGCGGCAGCTTTATCGTTCCAACACAGCATCACTTTGACTTTAAAAATGCCATTAGGAATTTTAATTGCCGAAGAATCAATAAAATGATGTTTCACTGAATCGGTGATAATCCAATTGGAATCTAAAATTCGAATTGCTCTTTGTCCGTTAATTCTACCGAAACCATGTCTAAAATCCGGACCGGCATTACCAATATCATCAGCAGAATTTGCCATAATATTTTTAGCAAGATGCGCATCGGGCAATGCCCCAATTTTTTGCTTATAATATTCATAAATAAGTGCCGTGGTACCACTGGCGCCGGGGCAAGCCATACTTGTACCACTCCAACCGCCTTGATATGAATTATTATATATTGTACTATAAACCGACACGCCTACAGCACTCACTTCAGGTTTAATTCTTCCATCCCGAGTTGGTCCACAGCTACTAAATCCTGCATCCCCGTCTAAATTAGTTATTGCCGCAACGGCAATATTGTTTTTTGCGCACTGAAATCCACTGGAAACAGTTTTAAAACCATTGGGTTTACAATTATCTCGACGAAAATTTCCTGCAGCAAACACATGTAAAAGATTTGGGTAATTGTCGAGCATCAAATCCAATTCACGACTCGTTAAATCATAATTTCCTCGCAAGCTGCAAGGGTCATCCACCAAATCATAAGCATAAGAATTTTGGGTGAGTGTATATCCAAATTTGCCACAGTTGGTATCCATTTCCGCGGTGATGTTATCGTAAAAATCCCAACTATAAATTAAGGCTTTGGGAGCCATTCCTTTGGCCAAAGGATCTATATTTCCCGCTCCCGCCATGGTTCCACATACATGAGTAGCATGTTGAATTAATGAATTTTTTTTCTTTTTAAATAAAACACGGCTATTGTAATCTTCATGATCACCCACATCACTTCCATCCCATTCCCCAATCCCAATTCCCATGCCGGTCAATCCTTTTCCGGGTCTATTATTATCACCAATAACATTAGCTCGGTGGTTATTTCGTTCAACTAAATTAAATGCATTAAGCTTTTGATAAGCTGGTTCGAGGTAGTAGATTTCTTTAATGTCTAATAAGGGCGTATTTACTTGTTTAGATTTTACATAAATTGTTTGAAATTGAGGAAAAGAATCAGTGATTGAATAACCTAAGCGGGTAATTTTATCTAAAATATTTGCCAAATTAGCTGTTTTAAAATAAACCAATTTTATAACTGGTACTGATTTGTTTTGCCATGAAATTGGATCTATTTTGATGGATGCTGTAATTTTTAAAACACCTTGAACCTCAGCAGGTAATTCTTGCCAATTATATTTTTCAGGAACTTCGGCATAAAAACTGTTTTCGGGTAAATAATCCAATAGCTTTATTCCTGTTTTCATAAAAAAAAGATCAACATTTGGAAGTAAACTAAACTGTAAAATGAGGTACTTTTCGCCTATAAAATCTTGCGGAAGGCTTAATTTATTAATATTTACAGGCTTAAAGCTTCCAGACTTTAAGTGAATGGGCAACAAGGATTGCCCCTGCATTAAGTTACTCAAAAAAAAGAAGCAAATAATTAAGCAGGCTCGCATTTGATTGGATGAACATTCAAAATTAGTTATTTTTTTGGAAAGGATTGAGTAAAAACCTTTGAATCAACTTGAAATGACAATACTTTGCAACTATTTTGATTAAGTTTCAATACTTTAATCTTTAAATGAGCGTTTAGCATTTTAAATCGCAACGCCCTGAAATCTATTTTAAGTTTTAAACTGTTTTTAACGATTATCTTTATGGTAATATTCATATTGATGCTTCAATTTCGAATCAAACCTATTCTAAAACGTAATTCCATTTTGCATGGCAATCAACTGCCCAAAATTAGTTACGACTCTACCTTGCGATTAGTAACTCATCAAAAAGCAAACTTAAGGTTAAAATATCATAGCAAAACCATTGATATAGATAGTGTTGGAAATGCATTTACAAAAACACTTCTTAATCAAATTATTCCATACTGGCTCGGCACTTCATGGGATTTTAACGGATATACGGCTAAACCTAAGCAGGGCAATATCGCTTGCGGTTATTTTGTTTCAACCACCTTGCTGCATGCTGGATGCAAGCTTAATCGATATAAAATGGCCCAAAAGGCAGCTATGGAAGAAGCTTTAATTTTAGAACCAAAAGATTCTTTATTTATTAGATATACAAATCGTTCTAAATTTATAAAAGAGTTTATTGCCAAATCGAAAAACGGAATTTACCTAATCGGCTTATCTTTCCACGTTGGCTATCTCTACAAATCAGGTAATGAGGTACTCTTTATCCATTCAAACTACATAAACCGGCAAGGCGTTATTGTTGAAAATGCCTACACATCAGAAGCACTTGAAGCGTCTGATATATTTGTAGTTGCCGACCTTACAAATAACAATGCCTTCTTAAAAAAGTGGCTTAATGACATAGAAATCAAGTAAAGCACCTAGATTTCTTAAGACATAACCTAAAATTTCAATCATTTTTAAATACGAATTGGCAGCTTAATTGCTTTCAAAAAATGATAGTACGAATTCGTATCAATATAGGGTTACTTTATCAAAAATATTTTCATTAAAAAACCTTTAAGATGGTATAAATTTTTGACCAGTTCCCTCTAATTTTGCCCACCATGTACGACCTCGAATTCAACAAAAATGAAGATAGTTTGAAACTTCTTTGGGCTCAGATTAAAAAACAAGGCGAAATCATTGAAAAGGGCGGTGGTGAAAAGGCCGCAGCCAAACATAAAGAAAAGGGTAAAATGCTTGCTCGTGAGCGAATTGACTACCTGAAAGATGACAAGGCGCCATTTTATGAAATTGGTTTATTTGCTGGAACCGGTATGTATGAAGAATATGGTGGATGCCCTGCAGGCGGAGTGGTTGGTGGTATTACTTATATTTCAGGACGACAATGTATCGTTGTTGCCAATGACGCCACAGTAAAGGCCGGAGCTTGGTTTCCCATCACTGGCAAAAAAAATCTTCGTTTCCAAGAAATTGCCATGGAAAACCGACTTCCAATTATTTATTTGGTAGATAGTGCGGGTATATTTCTTCCCATGCAAGGTGAAATTTTTGCTGATAAAGAAAATTTTGGCAGAGTGTTTAGAAATAATGCCATTTTAAGTAGCATGGGCGTTACACAAATTGCAGCTGTTATGGGAAGTTGCGTTGCAGGAGGTGCTTATTTACCAATTATGAGTGATGAAGCTTTGATAGTTGACAAAACAGGTTCAATCTTTTTAGCCGGAAGCTATTTAGTTAAAGCAGCCATTGGCGAATCGGTAGATAATGAAACACTTGGAGGCTCGGTTACACAATCTGAAATTTCCGGTGTTATAGATGACCGTTTTCCAGATGATAAATCGTGTTTGGATCGCATTAAATTTATTATGGATAAACTTGGTGACTATGAACATGCCGGAATTAGTCATACTGAATCTAAACCTCCATTAAAAGATCAAAAAGAAATTTACGGACTGTTACCAGAAAATAAAGCAAAACCTTATAAATCGATAGAGATTATAGAGCGTTTGGTTGACAACTCGGAATTTGAACAATTCAAAAAAGGCTATGGGCAAACCATTTTGTGTGGTTATGCACGCATTGACGGTTGGGCTGTTGGAATTGTTGCCAATAATCGTGAAGTCGTAAAAACGAAAAAAGGAGAGATGCAATTTGGAGGTGCTATTTATTCGGATTCAGCAGACAAAGCCGCTCGTTTTATCATGAATTGCAATCAAAAAAAGATACCTTTGGTATTTCTACAAGATGTAACCGGTTTTATGGTTGGTTCGCGAAGTGAACAAGGAGGCATTATTAAAGATGGTGCCAAAATGGTAAACGCCATGAGTAACAGCACGGTACCAAAGTTTACGATAATTTTGTCTAACAGTTATGGAGCAGGCAATTATGCCATGTGCGGAAAAGCGTACGATCCGAGATTTATTGTAGCTTGGCCAACGGCTAAAATTGCTGTTATGGGCGGTGAACAAGCTGCAAACACACTACTACAAATAGAGAAATCAAGACATGTTGGTATTTCTGCAGAAGATGAAAAACTGCTTTTGGAAAAAATTACAAAAAAATATAATGACCAAACTACTGCGGTTCACGCTGCAGCTCACCTGTGGGTTGATGCAATAATTGACCCATTAGAAACTCGTAACTGGCTGTCTATGGGGCTTGAAGCTGCCAATCACAGTCCAATTAAACCTTTTAGTGTTGGTGTTATCCAAACCTAGTTTAAAGTATTTCATAAAATATCTACTTAAGTCATGCCACGTTAATATATGCTTAAGCGTCTTGGTTATTGGAGATATAGTATTTAGATTTGTAAATTACATGAGGAAGTTGTTGGTTTTCTTTTTGATAGTATTTGGTTTCTCCGCTTTTGCTCAGAGGCCAAGCTCCCCTGCTTCCAATTTAAAATTCACCAATATTGGTTGTAATGAAGTAAAAATAGAGTGGACAAATGGAAATGGGGGAGAACGAGCTGTCTTTATAAAAAAAAATAATGCGTTCACAAGTGTGCCTGTAGACAACGAATATTACACACCCGAATCGACGAACCCATTTAGTCCAACTACAACATCAGAGAGTATTAACAACGATGGAATCCATCTTTGTGTATTTAGGGGTGGAGGTGTTGCGAACTCAGTTATTGTTAAAGGCTTAAAAAATGCAACCACCTATTATGTAGCTGTTTTTGAATACAATGCTAATGGTGGAGGAACATACTCTTACTTAACTTCAACTTACCCAACTGAAATGTTCACCACAGTGAGTATAAAAGCGAGTTTTAGTTTAACGCCTACAAGTCAATGCGCGAATGGCAATATTGTGAAATTTACCAATGCTTCAAGTACGACCCAATCACCAAGTACTATTACATACAAGTGGTTCTATGGAGATGGATTGACATCCAACATTCAAAACCCAAATCATTCGTATTCAAAATATGGAATTTATATTGTTAAATTAGTCGCTAATGCTGTAGGTTGCACAGACACCACTACATTATATGATACCATAAATCCTCATCCTATCCCTTATTTTGATTTGGACCCTTCAAAAACAAAAAACGATTCTGTGCAGTGCTTCTACGGCAATCGTTATACCTTCAGAAATAACACAATTTTACCACCTTTGGGTGGAACTATTTCAAGCACACGTTACGAATGGTATTTGAACGATACAACTCTTTTTAGTAATGGCTTTAAATCAGATAAAGCGATACCTTTTTCA
>Ga0209181_10000746_pt1 | contig 60045 bp, 49 predicted proteins | sample MAT05_FD_187208 | JGI IMG/M metagenome (GOLD analysis project Ga0209181, IMG submission 187208) | Freshwater microbial communities from Lake Fryxell liftoff mats and glacier meltwater in Antarctica - MAT-05 (SPAdes) (version 2) | ecosystem: Environmental > Aquatic > Freshwater > Ice > Liftoff...
ATCTTTTATACCTAACAACAACCAGGTTACTTCTGTGTTGTAAAAGTAAATATTTGGAGAAAGGCTTTAAAATGTAAATGTTACAATTGGTATTACTATGAATTTAGTTGCTAAATACACTAATCTATCGCTTCTGTATCTCATTTACACACAAAGGTATCTTTAAATATTTATGCAAATCGGGAATTGTATTGCGTATTTGCATAAATATAGGTATCTGACAACCGTTATTTGGATTTCAATACCTTAGAATCGAGTTTAAAATTGCCGATCTTTGAAGAAATATTTAGATAAAGTTATAAAATCTTTAAGGTTTATAAAAAAAAATTAAATTCGCCGTATGCAAATAGGTGTGATAGGCGGAGGAAGCTGGGCAACAGCCTTGGTTAAAATACTAACCGATAATGAGCAAAACAAAATCATCCACTGGTGGCTGCGTAATGAAACCACTGTAAACCACATTCTTAAATATAAACATAACCCAAACTATATTTCATCGGTTGAAGTGCATACCGAAATTGTGAAGCCAAGTTCAAATATTTTAGATGTTATACAATCATCTGATATTATTCTGTTTGTTATCCCTGCTGCCTTTTTAGAAGAAGCACTCCAAAATTCCTCAGCCCAAATTTTTAATAATAAAATAATCGTTTCTGCCATAAAAGGTTTAGTTCCCCAAACAGGCCAAATTGTTGGTGAGTATTTTGAAACCAAATACAATCTAAGCCGAAGCAAAATTGGCGTAATCACTGGCCCTTGTCACGCCGAGGAAGTTGCTTTTGAAAAATTATCGTATTTAACGGTTGCCTCTGAATCGGAGCAAACTGCTACCCAAATACAACTTTTGCTCAATAATCGCTATATTAAAACATCAATTTCAGATGATATTTACGGTACCGAATACAGTGCTGTACTCAAAAATGTTTATGCAATGGCTTGTGGTATTTGTCATGGATTGGGATGCGGTGATAATTTTCAAGCGGTTCTCATTTCTAATGCGATACGCGAAATAAAAAGATTTATAAATGTTGTACATCCTATTAAACGCGACATAAATGATTCTGCTTATCTTGGCGATTTATTAGTTACGGCTTATTCTCAATTTAGTAGAAATAGAACATTCGGAAACATGTTAGGAAAAGGCTATTCCGTTAAAGCAGCTCAGTTTGAAATGAATATGATTGCCGAAGGCTATTATGCAGCACTTACAATCTACGACCTTAATAAGAAATTTGGTGTTGATATGCCAATTTTAGAATTTGCTCACGGCATCGTTTATGAAAATGCGAATCTAAAAGAGTCATTATTTGTGCTGGAAAATAAATTAGATTAATATAAAAACGCTTAAACTTAAATTTTTTGGAATTCAAATTTTGGTGAACCTTTAACCCCAAGGTCATCGTAAAAATCTAAAAAATGCAATTTGAAATAAAATCCGTCTTTTGTTTTTAAAATATAATTCATGGCTGGATTAACGGTATAAGAATTAGCACCAATATCAAACCATTTCCAATCAAAACCAATAGCATCACGATATTTGTAAAAAACGGAAGGAATACTACTTGAATTAATTTCCTTAAAGGAAGTTTTAAAATCAAATGCCGTTTCAATTCTACTTGTATTCTGTAAAATTCCTACCACTTCATAATTTCTAGTAGCAGGATACAATGGGGCAAACAACAATTTTACGTATTGAGTAAAAACTAAATCCCAATTTTCCTTTAAAGGCTCAACGTCTGCGATTTTTTCATTTAACAAGGATATATAATTAAAGATAAAACGATTATCTTTAGGCACAGTCATTGATTTTGGCGAATTGGATGATAAAGCTGACCAAGTGAATTTTAAACTTTTATCCGATAGCAATTCTGGAATACATTTTACAAAACCTAAAGGCGTTCCTGTCAAATCATAACCCATATTAATAACAAAAACCTTTGTTGGTTCGTTCCACCAAGTTCCAAATGCGAGGCTATCCAAGTTTAATGAAGGCTGTCCCCAGTAAAACTTAAGTCCAAACGTATCATTAATCTGGGTTAAATCTGTTTTATTTGTTTTGGCTACATATATTCCACGACCATTATTGGTTAGCAAAATGTGTTGATTGCTGCAATCAAAGGCTAAGTCCCAATCCATTCGGTTTACCGATTTTATAACTTTTCCTGAATCGAGATTGTAAAACACTTGAAACTTGTAATTAGAGCTCATGGAAACAACGGCAGCGGCAACCGAACCTCGGTCAAAAGGCGCAATGGCTTTTTCAGGTCTTTCACAAGCGATTAGAATTAGTATGTAGCTTAAAATTAGTGAAATTCGAATCATTTTTTTACAAAATAATAATCAAGTTTGATAAAGAAAATTCGGCCTGTTGCAAAGAGTAGCGAATTGCCTCCGCCACCGTGCACTCCACCCGCACTTCCGTTAATTTGTATATTCGTAATACCAGTTAAGTTTTTAACTCCAATGGCTAACTGCCATTTGTTTTTAAGCAATGGTTTTGCTAAGGTTAAATCGAGCCAAGTGTATCCATCTATTTTGCTTAAAATAGTTCCACCAATATCATCTAGGATGAATGTACTTGAAGTTGATGTAGTTTTCGAAAAAATCGAAGCTGTTATTTGTGGTTTTTTCCATAAATAATTCAGGTTTGCCGTAACTTCATGATTGATGAATGCATCCTCAAAACCTTTCTTTTCGGTAGAAATGGTATTCATGGCATACCCGATATTGGCTGTTATCAATGGTAGTTTCACCGAAACTGAAAAGTTAGAATTCAAGGATTTAAAATAACTTAAATTTCTATAAGTGTAAGTTAATTTCTGAACATTGGTTAAAAAAATTCGGTCGTCAATTGTATTGTAAAACATCGCAATTTCAGGCTGAATGATTGATTTTTTATAAATCAATTTTCGCAGTAACGAAAGTTGTAAATTATTGGATTTTTCAGCTTTTAAATTAGGATTGCCAATAACATCGTGATTTACATCCACAAAATAAAGATAAAGTTCCTTTAAATCAGGAGCTCTAAATCCACGAGCGTAAGAAGTTCGCAACGTATAGCCTTTTTTAAATTGATACTTGATGTTTAAGCTAGGTAAAGGAATAGATTTGTATACCGAATTGGCAGCTACTCTAATACCGGGTTTAATGGTAAAACGTTTGTTTGGGCTTATTTCCATACTTAAAAACGTTGCAAAATCATGAATGGCTGTGTTACTGTTTTTAAACTTACTTCCGCTTCCCGTTTCACTATTAATATCATATCCAATTTGATAATTTAGTTTTGCATTTAACATCGATTTTGTGAAGGTACCTCTTAGTACAAGGGTGTTAAATTTGGTAGTATCTTGTTCGTTTTGTTCAGGAACTAGATTTCTATCCAAAGTTACTCTATTAAATAAATATCTGTTTTTGATTCTAGAATAGGTATTAAAAGCACCAATTAAGTTAAGGTAACGATTGTGCGGCAGCTTGGAAGTAGCGGTAACAGAATTGTCGAATCTTTGAGTGAAATAATATTCATCAAAAGCTGTTTCCAGGTAAGGCATGCGTGGTAATCCTTTATTTGAAAGCTTTTCGTGAAGTATATCTGACTTAATGGTTAAGTCGAATAAACCAATTTTCCGCAAGTATTGAAATCTTCCGAAGTATTGTTCTTTAGGTTTCCAGTCTTGGTAGCGAACTTGTTTTATTTCAGACCAGCCGTCAAAATAATTTCGCCCAACTGAAATATTGTAAATACCATTGGACTTGCGCAAACCAATATTAATTGTCGTGTTGTAACGACCAACGGTTTCATAGTATGCCGTGGCGCTTAAATCTATCTTATGGTTTGGTTTCTTTTTGGTGATAATATTTATAGCCCCTGCCAGTGCATTTGTTCCATAAGCAACCGAGAGCGGACCTTCAATAATTTCAATACGTTCAATATTGTTGAGATTAATTTGACTGAGGTCAATATTTCCATTCTGCCTTCCAATTACCGGAACACCATCAATGAGAATTTTTACGTTTTGTCCTGAAATTCCCATTAAAGCCATTGAACTTCCAAGTAGGTTATCTTGACCAAGTTTTACATTTAATTGGTTAGTTAATATATCGTTGAGATTAACAGCAGCCATTGATTTTATTTTTTTTTCATCAATAATAATCACTTTGTTAATTGACTTTTCGGCACTTGTGGCGGTATATTGGTCTGTGACTACAGCTTCGGGTAAGTATTTTAAATCCGGTTTCAATCTTATAAAATACGCTCCAGACTTTAAAAAGGTATCTAGTTTAATTTCAAATCCAAGATAGGATATAAAAATAATAACTGGCAATTGATTTTCATCAATTGAAAATTTGCCAAATTCACCCGCTTGACTTTGCAGGGTTTTTCCAGTACTTAGGTTTTTCCATTTAAATGGAGCAAAGGCTACGGGAGTATTATCCGTTTCATTTATTATCGACACCTGTAATTGAGCCATACAAAAAAAAGGGAAAAGAACCATAATAAGTCCTGTTCCCTTTAAATATGATAATTGTTTAGTGATCAATGAATACTATTTGCTGCAAAGATGAATTTATCGTGCAGATTTGTTAAATTTTATATGCTGAGTCCCAAGTTCAGTTTTAACACTTAAAAAATAGACACCTTCCATTAAATGAGAAGTTGCAATTATCGTTTCATTGCCGAAGTCGATTTGTTTACCTGCAACATCGGTTAATGTATAGGTTAAAAACTTATTTCCTTCTGGAATCAAAATGGATACTTGTTGGTTAGCTGGATTTGGATAAAGTTCAATTTTTAAATCTTGAAGTGTTTTTAAGCCTGCCGTTAAAGTTTGTTTATTAAAATAGTAAGTACCGGAAGCGCCGCCTTTGTAACCTGTAAAAACAATTTTATGCACTTGACCATTGGCAAGTTTTAAAAAATAAACCTGATTATTTGTGATATCATAGACATTTTTAGGCTGATTATAGGTTTTCCAATCATAGCCTATTTCGCTATTGTTACTTACAAAAGTAAAAGGACCATAATCGGTTGTATTTACAGCGGTATTGGCCTCGGCAGTTGTAATTCCTTTGTTTGTCCAAACACCACCAACATTATAAGCTGTGGGAATAAGTACGGTGTATTTTGTGAAAACAATATCCCAAGAATTAGCGGCTGGTTCTCGGTCAATAGTGCTTTCGGTATCAAAATTAAAATAGGCAAAGTTTTTACCTTTGAAATTGGCAAGTTCAATTGTTTTAGTAGTTTCATTTGAGCCATCAACATTTGCATATTTAATGGTAAAAATATTCGAAGTTAAGGTAACAATGATTAGTTTTTTATAGCTACCATTTGCTAATTTAAGGAGAAATGCAGTGTCACCGGTAATGGTATGATTATTCATAGGATTGTAAATTCCCCAGCCTAAATCGTAAGGATTGTTATTGCTATTAGCATGTTGATTTAGAGCACCATAACTCCAGCCTCGCGAATTATTATACAAGGTTTTCCAAGAATTTTTGTTGGTTGTATCAAAATTGGTCCAATTATTTATGGTATATGGTGATTGCCAAACCATCATTCCTTTAACATGATTTGCCATAATACTTCCAGTAAATCCAGCTGTTTCGAAGGCTAGGTCCCAATTGTTATTAGGTTCTGATTTAATAATTCCGTTTTGAAAACTGTAATAAACATCGTTGATATTTTGAGCTCCAGTTGTAACAGAATCTTTTGTTTGTGATTGCACTATTAAACAAACAAATAATAAGGTAAGCGTGGTGAGTATTTTAATCATAATTTTTTTATTTTTTATCTTAATTTTTTCGTTGTGCAAAGGTACATTATTCTTTTAAAATTTATTTTTTTAAGTAGTTTAAAAACAGATAGTTCCGAATTCTGAAAATAAGTTGACGAAGGCCAAACAGAATCCGTATTTTTCTGATTCAGTTTATGGATTTACTAGGAATTGAACTAGTACTTGGTCTAAATTTAGTTAGAGAGATCAATAATAATTTGATTGCCTTCCAGTAGAGTTTTAAATGTTCGCAATGGTCTAGATGCGGGTTCCTTCATAGCTTTTCCATCAAAGTCGAATGTGCTTCCATGCGATGAACAATAAATATTTTTAGTTGTTACACCAAGTGGCTGATCCTCATGGGTACATTTTAGCTGCAAAGTTTTGTAAGTATTATCTTGCTTTTTAATCACAACAAAGTCGAAGTCGAATTTTTTTATGCGTAACAATAGCAAATTAGAACCTGCAAATTGGTCGATTGGAATAATACACTGTTTTTTTTCTACATCTGCAATAGTCGTAAATGCGGGCAAACTTGCACAACTTTCAAGCAAAATAGAACTAATGCTGGGAATTGCAAATAAAGCACAGGTAGTGCAAGCCGATTTTATAAATTCCTTTCTTTTCAAATAATGTTAAAAACTATAACCAATGCCAAGCGTTACAAAACTCATTTCTGTTTTAAAAGGATTTAAGCTTTTGTATGGATTCGTTGCGTACAACTCTTTGGTAAAATTACCAGTTTGACGCCAAGTATATTCACCTTTTATCACAATTCCCTTAACAGGTGCAAATGTAATACCTGAAACCGAAATCAGTTGTTTCTGAAAATTATCTTTTATGGCATTAGAAGGTACTTTGTAATTCATGTCTATACTTTCAATACGTGAAAAAAGGGTTAAAACCTTAGTCGTTTTTCTGTTCATAGCCTGCAAAATATGTATACCAGCTTCTACATAACCACCGAAAATAGCTTTTGGAGTGTTTGATTTATAGGCTTTATTTATTTTTTCGGCATCTGAAATATTGATAACGCAGGCTAAAGCTTTCCATTCAAAATTTTTGTTAGAGAAGCGAATATTAGCTTCGTTTAAGTTAACAGGAGTGCCGAATGCACCATTATTAAGATTTAAACTATCCGACATAATTTGATTAATTCCTGCACTTCCACCGTAATAAGTAGAAACTTGAATTCTGAAATTACCAATATAATATAATAAGGCACCGGTTATGGCAAGATTTGATGCAGTTGCCTTGCTTCCGTTCATTCTGCCACCTCTAATACCTGTTCCAAAAGCAAAGTTTTTGCTGTTTAAGCCATTCATCAAAGCCAATGAATAATTCAATCCACTAATTTTTCTTGAATTACCGTAATAAGCAATACCCATCTCGCGCCAAGTACTCGGAATAACTAAACGTTCAACCGTTGGTCGATCATTACCATTAAAAGTTGTTGGTAAATGGTTTTCATTCGTTAGTCCAATACGAGGGATAATTAATCCAGCAGCAAAATAGTTGGATGGATTAACATTGAATTTTAAAAAAAGTTGCTCTAGGGCTATTTCACCAGTTGTGCCCGATGCTACTTTGCCATGTTCGAGCTCAAGCTCTGAAAAGAAATAAATGCTGTTTGAAAATTTATGACCAAAAAACATAACGCTTCGGGTTAAATTAGCCTCTCCGGTTTTTTGTCCTAAATCGTAATTTACTTTAGCTTCCCCATAGCCTGATAAAACGGAGTAATTGTTTGTTCTGCCTGTTAATCCAGCGCTCAAGGAATCTTCTTTAGTAAGAATTTGTGCTTTAGATGTTTGAGCTAGTAGCAGAAATAAAACGGCTAAAACAATATTGATTGATGTGTTTTTCATATTTTGGTGCAAATCTATTTTTATTTAGACTAATTACAAATAATAGATTCAAAAATTTTAAAATAATTACAAAAGTCTAAAGGTTTATTCAATAGGTGTACCTTTGCACCATAAAGTTATGGAAAAGGTAGAATGTTTAATAATTGGCTCAGGCCCTGCAGGATATACAGCAGCTATTTACGCAGCTAGAGCTGATATGAAACCCGTTATGTATGAAGGATTGCAACCTGGAGGACAATTAACAATTACCACTGAGGTTGAAAATTATCCAGGTTATCCAGATGGTATTCAAGGACCTGAAATGATGGATTTGTTTAAAAAACAAGCCGTTAGACTTGGAGCAGATATTCGTTATGGAATGGTTACTGCTGTTGATTTTGCGCAGTATCCTCATAAAGTTACTATTGATGAAAGTCATGTTATAGAGGCTGAAACTGTGATTATTGCTACCGGAGCGTCCGCAAAATGGCTAGGATTACCTTCCGAACAGCGTTTAAATGGATCAGGTGTTTCAGCTTGCGCAGTTTGTGATGGTTTTTTTTATAAAGGAAAAGATGTTGCCATTGTTGGTGCCGGAGATACGGCGGCCGAGGAAGCTTCCTATTTGTCAAAAATTTGCACCAAAGTTTACATGATTGTTAGAAAAGATGAAATGCGAGCATCAAAAGCGATGCAACATCGCGTTGAAAATACGCCCAATATTGAAATTATATACAATACGGAAACAGATGAAATTTTAGGTGAATTTGGTGTGGATGCTGTTCGTCTGAAAAATACTAAATCGAATGAAACCCGTGAAATTCCAATCTCAGGTTTTTTTGTTGCTATTGGACATACGCCTAACACAGCTATTTTTAAAGATTTTATCACCATGGATGAACAAGGTTATATTATTACTCAACCTGATAGCAGTAAAACGAATGTTGAAGGTGTTTTTGCATGCGGCGACGCTCAGGACAAAATTTATAGACAAGCAATTACTGCAGCAGGAACCGGTTGCATAGCCGCACTCGATGCAGAACGTTTTTTAAGCCACCTGAAGACTCACTCTTAAAATTAATTATATTATTTTAGCTTCTAAAACCCAAAGGATTGCCTCAAAATAATGAATTGTTAAGAACTTGTGTTTTTGTTTTTAACTAATTTGTATAGCTTTGAATTAGGTATTGGAAATTCTATGCTAAAAAAAGCCTTCTTTTTTCAATTTTTGGTGATGTTAATGGTTTTGGCTACCAATGTTTTTGCTCAGCCAAAACCTAAATCGAAAAAGGAAATTCTTGCCTTCAGCGATAGTGTTTGTAGCATGGCTGGAGTGCCTTCCGGTTTAATTCGCGATATTGGTAACAATGAAACTGGTTGGCGATTTATAAAAGATTTTAGCGGGGGAACGGCACATGGAGATCTTCAAATAGTTGATAATACATTTAATCACTGGTATAAAAAGCTTGGCTTAAAGGGCGGGCGCACGCGTGAAAATTATTTAATTGTTGGCATCTTTTATATAAAATCTTTACATAAAGTATATGGTAGTTGGGAGAAATCTAGATATGCCTATGCCCGAGGACATTGGAAAGATCCGTCGAAATGGACGGCTCTTGAACGAAAGTTTATGGGTAAAATTGACTGGACACAATACGATAAACCGGTTGCCAAATTCAAGGATTCATTGGCTCCCTGATAATATGTTTCTATACATTTGATTACTCGTGTTTGCATTAACACTCAAAATACTGTTTGTTTGAACCTATGTTAGAACAAGCAGATAACGATTCGTTTCTTGAAAATTCAGGCCCCAAAGAAATAGAAGAAATTAGGATTGTTGTTGCCGCCATAAAAAATGAAATCAACAAATTTATTATAGGTCAAGATGAACAAATAAATTACCTGATTACAGCTCTTTTTGTCAAAGGACATATCTTACTAGAAGGAGTTCCCGGAATTGCTAAAACTTATCTTGCAAAAATTTTCGCTCAAACTATTGATTCTGGATTCTCACGAATTCAATTCACACCGGATTTAATGCCAAGTGACATTTTAGGAACCAATATTTTTAATCTTAAAACCTCGGAGTTTACATTTAAAAAAGGACCTGTTTTTTCAAATATTGTTTTAATAGATGAAATAAATCGGGCTCCAGCGAAAACTCAAGCAGCACTTTTTGAAGTAATGCAGGAAAATCAAGTTACCATGGATGGAATTACCTATAAAATGGATCAACCATTTATGGTAATTGGAACACAAAATCCAATTGAACAAGAAGGTACTTATAAGTTGCCTGAAGCTCAATTAGATCGGTTTATTTACCGCATTAAGATGTCGTACCCAAAACTTGATGATGAAATTTTAATTTTACATCGCTTTAAGGAAGATTTTGATCAAACAGTGATTTCCGAAATAAAACCAATTTTGAATTACCAGGAATTGGATAAATTCAGAAAAATTATTCAAACCATAACCATAAAAGATGATTTGGTAACCTATATTGCTCAAATTGTAAATGAAACCCGAATAAATAGCGATTTATATTTAGGTGCTTCTACACGTGCATCATTAGGTATTTTAAAAACGGCCAAAACTTTAGCAGCCATAAACGGACGTAATTTTGTTATTCCTGAGGATATCCAGCAATCTACTTATCCTGTACTTAATCATAGAGTTTTACTTACGCCTGAACGCGAAATGGAAGGTTTGCAGCCCGAAGATATAATAAAAGACATGCTTTCGCATCTCGAAGTACCGCGTTAGTATGCTAAATTTTCTAAAACATATTTTTCCTACCCGTTTACTATGGTATGGATTTGCTTTATCAATAAGTGTTTTTACCCTAGCTTATAATTTTCCGATTCTACTTGTAGCCGGACAAACAATTTTAGCTTCAACTTTTTTGTGGTTTTTATTATCTTCTTCTTATTTATTTTATCAAAAGAATCTTTTGATTGTTAATCGTTTACTTCCTGATATCCTAAGCCTAGGGGATCAAAATAAAGTTCGTCTTAAATTCAAAAGTAATTACCCCTTTCCTCTAAAGGTGGTGATTATAGATGAACTTCCATATCAGTTTCAAGAGCGCAACTTTAAAATTTCAATGGAAATAGAATCAAAAGGGGCTAAAAATATAGATTATGAGTTGGTACCAAAACAGAGAGGTGAATATGAATTTGGAAATTTGCAGGTATTTGTTTCGTTCCCGTTTTCTTTTGCCGAGCGACGCTTCGAAATTAAACTAAGTCAAGTGGTAAAGGTTTATCCATCAATAATTAGCATGAAAATTTACCAACTAAAGGTACTTACGCGTATAAGCCGTTTGGAAGGTGCGAAGAAAATAAGGCGACTAGGACAAAGTTATGAATTTGAACAGATAAAAAATTATGTAGAAGGAGACGATTTTCGATATATAAATTGGAAAGCCACAAGCAGAGCTACAGGCAGCTTAAAAATAAATCAATTTGAAGACGAAAAGTCACAGGCTGTTTATAATTTAATAGACAAGAGTCGAAATATGAAAATGCCGTTTAATGGCCTTAGTTTGTTAGACTATTCAATTAATTCTTCTCTAGTAATAGCTAATACGGCACTTTTAAAAAGTGATAAAGCTGGCTTGGTTTCGTTTGCAGAAAAAGTTGAATCGGGTATTAAAGCCGAGAATAAACCCGGACAACTCAATAAGATTTTAAACGCTCTTTACAAAGAAAATCAAGGGCTTCATGAAGCGAATTTCGAACTGCTTTATCAGTTTGTTAATCAATCCATTAAACAACGAAGCTTATTGTTTCTATATACAAATTTTGAAACCACTCATAACCTGCACCGCAATTTGCCCGCATTACAACGCTTAAACAAACGTCACGTATTGGTAGTTATTATTTTTCTAAACTCCGAAATTCTAGAACTCAGTAAAAATGCACCAAAAAATCTTGAAGGGATCTATAATGAAGTCATTGCCGAAAAGTTTATTTACCAAAAATCACTGATAGCCAAGGAGTTAAAAAGTTATGGAATAAAAACTATTCTTACTCGCCCAGAAGACCTAACCCTTAGCACAGTAAATAAATATTTGGAAATAAAAAGTATGGGTCTTATTTAAGGCCAACAGAAAAACTCCACAAGTTAAGTTTCTGCTTTATTTCTTGACCGAAGTTCTTTAGTGTATGAAAGCTTTTATAGAATCTATGTTAAAAATCCATATTTCTTTGATTTAAATTCCGTTTTCGTTGATTAGTTTATGCCATATAAACTGTTACACAGGCTGCGACACAAGGTACGATAAAGAAATCTTCATATTACAGACTTGCATTGTGTTCACATTGAACTATTTCAAAAAGCCTTTAGGGAGTTTTGCTCCTAATTGAAGAATTAAACGAAGCATAAAAATCTAAAAGATTTTTCACGACGGCAGCATTTGCATATTGGCTTCTTATTAAATTATAGCCGGATTGTTTTACTTCATCATAAGATTTTGGATTATCTGAAATTTTCTTAAAAATAGTTTCAAATTCTTCGGGACTGTCTGCTATAATCAAATGATTGCCATTGGTGTAATTAATTCCTTGTGCTCCGATTGTTGTTGAAATAACGAGTTTGGCAGCCGCCATCGCTTCAAGAATTTTTAATCGAATTCCAGATCCTGATAAGAGAGGAACAACAGTGGTTGCTTTATCACAAATAAACTCAGATCCGTTTTTGACTTCACCAACCATTTCAATATTTTCAATTTTCATAGCTTTCATGGCATCTGGCATGTTTTTTCCTGCAATAAAAAGTTTGAAACGTTTATCCAGAGAAATGATTTTTGGCCAAACTTCTTTTATAAACCACATAACCGCTTCACGATTTGGGGCCCATTCGAGCGAACCTAAATGAAAAACATGAAACGCATTTTCCAAATCTGGTGTTGGCTGCCAATATTTGGTGTCAATTCCGGCAGGTGAAACAAATATTGGCTTATGAAAGCCTAAATTTTTAAAAAGTTCGGCATCGTCTAAAGTTACCGGAACGAGTGCATCAAACTTGACCGTAAATTCTTTTTCGAAGTTTTTTAATCGTTTAGCTAATAAGTTTAAATACCACTTTTTTAATATATTCGTTTCATTGGTGGCCATGCGTTTCCAAATCTGATATTCGACATTATGTTGACGAAGAACAATAGGAGCAACAGAGTATTTACGAATAACGTCGTAATACATTGCAACAAAAGTGCCTTCCACTTGAATAATATCAAAGGTCTCAGATTTTAAAAGATGTGAAAGAAATCGCTTAAAATTACTATCATAGAAACGACTAACATTATAGGATTTATTAGTGAAAAGATTAAGGAGTGCATGCAAAGGCTTTACACCAGTATCGATATCAAAAGCATAAAATTTACAATACTTTTTTAATTCAGCGGCTGCATTTTTTAAGTCAATTTGATGTTTTTTACCATTTAATGCGAGTAATGTAACTTCATGCCCCGCTTCAGAAAAACCACGTGTATAATTGTAAATTCCAATGGTTCCGCCCTCATTTAAAGGGTAAGGTACTCTATGCGAAACCTGAAGTATTTTCATTTATGGAATTGTTTTTTAAGAAATGGTAAATTTTTAATCCACTTAAATGTCATTCCCTTCTCAAAAAGTTTAGCATCCGCATTGGCCTTATAGGTTAGCAATAAAGCAAAAGGCAAAAGTATTAAAGTGCTCATCCAAACGGAAATATAAGCTGGTAAAATTTCTCCTCGAGCCAGCTTTTCTCCAATTAGATTTATTGAAAAATACAGAATAAACAAAATAACCGAAACTACCATCGGCCAACCGAATCCTCCTCTGCGAATTATTGCTCCCATAGGTGCGCCAATAAAAAACAACAAAATGCATGAAATAGCTAAGCTATATTTTTTATGCCATTCAACTTCGTATTTCAGCTGTGTTTCGCGTTGATTTATAACATCCTTATTGCTCGATTCTATTATGGTTAAAATATTTCGAGCAAATTGCCTCGAGGTTTCGAGAATTTCGGGTTTGTAATCTGTTTTATTAACACCTTTAGGGATTAGGCTTGGTGGAACTGTTTCGTTTGAAGTAGGCGCATTGCTCGTATCGAGCGGAAGTTTAACTCTTCGCAAATTTTTATTTTTCTCAACAACATAGGTTTCGTTCATTGAATTATTTAATTCTTTAAAACTGCCTAATGTTTGATAATACTTCATTGAAAGTTTGGCCGAATCAAATTGATATTGTTTTGAGGTATCAACCGCAAAGTGAAAGTATGGTGTTAAAAATTGGTAGGTTAGCAATCTACGTTCTGCAATTATTTTTCTAAGTGAATCAATTTTTTGCTGTAATTCCTCCACATTCATCATGCGATAGTCGTCTTTAAATAAATCCTTTTTTGTTCGCTTAAACTGTAAATCTGATAAATCAATTGCCAAATCTTGGGTTTTAAAACGCATCACATTGTGCTGGAAATCTTTGTAGTAGGTTGGATTATCTGTCATTTCCTGATAACGGATTCCATCTTTTAGACTTAAAACTAAGTATTTTTCATCGGCTGTCATCGCCATATAACCACTTTTTGCCACTACAATATTATTGTTTCCCTTACCTGTATTGTTTATGTAGATTAAAATTTCTTGTATGGTTTTTCCATCCTTAAGTTTTTTACCAACTTTTATGGCGTATCCATCAATATCCTTAAAAAATACACCTTCACGAATATTGAATGCAGGTTTTTTGTTGCTTACATCATAAAGCAAGGCTCCCCAGCTTAAATTAGCTTTTGGTATAAGAATATTGGAAGCATAAAACGCGAAAATAGCAATAGCTAAAATCACAGCATACATGGGCATAAAAATCCGAAGCAACGAAACACCAGCCGATTTTATCGCAACTAGTTCGTAATGTTCACCTAAACTGCCAAAGGTCATAATTGACGATAATAGCACCGCTAATGGTAAGGCCATCGGAATCAAGTGGATGGCAGAATAACCGATGAATTCAAGAATAACGTACCATTCAAGACCTTTCCCAATTAGGTCGCCAATATATTTCCATAAAAACTGAAGTAAAAACAGAAATAGTGAAACAAAAAATGTTGCTATAAATGGGCCAATAAACGATCTGAGAATGAGTAGATGAAGTTTTTTTACGCCCACAATTGTTTATTTCTTAATAATTTAAGTTCACAATTTTCAATCCTAAATTCTTTGGTGCAAAGAAAATCATATTCTACCGGATTATTTGACGCAACAATAACCATTTTATTTTTAGTGTACTGATTGGCTAAATATTGGAAATGCTGAATGTTTTCTTCGTCCAAGTTAGAGCAAGGTTCATCCAAAAATAAAACATCAGAATTTGTAAGTATGGCTAAGGTGTTTTTAAAACGTTGACGAACACCTGACGAAAGTTGACGGATTTGTTTATTGCCGTAGTTCTCGAATTTGCCTAAAGAGATTAAGTCATCCATGGAAAACGCTTCAATACATGATTTCTGCTTGAAGTGAAACTCAAAATGTTCTGTAACTGTTAGATGCTCGAATAAATCGAGATAAGGGGAAGAGTAAGCGAAATTGGGATTATCAATAATTTTGCTATTTGTTTCGTCATTCCATTCAAGTTTACCTTTATTGAAGTACAAAAACCCAGCCATAATTCTTAGCAATGTACTTTTACCAGAACCATTAGAGCCAAGGATTGCAACTTTTTCTGAAGGGTAAACGTTTAGGTTTACAGATTTTAAAACCCAGTGCGTTCCGAATTTTTTGCTAAGGTTTTCAATATGTAAGGTAGGAGACAAAATTATTTAGACCAAAAACCTTTCATGATACCGCGGTCGGAGTCTTTAATAAAACTTAATATTTCATCACGTTCTTTCGACGCTGGCATTTCGGCTTCAATTTTTTTTAAAGCTGCCGCATTGTTATATCCTCTTAGGTAAAGGATTCGGTAAATTTCTTGAATTTCGGCAATTTTTTCTGGTGTAAACCCTCTGCGACGCAAACCTATTGAATTAACACCTTCATAGGAAAGTGGTTCACGAGCAGCTTTTGAATAAGGTGGCACATCTTTTCTAACCAAAGATCCACCTGAAATCATAACATGCGAACCTATTTTCACAAACTGATGAACCGCAGATAAGCCACCTAGAATTGCATGTTCACCAATTTCAACATGGCCGGCCAATTGAACAGCATTAGCCAAAATACTGTGTTCACCAATTATACAATCATGTGCCACGTGCACATAAGCCATTAATAGGCAATTAGCACCAATAATTGTTTTTCCGCTGGCACTAGTCCCTCTATTTAGAGTAACTGATTCACGGATAACAGTATTGTCACCAACGATAGTTAAGCTTGGTTCACCATCAAATTTTAAATCTTGTGGAATTGCGCTAATCACTGCTCCCGGAAAAATCTTAACATTTTTTCCTATTCTCGCTCCTTCCATGATGGTTACATTAGAAGCAATCCATGTTCCTTCATCAATTTCCACATTTTTGTGAATGGTTACAAAGGGGTCAATCATCACATTATTTGCGAGTTTTGCCTCTGGGCTTACATAGGACAATGGCTGAATCATGCTTCTGATTTATTTGGGGTTTCGTCTGTTTTATTTCTAACAACTTGAGCCATCATTTCGGCTTCGCAAACAATACGGTTTCCAACAAAAGCTGTTCCTCGCATCAAACACATCCCACGACGAATTGGTGCAATTAGTTCCATTTTTAAAATTAATGTATCTCCGGGAACTACTTTGCCTTTAAATTTTGCTGAATCTATCTTTACAAAATAAGTACTGAAATTTTCGGGATCTGGCTCTCGGCTTAAAATTAACACGCCCCCGGCTTGAGCAAGTGCTTCAATTTGTAAAACAGCTGGAAAAAGAGCTTCACCCGGGAAGTGTCCTGGAAAAAAATATTGATCGGCACTTATGTTTTTAACCGCAACTACTTCGCTTTCATTAAGTTTAATTACCTTGTCAACCAATAAAAACGGCCATTTATGCGGTAATAACTTTTGAACTTCTGTGTGATTAAAAACCGGTTCTTTGGATGGATCGTAAACAGGAACATCAATTTTAAATCGATTTTCTTTTTTTACTTTCTCAATATGTCGTTTAATCTTTTTGGCAAATTCCACATTAGCAGCATGTCCCGGTCTTGCAGCCATAATTTGGGCTCTAATGGGAGTACCGATTAAACTTAAATCACCAACCATATCTAACAATTTATGTCTTGCAGGTTCATTGTGAAAGCGAAGTTGTACATTGTTTAATATACCTTCCTTTTTAACTTCCACCTTTTCCATGTTAAAGAGTTTGGCAAGATTTTCTAACTCCGAATCTTCTACAACTCTATCTACAATAACTATGGCATTGTTTAAATCACCTCCCTTAATGAGGTTGTTTTTAATGAGCATTTCCAATTCATGTAAAAAGCAAAAGGTTCGGCAACTGGCAATTTGTTCCTTAAATTCACTTAATGCAGAAATGGAGGCATGTTGACTTCCTAAAACTGGAGAATTATAATCAACCATAACCGTTAATCGATAATCGTTTAAAGGCATTGCAACCATTTCAACCTGATTTTCGATGTCGCGATAACTAATATTTTCAGTAATGATAAAATATTCTCGTTCAGCCTTTTGTGTTTCGATTCCAACCTCTAGAAGTTTATTTACAAATTCTATGGAACTTCCGTCCATTATAGGCATTTCAGCTCCGTCAATTTGAAGCAAAACATTGTCTATTTCAAGGCCGGTTAAAGCAGCTAAAACATGCTCAATAGTAGAAACTCTGGCTCCGTTTTGTTCTAATGTAGTGCCTCTCGACGTATCTACTACCAAATCACAATCTGCTTTTATAGTTGGTTTATGATCTAAATCTATGCGCTGAAAAACAAATCCATGATTTGCTGGGGCTGGATTAAACGTTAAATTAACTTGTTGGCCTGAATGTAATCCAACACCCGACATGGTAAATGCCTCTTTAATGGTGGTTTGAAACTTTTCCATTATTTTTCTATTTCGCTTATCTTTTTTTCTAAGTGATGAATTTTTGTATCAAGTTCTGGTAAATTTCGATAGACAACTTGCGATTTGAAAGCTTCTTTTAAAGGCATAATCGGACTTCCAATCCATTTTTGTCCTTCTTCTTCGATATTCTTCATAATTCCACTTTGTGCACCAATTTGTGTGCCATTTGCCACCACTATATGTCCAACAAATCCAACTTGACCACCAATAACACAATTATCTCCCAGTCTTACCGAACCTGAAATTCCTGTTTGTGCTGCTATCACTGTGTTTTTACCGATTTCGCAATTATGGGCTACTTGAATTAAATTATCAAGTTTTACACCTTGTCGAATAATAGTACTGCCCATTGTTGCTCTATCAATAGTGCAATTGCCTCCTATTTCAACATCGTTTTCGATAATTACATTTCCAACTTGTGGTATTTTTATATATGAACCATCCTTTTGGGGAACAAAACCAAAACCATCTGACCCAATGATAGTTCCACTGTGAATTATGCAATTGCTTCCAATAATAGTTTCTTTATAAATACGAACGCCAGAATATATAACAGTATTTTCACCAATACTGCAATCATCACCTATATATGCTTGAGGATAAATCTTAACATTTTTGCCGATACTAACATTTTTGCCAATTACAGCAAATTCGCCTATGTAAAGACCAAACAGTATATCAATGTTTCCGTTTACATGACATTTTTCTGAAATTCCAACAGGATGTGTAGTTGGGTCGAAATATTTGCCTAAAACAATGCAAAAACAGGCATAGGGATCTTTTACTTTTATAAAAGTAGTATTGCTAGTTGTCGGAACTGTTTGATCTAATTTAACTAAAACAACTCCGGCATCAGAAGTGCTTAAAAATTGTTCATATTTGGGGTTGGCAAGAAAACTGATTGCATCTTTAGATCCTGCGTCAATTTTACAAACAGATGTTATTGGAAGAGATGCGTCTCCAATGAGTTCTCCATCAAATTCTAGGGCTATTTTTCCGGCTGTTAACATGGGCTTAAGGGTTGCAAACTTACTTAAAAATTTACGATTAAGTTAAGCAATTTTTAAATCCAAATTTTTGATGAATTACAGTTTAATTGTTCTTCGAAATAGTGAAAAAATATAACTGGATTTTTTAAAATGAATTCATCATTTAGGCAAAAAGAATACATTTTAAATGCGCAATAGAAAGAAATTGCTTAAATAGGGCTGCTGAATGGGTTAGGTTTCATCTAGCCTAGAAAATAATTTGAGAGAAAGTAAATAAAGAAGTGTTTGACGTAGTTCAATTATTAGCTCGTTGGAAGTAAAGAATTTTCGTCACTAATTTTTAATAGAGTAATTAGTTCCTCTGCGAAGGTATTAATTAGATTTCATCATATCGTCATATTTACCACGATTGTAGGGATTGAGCAAGATAAGTAGTTCGTATGCTCTGTTTTTTTGTGATGGCGGCGCTTTCGCAAACATTTTGATTAATTCCTTACTTTTTGCTTCAAAAAACAGGAAGAGTGTGAAAGAGTTTGGATAAATATTATATATCTTTTTTAATTCGGTTAATGCATCAATAACTGAATTACGACCTTTCTCTAAATCTTTGCTCATGATATCCATGCCTTTAATATGGTAAAGATAAAAGGCATCATGAATGGTTTTGTAGCGTTCATCCATGAAATTTTCAATGAGAAACCATCGATTGAAACTATTTTTACCATCGCGAGTTCCCCATCCCGATTCGTTCATGGCTAAATCTTTAATATTTTTTGCCTTGCGGAAATAATTAGAACCACCATCCTGACTATACGAATCATAATCTAAGCCCAAAATAATATTTGCATAAAAAGCCAATAAACTGGTTAGCTGACTGGTATAGGCATTATCTTGATAATCTAGAGGTAAATATAAAGAATATTTAAAATCCCAATTATCGAGATGTCTAAATAACAAAGCGTTATAAGTAGAGCCGTAAATAGGGCGACTGGATTGAATTTCAACAGTTGCCGTAAATTGGTCGCTGCTTTGTGTTTTTAAATTGATAATAAAGGTGCAATCAATTTTTTCATTCACCGCTATTTTGTCCTCACTCCACTTTTTGTTATTTAAGAAATTAAAAGCAGCTGTTTGTAGATCTGCCACCAATTGTTTATCAGGATTAGGTAAATCATTGGTGAGCACCCTAATGGTGGCATTTAAATCCTGTGCTCTTGAATTTGAAATAAATCCAGAGATTAAAACCAGTATGATAAAGAATCGAATATGCATTTTAAACAGAAAGTTCAGAAATTTTGGCAACAATATCTTTAGCAACCTCGGTTTTCGATTTAAGTTCAAAAGTTTCCGTTTTGAGTTGCTTATCAATAATGGTAATTTTGTTTGTATCAGTTTGAAATCCTGCACCTTTATCATTTAATGAATTAAGAACGATAAAATCTAGATTTTTCTTGTGCAACTTAGCTAATGCATGCGCATGTTCATTATTTGTTTCGAGCGCAAAACCAACTAAAACTTGATTCGACTTTTTTAGTTCACCAAGTTTTTTAAGTATATCCGTAGTTTTCTTAAGTTCGATAAACATTTCATCATCGTTCTTTTTGATTTTGATATCAGCTTTTTCTTTGGGCGTATAATCGGCTACGGCAGCGCTCATCACTATAATATCAGACGTCTCAGAATTTAAAATACATGCGTTGTACATATCCTCGGCAGAGGTAACATTTATAACTCGAATTCCGGCTTCAATATTAGTTTGGTAACTTGGTCCAAGGACTAACGTTACTTCAGCTCCTTCTTTTTTAAGTTGATTGGCAATGCTGATGCCCATTTTTCCAGAAGAGTGATTTCCAATATACCTTACAGGATCAATATTTTCAAAAGTTGGGCCGGCACTTACTAAGGCTTTTTTACCTGACAATCGAAAATTTTTAACAAAAAAATCAGAGACAAAATTGAGAATATTTTCAGGTTCTGCCATTCTGCCTTCACCAATTAACCCACTGGCAAGTTCGCCAGATTCGGCAGGTATTATCAGATGACCATGACTTATTATTTGAGCTATGTTCTTAATTACTGCAGGATGTTTATACATATCCAAATCCATAGCAGGCGCAAAAGCAACCTTACTTTTGGCCGATAAGTATACAGCCATTAATAAATTGTCACAAATACCGTTTGCCATTTTCGAAATGGTGTTAGCCGATGCTGGTGCAATTAAAATTAAATCGGCCCAAGCAGCAATTTCAACATGGTTAGCCCATTCACCACTAGCTTTATTCCAGTATTCTGCGTGAACAGGGTTTTTACTTAATGTTGAGAGTGTTAGCGGTGTAATGAAATCCTTTGCGCTGTCAGTCATAACAATTTTAACTTCGGCGCCAGATTTTACAAGTAATCGTGTAAGATTAGCTGATTTGTAAGCCGCAATACTACCACTTACACCTAAAACTATTTTCTTATTTTCCAGCATCCTCTTTTGCAGGATTTCTGTAATAAATTTTATCCTTTAAAAATTCCTCAGTCGCCAAAAGGGTTGGTTTAGGCTGTTGCTCAAAATAAGTGGCAATTTCTATTTGTTCACGATTCTCAAATACTTCTTCCAAGGTATCGTTATCGCCAATAAATTCTTCAAGTTTCTGATGCATTTCTTCTTTATTTTGTAAAGAAATTTGGCCAGCACGTTTTGCAATTATTGCAACTGTTTCGTAAAGATTTCCAGTTGGTGTATCTAATAAACGCGTGTCGCGACTGATAGCGGAGCTTGAAATTTTTTCTTCTTTTTTCATGGAATGGATATTTATATAAAATTTTACTTAAAACGAAAGTTCTGGTTTCTTTTCCGGTACAACCGGTCTCCTTTTTAATTCCTTTTCGGCCCTAACGAGCTCTGTGTTAATTTGATTTAACAATTTTTTAACATCAGAATCATAAATGCTTTTACTTTGTGCATGTTCTTCAAAATAGGTATTAGCCGCTTCAATAGCCTTTTTATAACGTTGAGGCTGAAGTTGTATTATCGAATTTTTTGCAAACAAATAATTCGATTTAACAATCAAAAAATCTAATTCGTCTTTTTGGGGCAAATCAGGATAGTCTTTTACAGCATTCATAAAAGCTACACTTGCGGCTTTATAATCTCCAATTTGATAATAAAGCATAGCGTTTGCATAGGCTTTTTTGTGCAATTTGGCTCTTAACTTATCAATGGTTAAATTACATTGATCCATATACCGGCTGTCGGGGTAATTATTTACAAATACTTGAAATTCCTTAATCGCATCAGAGGTAATAGTTTGATCAAGATAGGAGGGAAGTGATTTGTAATACTCACACATACAATGCATAAAAGCACACTCTTCACCACGTTCGCTCAATGAATAGCTATTTACAAAAGTATTGAAGTGGTAACTAGCTAATAAATAATCTTTTAAACGATAGTGACTGTAAGCCAACATATAATAAATATCTTCAGCTTCTTTTTTGCCTTTGTATAAAGGATAAATTTCTTCTAATAAAGGCTGGGCTTTGCTGTATTTCTTTTTAGCAAAGTATTTTTTTGCAAATTCATATTTCTGCGGCAAACTTCCCTTTCTAGAAATATAGTTGTAACTATCTTTACAAGAAAAAAATAATAAAGCTGAAATAAAAACCAATAAGCCTTTTCGCATCAAGCTGGCAAAGTTAATCAAAATATTCGTTTTTAGAATAACGATTGAATTGGATATTTGTTACTTGATTTTTTTAACCTGATTTGCAATGGCATCTATAGCCACATCTGAATTGTCTAAAATTAGCTTGTCAACGAATTTATCTTGACCGGATTCTTTTACGTTTAATGTAATATTATAGTTTCCCTGACTGTAACATGGTTTGTATTCATTACCGTCAAAATAATGACCGTAGGATCTTGGAACAATAAAACTATAACCATCTAAGGATTTTCCTGCTAGTGAATCATAAAATTTTTTGTAGTTTGGATTTTTTTTATCTAATGGTGCATCTCGAATCAAAAAATAAAATTTACCTAAATTAACCGAATGATTGAAGTTACCATCTTGTGTATTATAACTACTAGAAAAATCAATTTCTATATCCATATTTAAAATGTCATTACGCTCCTTCTGGTAATGAGTCCATGGAAAGTACCAGTGCTTAGTTGGTACTTTGGCTTTTGCATAATTAATCTGTACATCTTTTACCTTTAATCTAAAAATAGAATTGTTATAAATTTCAAAAAATTTACTCGTATCTAGGACAAACGTTATTTTTACGGCTGTATCAATTTGGTAACTTTTATTTTCAGATCTTTTAAAAAAATCGAATTTCTTTGGCGATTTCTTCTTAAAGGTTCTAAGAAAAGTGAATTCTTTAAGTTGAATACCATCCGGATCCCAAGCATTTTTTTCGCTTAAATGGCTGTAGAAGTAAAGTCCAGTAAGACCATCAGAATATTGAGCAGTGTACTTTTTCTTTTTGTTATCAATTACTTTTTTAACAGCCTGAGCGCCAACGCTTACCACTTTAGACAGCATAGCAACTGTGATAAGTCCTCTGCTTTTAACACCTCTGGCAAGTGGTTGATTAATTTCAGCAGATGCTACAAAAGTCTCATCCTCCATAATTTTCATAGCCATGCTTTCGCCTTTGTTTTTATTCGAAAACTTAGAAACTGTGCACGAAGAAAACGTAATCAGACACAAACCTATTAAAAGAATCTTTTGCATAATGTTATTCATCTGTTTTAAATGTCAAAGGTAAATGAATTTAACAAAGTCAACAAAGTTTGGAATTGGTTTTATAAAACACACCCTAAATTAAATTGTACCTTTGAAGCCACATTATGTCGCGATTTAATTCAGCAGGTAAATTAGAAGAGGATCTTCCTAAGGTTCGTTTATCAAGAGAAAATTTAAAGGATATTTATTTCATATTTTCGTTTCTGAAACCTTATAGGAGTAAATTTATTGTAGGCCTTATTTTTTTAGCTCTCAATAGTGTGCTTTCTCTTATTTTTCCAAGTATTTTAGGTGATTTGATAAATATTGCGGTGCATGGCAAAGCTTCAAAATATTTTGGCACTAGCCTCAAATCCGTTTTCACATTTATGGGTTTTTTAATTTTCTTCACTTCAATCTTATCTCTGTTCCGCATAAAATGGTTTGCCGAAGTTGGCGAAAAATCGGTGGCAGATATACGGGTTACATTGTACCAAAAAATTATTTCGTTACCTATTGATTTTTTTTATCAAAACAGGGTAGGGGAGTTAATTAGTAGAATATCAAATGATTTATCTCAAATTCAAGACACCATAAGTACGATATTGTCTAATGTTATTCGTCAAACTATTATTCTCATAGGCGGAGTTACTTATGTCTTGATAATGTTTCCAGATTTGGCACTTTGGTTTTTAAGTGTGGTTCCCCTCATTATTGCATTCGCTTTTTATTTTGGAAAAAAAATAAAAAACAATGCAAGACAAACTCAAGATAAACTCGCAAAAACTTCAATCATCCTAGAAGAATCGTTGCAAGGCATAAGCAGTGTAAAGGCATTTACCAATGAAACTTTTGAGATAAAACGCTATGCTTCTGGGTTAAAGGAAGTTGTTACTCTTGCTATTAGAAATGCCGGTTTTCGTGGTGCTTTTGCAGGTACTGTAATGTTTTTGATGTTTGGTGCTATTAGTTTGGTTTTGTGGGTTGGACTCCATAAAGTGCAAGCCGGAGAAATGGAAATAGGTACTTTAAATAAATTTGTATTTTTTAGTATGTTCATTGCAGGATCCTTAGCTGGTTTTGCAGAAAATTACACACAACTCCAAAAATCTATTGGTGCTACTCAGCGTGTAAAAGAAATAATTGGAGAAGAATCGGAAGTAAAAGTTGAAAGTATTAACGCATTAGTACCAACATTTAAGGATTCAATAAAATTTTCAAACGTAACTTTTTTCTACCCTTCAAGGCCCGAACAAATTATTATTAACGGATTAAATTTATCCATAGAAAAAGGAAAACAGATTGCGATTGTTGGGCCTAGTGGAATGGGGAAATCAACTATTGCCAGTTTACTGCTCAAGTTTTACAGGCCAAATGTTGGTACTATTGAATTGGATGGTAGAAATATTGAGGATTTAGATGTTACCGCTTATCGAAAACTAATAGCGTTTGTACCTCAAGAAATATTGCTTTTTGGAGGCAGTATTAAAGAAAATATCGCCTATGGCAAACCAGGTTCTACAGAACAAGAAATATTTGATGCGGCAAAATCTGCTAATGCCCATGAGTTTATTTCGGGATTTAGCAATGGATATGACACTTTGGTAGGAGATCGAGGGGTGAAATTATCAGGAGGTCAACGTCAAAGAATTGCTATAGCAAGAGCAGTGCTTAAAAATCCGGAAATTTTAATTTTGGATGAAGCAACGAGCAGTTTAGATAGTCAAAGTGAATTTTTGGTACAAGAAGCTTTAGATCGTTTGTTGCAAAACCGAACATCAATTGTGGTGGCCCATCGATTAAGTACTATAAAAAATGCAGATTTAATTGTTGTGTTGGATAAAGGTATTATTGCCGAACAAGGAACTCATTTTCAACTAATGGCAATAGAAGACGGCATTTATAAGCGTTACTATACCATTCAGGCCATGGAAAAAGAAACAATTTCTTAATCCTTTTTGGATATAAATTTTAGAATTAAAGCTTTCAATTTGTATTTTTAGAGTTAGGAAACTATTATTGTACATAGATTTCAGATAAAATTGAAATTTTTCCCTACTTAAATTGTAAAACTATGAAAATACTCTTCTTATCAACTTTATTTATTTTAACTACTTCTTTCACTAAGTTCAAATCACCAACAGGTTTAGCCAGAGAAGAAATTGCTGGCACTTGGTGGAATGCAGAAAAAGATGCTCAGATTCGAATATTCTTAGCAAAAAATGATAAGTTTTCAGGCAAAATTGAATGGATGAAAGAACCAAATGATGCAAAAGGTAGTCCCAAAATTGATGATAAGAATCCTAATGAAAAACTGCGTTCAAACCCTCGATTAGGATTGGTAATACTTAAAAATTTTGACTTAAACACTAAATCAAAGCGTTGGGAAGGTGGAACAGTATATGATCCCAAAAGCGGAAAATTATACGATGGCCACATCAGCTTCGAGGGTAATGAGCGCGGCAAACTTAATCTTAGAGGATATTTAATGGGTATGAGTTGGATAGGAAAGACGGCTGTTTGGGAGAAAGTTAATTAGGGCCTGCTGAAAATCACACAATAGTATGATAATCATAAAACAATACTTTAACTGCTTCACATAAGTGTACAACTATCTTCCATAATGCTCTTAAATCCATGCATTTAATTTAAAATTAACTCGAATCTAGCAGGTTATACCCATTATTTATTTAATAAATAACCCAAAACTATTTATTAAATTTATAATGGTAGATGCCGATATAACAAAATAATAGTTCTAGGCCAGAAAATTATAATTGGACTCTTTATTTTGTATAATCGGTATTAGTTCGCACATCCACTACTTCGTTTGCATCGGCTCGAAGTGCGAAATGCGCATCTTTACCTTGCTTTCTAGTATTGAAAGTACACTGAACTTTTTCAGAAGGCCCTTAGTAAACTCGTTCAAAAACTCCCAATTAGCATTACTACTTTGCCTTACAATTAATCATTTAATAATAGGAGCTCCGTAAATTAATTGAAATCTAACATTTCATTGTTTTTCGTTTTCGACCAACGCGCCCCAAGTCAATAATTTTTTGCAAATAGTCGGGAGCATTTGGTACTTTACATGCAGTTTCTCCTGAATTTACTTGAACAGTTCCAATATTTTTAGCAACAGACATTGCCAAATTATTTAGCTCAGAGATTCCACCACCAACAGCTATTACAAATCCATTCATGCAATAGCGCACTCTGTTCTGTTCTTGATGAATCGTTTTTTCCACCCGTACCAAAAGCATTCGATAGAGATTAATATCAATTTCATGATCTGGTTTTATGGAAGCGAGTCCTGATAAGGTGCACCAACCCGAAGCTGCAATGGCTTCGTTTTTCGATTCTATCCAATCCAGAGCAATAGGTACAGCATCTTTGTTTTCGGAGGTAACCCAAGGTACAGTGTATTCTGAAAGCATTTGCCAATTTGCTTTATCAGCCCATTTTAGCAAGTCGCTTCTGCTCATTTTAGAGCCATCAGCAACCAATCCTGCAAGATACATGGCGTCGGAAATTCCCGAATCGTAAAGTTGGAGTGCTAGCTGTTGGTCGTTTTTTATTTTTTTTATTAGCCCTTTCATATCAGCAACTTTAACACCCCAAACCGGTTCTTTTGCGCCATGCTTAAGGAAGGTGTTTTTTATCACCGGGCTGCCAAAAGATTTTAATTCTGCTAACAATTCTTCTAGTTGCATTGGCAAATTTTAGTTTTTTTTAAGGTATAAAAAAATTATTTAAAATAATCCATAAAATAAATTTAGACATAAATAGGTCATTCAGTTTCTTACAAAAGTTAAAATTTGTTGCATAAAAAGAGACTAGCTTAACTAACTGTCTCTAGAAGAATTTATGTTTAAAAGGAATTTGATTTAAAAAGGATGCTTCATTTTTTGAAATAAAATATTTTAAACTTCTCTTTGAAATTGGTGTTTCTCAAAATGGTTAAGTGAAAAAATATAATATTCTAAACTTTTATTCTTATTTCGGAGTCATACTCTGCTTTAAATTTCCATTGATTTATTTATCTTCGCGGCATTAATTTTATTTTAAAAAAGAATGGATTTATTTGAAAAGATAAAAGCAAATCGTGGTCCTTTAGGCATGCACGCCAAGGAATCACATGGTTATTTTACATTTCCTAAATTGGAAGGAGAAATTAAGCCTAACATGCTTTTTCGTGGTAAGGAGCGTTTAAACTGGAGTCTAAATAATTATTTAGGTTTAGCAAACCATCCTGAAGTTCGAAAAGCAGATGCAGAGGCAGCAGCCGAATATGGGTTTGCAAGGCCAATGGGAGCGCGCATGATGAGTGGTAATTCTGATGAGCATGAACAATTGGAGGCTGAACTCTCTGCATTTGTTCAGAAGGAAGATACTATTTTATGTAATTTTGGTTATCAGGCCATGGTCTCTGCAATCGATTGTTTAGTAACTCGACACGATGTTATTGTTTATGATGCAGAATCACATGCTTGTATTTTGGATGGTGTTCGCTTACACATGGGTAAACGCTATGTTTTTAAACACAACGATGTAGCAGATTGTGAGAAACAACTTGAACGTGCCACCAAACTAGCGGAAGCGCAAAACGGTTCAATACTAGTTATTACCGAAGGTGTTTTTGGAATGAGTGGGCGTCAAGGTAAGCTAAAGGAAATTATTGAATTAAAGAAAAAGTTTAATTTTCGATTATTTGTGGATGATGCGCACGGCATAGGTACCATGGGTTCAACTGGTGGAGGTACAGGACAAGAACAAGATTGTCAGAATGGTATCGATATTTACTTTGGAACTTTTGCAAAATCGTTTGCCTTAATTGGTGGATTTATTTCTAGTGAAGCGCATATTATAGAATACTTACGTTATAACATGCGTTCACAAATTTTTGCTAAAGCATTGCCTTTAACACTAGTAGTTGGTGCATTAAAACGAATTGAATTGATGCGCAATCATCCTGAGTACAAGGATAATTTGTGGAAAATTACAAATGCTTTGCAAGATGGTTTAAGAAATGCGGGTTTTGAAATTGGACTTACAAATTCACCGGTAACTCCAGTATTTATGAATGGATCTATTCCCGAAGCAACCAATTTAATCTTAGACTTACGTGAAAATTTTAATATTTTTTGTTCAATGGTTGTATATCCTGTTGTGCCGAAAGGAGTTATTATATTAAGACTAATTCCAACTGCGGTTCATTCAATTGAAGATGTAGAATATACTATTGACGCATTTTCTAAAATTGTTGGAAAATTAAAATCAGGTGAATATATGTCTGATAAAATTGCGTTTCATGGAGCTTATGCCATGAGTTCAACAGAAGAATAATCGATACATGTCGTCTGCACAGCGATTCGTTAAGAATTATTTAAACTTTACATCGCGTGAACGATACGGAATATTAGGGCTGTTAATATTAATAGCTCTTTTTCATTTTTTACCACCTTTACTTTATTCCAAAGGAGATTTTACTAAAGAACTTGCTCAATTTGAAACTCAAATAGCCCAATTAGATACTTCAAAGGTTACAAGGGTCTATTCAAATTCAGTAAAAACAACGTTATCAACTCCTCTTAAGTTCGAACCATTTTATTTTGACCCAAATACCGTAAACCCTATTGATTTGCTAGGGTTTGGTGTTCCTGATTATGTCATAAGCCGGTTTGCAAAATTTAGGGCTGCCGGAGCCAAATTTTATAAGAAGGAAGATTTAAAGAAATTGTACGGCTTAAAAAGCGAAATTTATTTTAAAATGGAGCCCTATATTCAAATTACGACAAAACCAAATTCGAATGAAACAAAGGCTTTTGTAAATTCAAAACAGACAGATTCAAAGTTTACGCCTGGCAATATCGAATTAAATTCTGCTGACAGTATAAGTCTCCTTCGAATAAAAGGTATTGGCCCCTATTTGAGTTCTAAAATAATAAAGTACCGCCAAGCTTTGGGTGGTTTTATAAGTCTAGATCAATTAAACGAAATATATTCTATTAGGCCGGAGCAAATCACTGAAATTAAGCCTTTCTTAACATTGAATGCAATCAATATTGTTTTTATTGATGTTAATAGGGCGGATTATTCCCAACTTAATGCACATCCTTACATTTCTTCTAAGGAAGCCAAAGCGATTTTAGCATACCGAAATCAACATGGCACTTTTAGCAATGTCACCGATTTGCAAAAAATCTATCTTCTAAGTAACGAAATGATTCAAAAGGTTAGTCCATATTTGAAGTATTAACAATAGTTTTTGTGTTCAGAAAATCTATATTTTTTTTTAGAATCAGTTTTTAAATAAGTAATATGAGTTAAGTTTGATGATTGACAACAATCAGGTTCTTTTAACCAGATACTATTTTTTTTAAATTTGTGTAAGTTTTGAAAAGCGTTTGCGGATTTTTTTATCGTATTCATTGGTTTAACAATTACTGTTAGAGCTCAAGAGCCTGCATTTACTTGCAATCCTCAATTAGGATCAATTTCCTTTATTAATTTTTTGCAAAACAACAGCCGTAATTTTGAAGAGTGGGAGCAGATTTTAAGAAAACTTACGGGAGTATCTGATCAAACTAATTGGAAAATTTATCAGGTTTTTGAAGATGAACTAGGACAAGTCCATTACAAAATTAAGCAATACTATAATGGCGTAGAACTTAAAACTGGTATGGGAATTATTCATACCTCGAAAAATAAAATTCTTTCAATTAATGGAGAATTTATTCCAGAAAACCTTTTAAAAGGAACCTTTCAATTGTCTGTTGATAAAGCAAGAACCAATGCTCTTGAACACATAAAAGCGCAAAAATATTATTGAGAAGATGAAGATCAAAATAATATTCTCTAACAATTAGCCCGTAAAAAGGGTACTATTGGCTATTATTGATGTTTATCATTTGTATTTACCGGATGTATTTACCCCGGATAATAATTAGCTAAACGACTTTTATTTGCCAAAAGGACTTGGAATCAGGTCGTTTAGCATGAATATTTACAATCGAAGGGGAGAAAAGGTCTTTGAATCGAGCGATTTAAATTTGGGTTGGAATGGATCTACCTCAAAAGTTCAAGAATGCGAAACAGGATTTTACATCGTCGTTATTTATACAATATACAACAACGTTTTCAGACTCAGTGCTGAAAAAAAGCTGTTCTTGGTTAGGTGATTTTTTTTCAAAGAAGACCTAACGTAATCAAGTAAACTTAACAATAAACCTGCTTTAGATTAATTTGGGATTAAATATTAGTTTTGCGCAAACATTAAATACGTGAACTTGTTCCAAAAATGAAATTGTCAATTGTAATTCCAGCCTATAATGAGGAGCGGACTATCCACTTAATATTAGATAAAATTAAATCTGTTAATCTAATAAATGATATAGAAAAGGAAATCATTATTGTTAACGACTTTTCATCGGATAATACGCGAGAGGCCATACACACTTATCTTATGGCAAATGTTGATTTGTCAATAAACTATTTAGAACACGAAGTAAACAAAGGGAAAGGAGCTGCATTGCATACAGGTATTTCTAAAGCTACAGGAGATTACCTCATAATTCAAGACGCCGACTTAGAATATGACCCCAATGAGTATAATGATTTATTAAGACCGGTTGTTGCTGGTTTTGCAGATGTAGTTTATGGTTCACGTTTTATGGGAAGTAAACCGCATCGTATTTTATTTTTTTGGCATAGTATAGGTAATCGGTTTTTAACGTTTTTGTCCAATATGTTTACCAATTTAAATTTAACAGATATGGAAACATGCTATAAATTGTTCGAAATAAAGGCTATAAAGTCACTGAATTTGAAAGAAAGACGCTTTGGTTTTGAGCCGGAAGTAACCGCCAAGATTTCTCGCATTCCTAAAATTAGAATTTATGAAATTGGGATTTCTTATTACGGAAGAACGAATGAAGAAGGCAAAAAAATTGGCTGGAAGGATGGATTTCGAGCTATTTATTGCATTTTAAAGTATGGAATGTTTAAGATGAAGTAGGAAGCTAGTTTTCTTGAATGAATTCTAAGTCTTTTTCTTTATGTTTACATTTTAATTTTTGTCAAAGCTTGCTTGTTCCTATTATTAAGAAACATTTTTCAACATTTATGATTATAACTAGATTAGGTCATGGGCTGACAAAGGTTTCGGCTAAGTTTATATTCATTTCTCGTATGGTGATTTTGTTCGATGCTATTCTGAAAAGTTAAGCCTTGAGATTAAAAATGAAAAAATTATTCAAAGCAATGATTTCTCACTTAGCACAAGATGTCGATTTACTTTTAAACTATGTAGCCATTCTATTAAAAAACAGGGAATTCGTTCTGGCTAAACCCTATAAAATGGCAATTGCAAGTTGTAAGTGGTTCGTATTGTTATTTATAATTATGTTGAATTTTAATGTTTCAGCTCAGGCGTTTTTAAATCTGCCAATAGAGGGTAAGTATGGCAAAGATTTCATTATCGTAAATTATGTAGATTGGGGAAAAGGAATTGAAATACTTGATCACCAATGTGGAAATAAGACCTATGCTGGGCATAACGGGACAGATTTTGTGATACGTAGTTTTGCAAAAATGGATTCTGGTGTTCACGTTGTGGCTGCCGCAGATGGAGTAATTACATTTATTAAAGACGGGCTTTTTGATCGCGAAAAAAAGTCAGAACCTGCAAAAGGATTTGGGAATTACATTGCTTTAAGACATTTCAATGGTTACTATTCTTATTATGCACATTTGGCTTCCAAAAGCATGCTTGTTAAGGTTGGCGATACTGTTAAAGTTAGACAAAGAATGGCATTGGTTGGAAGTAGCGGAAATAGTTCGGATCCGCATTTACACTTTGAGATATGGCGAGATTCGATAGAACTAGTCGACCCATATAGAGGTAGTTGTGGAAATTTAAATACACTTTGGTTAGACACTTCAGTTTATGACACTACTTTTAATATTTGGACTTCGGGATTAACTAATTTTATTCCCAACTTAGATTTACTTCGCGATGAACCAGCAAAGAAGAATCAGTTCAGTGCTGCAGATAAATCTATTACTTATTGGGCTATCCTTTATGGTCTCCGCAAGGGAGATGACCTTATTCTTAATTGGTACGACCCCGATGATAGCCTAATTTCCACTTTTAGCTATAAGGTTCCAAATGATGCATGGTATTTTTATCATTGGAGTTACATTAATCTACCATTATTTAACAAAGCAGGAGTATGGAGTGTTCAATTTTACCGAAATGATAAGTTTGTAGATGAAATTAAATACACCATCGATTTTGTATCGTCTGTAAACAAAATCAATAATGACATTTTTTTAACTATTTATCCCAATCCATTTGACTTTTACGCAACAATCTGCTGGAGATCACAGGTAAGTGCGAATACCAGTCTTGAGGTGTTAGATGTACTTGGAAGAAAAGTTAAAACGCTTGTTGATGAATTTAGACAATATGGTGATAATACTGCGTATTTGGATAGCAAAGAATTACAGGCCGGAACCTATTTTTATCAACTGAAAGTAGGAAATAATATCACTACTAGAAAATTGATAATAGTTAAATAAGAATAAATAAATAGCGTCTTTGTGTTAAAGTTTTATGTGATATCCATTCATGGTAGTTTGCTCAAATTTCATACTTTAGGACTTGATAAATCTCCATAATTTCTTATATAAAATTCGCTCGATCATTTTTCTAAGGACAGTAATTTAAATATTTAATCATATTATGAATTATATTAGGTTTTAAGTTGGCAAACTGTAATCTGAATGTAAGCATTTAGCAATTGTTTCTTTCTTTTAAAGATAGGCATTGATCAATAAAAGAAAAACATGTGGATTTTGACCAATGAAATGATTTTGCACCTTAGTAAAATTTAGTCAAGTATTTTGTCATTTTCTTTTAAAAAAAAATGATTTGCCTGAACCTTTTGAAAAAATTATTGAAGGAATTATCAGCCTGTAAAGATTTGACAGGTTTTAAAGCATTATATAAATTTGCAAATGAAAATAAGGAGCGAGTAATATTTTTAGATTTAATACTCAAATTAACTATGATTTTATGCTTAGTTAATTCGAAGAGTTACCTTGAATTAGGATATTCTTTTTTAAATATTTCTTGAACTTTTACTTTAACCTTTTCAGCCATTCTGCTAAATCCAATATCGGTGAGATGAGTTCCATCAATAGTTCCTTCATGATCATAGCCAATTAAACCTTCCCCTTTTAGATAATATATATTGTTAATTCCTATCCGTCTTGCTTCATCGAATGTTAAAGATAACATTTGGTTTTGAGATTCAATATATTTAAATCCATCATTTAACATAGTATCCTTACGTTCAAAATATGTATTCTCACGGGTAATAGATTCCATCAGTAATATAGGGATAGAAGGCTTTTGTTTATGTAATTTTAAAATTAAAGGTAAGGCCCTTTCTCTAATTAATTCAGGAGTGGCGTTTGGAACACAATCTAAAACAAAAAGTTTAGCATTTGTTTCACATAAAATATTGGCAAATTCAAGATTAAATTTACCATGACCTGCAATTCCAAAATTATAAACAGGGATATTAAGTGCTCGAGATAGGATGGAAGGGTATGCCAAGCCTGGTCTTGAGGCGCTTGATCCTTGAGTTATGCTTGTGCCATAAAAAGCAATGGCACCTTTCTGACTTGGCATATTTCTTTTTATAATTGCCGTTTTGAGAATGCCTATTTCAAAATTGGTTACTTCATCAAAAAGTGGAAAGTAGATTAAAAATTCCTTGAATCCAGTGTCCATATTTGAGATTAATTCTTTGAATGATTCACCGTCAGCATTGGGTCCTGCGGCGTTCACAAATTGCCAAAACCCATTTTTTTTGCAATAAAGATCAACTCCTCCTGAACCTATTCTCGTCATGTTCACTTTCTTTATATTCATACCTAATTTCCACTTCACGAAAATTGAAGTAGAATTTGTGGTAAAATGAATGTTCAAACCGGAACTTAGGCGACTCATACCCCAAACCTCTTGTAGAAGTTTTTTTTTAAATTTAACAGGCAGTCGCAAAAAACCAGGCTCGTTATGATATTTGCCATTTATGGAGAATAAGTGAGCATCATAGAACTTTAAAGTATTTTTATTTAAATCTGATTTTGTGGGTTTATTGATGAAGTTAGAAATCCAAAACTCTTTTACATTTCGATCGGATATGATAAAAGAAAAATTCACAATTAAACTAAGGCAGATAATTAGCCAAAATGTTTTTTTATATTTCAAGATTAATTAATTTTTTCGCAAAAATGAATAATAATATTTAAAATTCAAACTACTTAAATTTTTAGTATGATTTGAAAATTACGAACAAAGTGGAGTTTTTGAAAAATACTTAGGTGTTTCAATTCAGCCTGTTAGAAGTTTAAACAGACAGGTTCATTAAATTTCAAGGCAAACTTATCAGCTTTTATTCTGAATTTTTCAATTTTTCAAATTCATTTCAAACATTATTTGATTGCATCCCATTAATTATAATTTTACAAAAGTTCTTTACCAAAAAAGTAATTAGAGAAGGCTCTGTTGCGACGAAAATTAAATTTAATGCATATAGTGTAAATTATATAAACATTTTGAAAAAGGATGTAACACACTTTGCTTTAAAAAGCAACTCCTTTGCAGTGTATATCAAAGAAAATCAATAACTTATATTTAATGACAAAAGAAATGAAAAAAAATAGATCAAGAATTTTACAGGTAAGCATTTTTGCAATTACCTTTTTGGCTGTATTAATTATTACATCTTGCAACAGCAATAAGGATGCAAAAGACTCTAAGGAAGTTGCCGAAGAACACAATGATGCAAAATTTACAAATGCAAAGGAAGATGACGCGGGATTCCTAGTTTCTGCAGCCGAAATCAATTTAGAAGAAATTCAGTTTGGTCAATTAGCACAAACTAATAGCAGAATGCCCGAAGTAAAAGAATTAGGTAAAATGATGGAATCCGAGCATACTAAGGCATTAAGTATTTTGCAAATTCTTACGAGCAAAAAGCAAGTTACAATTCCAACAACAATTACTAATGATGGCAAGGATGCGTATGATAAGTTAAAAAGTAAATTCGGATCAGAATTTGATAACGAATATTGCGACATGATGGTAAAAGGTCATAAAGATGCTATAAGCAAATTTGAAAAAGCATCTATTGATACAAAAGATGCAGATATACAAAATTGGGCAGCATCGTTATTAATTTCATTAAGAATGCATCTTGATCAATCTATTAGCTGTCAAGAAAAATGTGCGAAAATGAAATCTAAATCCTAAAATCAGAAGTCATCATAAATCAACCTAATAAAATCAAGTTGTTTCATCATGTATAAAATATTATGACTAACGTTATTTTATGTTGTTGAATATTAGTCTCTTGCAAAAGTATAAAAAGTTAGCTTTTGAAGTCAATTTTGTGGCGGAATAGGGTGAGTTGATGATAACGGAACTGCTTTTCGAAAAAAAAAATATCTTAATTAGATGATGGTTTTTTGGATGGCTCGTTGGCAAAATTTGATGATTTTTTTGAAAACCCAAAAAATAAATTAGATGGTGATGAAAGTGAAGTTGAAGTTATAATGGAAAATGGCATCTAAAAATTACCATATTTTAAGAAAAACGAATAAAATGCTATGAGTTAATTTACTCAAAAATTAATATAATTTATCTAACAAAGAAAAAAGATGGAAGAAAAGGCAACCTTAATAGAATCTTTTGTAGAAGGAGCAGAAGAATATACAAAAAGTAGTATTGATTTATTAAAACTTAAAGCGATTGACAAATCTTCAGATATAATATCTTCGGTTTTAACTACACTTTTGATATCAATTGCGATTTTGTGTATTCCCGTTATGGTTAATATTGGAGCAGCATTGTGGATTGGTAAACTTTTTGACAACACGTTTTACGGTTTTTTTATTGTTGCTGCTTTCTACACAGTAGTTGCAATTTTCCTCTTTATTTTTAGAAAACAATTATTAAAAACACCTTTACGCAATATCATTATAAAGTTTATTCGCAAAGAAAAAAAAATTTAAGTTATGAAAACCGAAAGCACCTCCGAGATTTTAGATCGCGACATCCTTTTATTGGAACAAAGGCAATCTGAGCAGTTTAAAAATCTTAAAGAACAACTACACGCTGTTCATGAAAGTTTAAAGCCAATCAATCTTATCAAAAACACTGTTATGGGTGCAATCCAATCTCCTGATTTAAAAAGCGGAATTGGAAAAGCAACAATTGGCATGGTTTCAGGCTATTTACTCAAAAGGATTGTTTTTGGTTCTTCGACTAATCTTTTAAAAAGATTCTCAGGCTTAGCATTTCAAACTTTAGCAGCAAATTTAGTAGCCAAAAATTCAGACAAAATTAAGAACACTGGAATTAATATTTTTGAGATGGTGAAAGCCTTGATTTTACGCAGATAAAAATGAACAAGTCATTTTAATTTACTAGAATTAAATATTTTCCCCTTTATTAGGCCTAGGATAATCTTGGATTACTTACTGGAAAAGGGAACGAATAAATAAATAAAAAATATGAACTATAAATCATCTATCCTAGCTGGAGATTTTATTATTTCAAAAAATTTTAAACGAGTATATAGCGGCTTTTAAACAGGTTTCATTAATTGGTATTAAGATAAAATGGTAAACGAATCGAGCATTTGTATAGGATTTAGTTAGCTACGGGAATAGCTTGTAAATGTTTCTTATCCATATTTTCAAGATGTTAATTCTGTAATAATTTCAGTTAATTCTATAAGAATTATTAAATGTTGATTTTCAACTTTGCACTATAATGAAAATTGTTAAACTAAAGCAGCTAGGAACGCTCCTTAAAATCACCTTCAATAAATGGTACAACCGCGATCCGTTTAGGGAGAGTGCGGTTATTGCCTACAACGCGATATTCTCTTTACCGGGCTTATTGGTGGTAGTAGTTACGTTTGCTGGATACTTTTTTGGGGCGGATGTTGTGAGTAATCGATTGAACAGTCAAATTGCGGAGGCAATGGGTGCAGAAACTGCAAATCAAATTCAAGAGATGATCATAGCAGCCAACAAAAATAGTGATTCATGGTTGGCTACATTACTTGGTTTCGTAACCATCCTAATTGGTGCAACAGGTGTTTTTGTTCAGATGCAAAAATCTTTAAACACAATATGGGAAGTAAAAGCTACAACCGCTAAATCAGGCATTTGGATGTTTTTAAAAACACGTCTTTTTTCATTCGGCTTAATTATGTCAATTGCATTCTTACTTCTCGTTTCTTTGGTTTTGTCATCTTTATTATCTGCAATAGGAACCTGGACAATAAGCCGTACCTCTGAAACATGGTTAATACTTTTTCAAATTTTAAACTTTATTTTCTCATTAGTTATTATTACCGTATTATTTGCATTTATGTTTAAAATTTTGCCTGATGCAAAAATTAAATGGAACTTGGTGTGGATTGGTGCATTTTTTACCGGCTTGTTATTTGTAATTGGCAAATCAACATTAGGCTTATATTTTGGGAAAGCAAATCCCGGTTCAGGTTACGGAGCTGCAGGCTCAGTAGTATTAATACTGCTCTGGACATCTTACTCTTCTATGATAGTGTTTTTTGGTGCCGAATTCACAAAGGCATACTCCGACTACTATTATGGAGAAATTTCTGCTTCCGAAAATGCAGTTAAGCAACAAGAAATAATTGTATAATGGTAGGTAAAAACTCATCCACTGCCCTTTATGTCAATGTCTCTCAAATTATTGTTGGAATTATTGGGCTGGCTTACATTATGTACGTGGGACAAGAGATTATTGTTCCACTTTTGTTCTCACTTATCATTGCAATATTGTTAAATCCTTTAGTCAATTTTCTAGTTCGCAAGCATTGTAACAGAGTTATTGCCATAAGCATTTCTGTTTTACTTGCAACCATATTAACCATTGGTTTGCTGTATTTTATTGGGTCGCAATTGGCCATGTTTAGCGAGGCTCTTCCAAAGTTAAAGATAAAGTTTAACATCATGTCTAAAGATGCCATTTCTTGGATTTCAGAAAATTTTAACATCAGCATAGGTAAAATTGAAAATTGGATTGATACACAGAAAAAAGAAAGTATGAGTAATTCAACAACAGTTATTGGTAGAACTCTAACCACAATTAGTGGGTTGTTTATTGTAGTGTTGCTTCTGCCTGTTTACATATTTCTTCTTCTTTTTTACAAACCACTTTTACTTGATTTTATTGATTTAGTATTTCCAACAAATAAAAACAAAGCCGTTAAGGAAGTATTAAAAGAAACAAGATTTCTTATTCAAAGTTATCTAATTGGTTTACTAATTGAAGCAGGCATTGTGGCCATATTAAATACTACCGGTCTTTTGATACTAGGTATCGATTATGCTATACTTCTTGGCGTCATTGGAGCATTGCTCAATCTTATTCCATACATTGGAGGCATTATTGCAATTTCATTACCAATGACTTTAGCCCTTGCTACCAAAGAACCAGTTTTTGCGCTGTATGTTCTTCTTATTTATCTGGCGGTGCAGTTAATAGATAATAATTTTATAGTTCCAAGGATCGTGGCTTCTAAAGTTAAAATTAATGCGCTTGCCTCCATAGTAGTGGTTTTAATAGGTGGTGCCTTATGGGGTGTTTCGGGAATGTTTTTATCCTTGCCTTTAACTGCAATTTGCAAGGTGATTTTTGATCGTATCGAACCGCTTAAACCTTTGGGCTTTTTGGTTGGTGACAACATGCCTGTTGGTAAAGTTTTTAAAAGCAAATCAAAGAAAAGAGCAATTTAAATTATTCTATTCGTAACTAATTTTAACTTGCTCATAACTAATTTTAACTTGCTCATAACTAAATATAGAATTAGTTATTTTATTTATTGTTAAGGGCTTGCTTTAAGTTAAATAAATATTGAGTTGATTTAATCAGTTGAAAGTAGAGTCAACTTAATAGATTCTTTTGTTTGATATTCAATGATGCACAATGAACGAACGCTTCCACGTATTTCATTTTGAAGCCAACCTAGTTGAGTGAACAAAGAACGCAGCTCTAAATAGTCATTATAAAAAGGAAACTTAAAGGGATTTTTATTCAAGACCTAATGTTGGCTTGCAGAAAAAAAGGAATTTTTCAAAGTATATGAAGCACCGTGGCTTAAAGCCTAATTCATGAAATACAGGCTATAGGCAAAATATTTTCGGTAAAATTGCCAATCCAATTGTCTGCATTTTTAAAAGAATTTAGATAAGCAAATAATTTGTATTGTGAGAATATTGCAACTAATATCATTACGGTTGTAAAATACTTGATTCTGCAGTTCGCATCTTTGCAGTGTATTAATATATAAACAATTAAAAACCGAAAAATGAAAAAGGGAAAAATTTTATTATCAATGGCAGCCATACTACTATTTTCTGTAGTTGGGTGCAAAAAATACCCGGATGGACCGTTACTAAGTGTTCGCTCAAAATCAGAACGTGTAGCCAATAACTGGAAAGTTGGTCAAGCATTCGATAATGGAAAAGATGTAACATCGGATTACGATAGGTATGAATTAAGTCTAACAAAAAGTGGTAGTGCTAGCCTATCAGCAAAATATGTTGTATTGGCATCTACTTTCGAGTATGTAACCAATGGCACATGGTCGTTTGTAAGTAGTAAAGAAAAAATTTCTTTCGATTTTGATAATAACGAAGCAGATGGTGTTTATGAAATATTGAAATTAGAGGAAGAGGAAATGTGGTTAAAAAAGGACGGTGGTTCCGTAGAATTACATTACGTTGTAAGATAATAGGGCATTTGCAAAGAAGTATTTCGGGAAATTATTAATTTAATTTCCCGAAATTATTTACTACTTTTTATTAGAATAGAAAAAAGATGGTGCTGAATAAAATAAAATGCTTTAAAATTCAAAAGCAATTTCCTATTAGTTTGTGCCTTTTATTGCTCTCGTTCTTGTCGTTTTCTCAAAGTGTAAAACTGAGCAAACAACAATTTATTATCGATTCAAATAAAATTGTAAAACCTCGATTGGCTCGACCACAATTTAGAGTAGATAATAGAACCATATTTCCAAGTAAGCAACGCCTAAATATTACAGGTTTCGATGCTGGTGTAGTATTAAAGGAAAAACTGCGAGTAACTTTAGGCTATTACAGTCTCTCAACTACTAATTTAACTTCACTCAATAAGTCCATAGGTTCTGTTTTATACAAAGCAAACTACAATTTAAACTATGTTGCATTAAATTTAGAATTCATTTATAAAGACGCTCGGTTCTTTTCACTAGGAATGCCCGTAGAAATTGGGTTAGGGCAAAACAAATTAAAGTTTAATTCTACAGAAGATCAAACAGAAATTGATAAAAAATCAGGAACCATTATACTGACTTATTTTGGTCTATCAGGCACATTTAAACCTATTAGATGGTTCGGGCTAAAAGTTTCAGTTGGCTATAAGAAGGCTGTATTTAATCAATTAAAAGAATTGAACTTTGATGGATTATATACTTCAGTTGGTTTAGCAATAGATTTTAGAGAAATTATTACAGATGGCAGAATGTATGCTCTTAAAAGAAAGTATCGAAAAAATTATAATTCAATTGGAACAGCAGTTGATTTAATAACAGATTAACACTGTAACTCAATAGAAACAGTTCATTTAGGTGCTCGCGAAGCTAAATGTTTTACTAACAAAGACTTATGGTATATGTGAAATATGTAAGTTTTTAAGATAACTACGTAAATATATACAGTCAATACTTTTCACCTTTGCGATTAAATTATCTATCTTGTTAAATTCCTTCCAACCAAAAACTATTTTTACGAAAGGCCTTGATAATTATTTTATTACAGTTTATAAAGCGTATAAATTTATAGTTCGGTTTTTTAAGGAAGTTTTTCATGCGCCTTTTCATTTTAGTGAAATTGTAAATCAGTGTTACGAAATCGGAATAAAATCGTTGCCATTAATTACGCTCACGGGTTTTATTACGGGTATAGTTTTCACAAAGCAATCAAGACCTTCTTTAGCTGAGTTTGGAGCAACATCTTGGCTACCTTCTTTAATTTCAATTGCCATTGTTAGAGCTTTAGCTTCTTTGGTAACCGCATTAATATGTGCCGGAAAAATTGGATCTAGCATAGGAGCTGAATTAGGTTCGATGCGAGTAACCGAACAAATTGATGCCATGGAGGTTTCTTCTATCAATCCTTTTAAATATTTAGTGGCTACGCGTGTAGTGGCCGCAACCATTACCGTGCCTATCTTAGGTATATATTGTGCTTTTGTGGCATTAATGGGGTCTTATTTTAGTGTACATAACAATGAGGCAGCCAGTATTGTAAGTTTTTTTCATAACGGATTTTCAACCATTACTTTTTTAGATGTATTTTCTTCCATTATAAAATCAATTGTTTTTGGTTTTACAATTGGAATGGTAGGTTGTTACAAGGGTTACAATGCTACCCAAGGTACCAGGGGTGTTGGCAGGGCAGCTAACGAAGCCGTTGTAGTGGCTATGTTTTTAGTGTTTGTAGAAGAAGTAACTATTGTTCAAATTGCAAATTGGGTTAGATTATATTAACAAAATGGAAGAGCAAGATGCAATAGGTAAAGCCGAGTCTGTTATTTCAATTAAAGGTTTGTATAAATCGTTTGGCGATTTAGAGATTTTAAAGGGAATTGATTTGGAACTATTAAAGGCTGAGAATTTGGCTGTGCTTGGTCGTTCTGGGTCGGGAAAATCAGTTCTTATCAAAATATTAATTGGGTTATTGCCTTACAATGAAGGCACTGTAAAAGTTTTGGGCCAAGAAGTAAATAAATTATCATCAAAAGAGTTAGACACTTTGCGTTTGAAAATTGGGTTTTCTTTTCAAAACAGTGCTTTGTACGATAGTATGAATATATTGAAAAATTTGGAATTCCCTTTAAAAATGAATCAGAAACATCTCAGTAAAAAAGAAATTGATGATGCAGTTGATGAGGTATTAGATGCAGTTGGTTTGAGTGATAAAAGAGAGCAAATGCCTTCTGAGCTTTCGGGCGGACAAAGAAAAAGAATTGGCATCGCACGAACCCTTATTTTAAAGCCGGAAATCATGTTTTACGATGAACCCACTTCTGGTTTAGATCCCATAACAAGCGAAGAAATAAATGAATTGATAAATAACGTTCAAAAAAAGTACAATACAAGTTCTATAATTATTACACACGATTTAACTTGTGCTAAAAATACGGCAAATCGTGTTGCTATGTTATTTGATGGGAAATTTTTAAAAGTTGGAAAATTTGAAGCTGTATTTGAAGAAAATGAAGAACAAATTAAAAGTTTTTACAATTATAATTTTATAAAATAAACGATGAAAGAATCTATAAATAAACGTGGTATTGGAGTTGGCTTTTTTATTATTATTGGATTATTGTTTTTGGTAGGAGGGGTAATGACCATAGGGAATTTGCATTCTACTTTTCAAAAAAAGATGACCATATCTACTATTTTTGGAGATATAAACGGATTACAAACAGGCAATAACATTTGGTTTTCAGGGGTAAAGATTGGAACCGTTAAAAAAATTGAATTTTATGGCGACCGACAGGTTAAAGTTCTTATGAACATTAACATTGAATCGAAACAATACATCCGCAAGGATGCAAAAGTAAAAATTGGCTCTGATGGTTTAATAGGAAATAAAATATTAGTGATTTATGGAGGTTCAGAATTAGCGCAAGAGGTTGAGCATGGCGATACCCTTGCAAATGAAACAGCATTAAGCACCGAAGAGATTATGAATACCTTTCAACAAAACAATTTAAATGTATTAGCTCTTACAAAAAAAATAGCGAATGGTGAGGGTTCAATTGGCAAATTAATAAATAGCGATTCCATATATAATACTATTGCGGCCACAACACGCTCGCTTCAAAAAGCCTCTGCAAATGCACAAATTCTAATTAATTCATTAGCTGATTTTACCGCAAAACTTAATAACAAAGGAACTTTAGCAAATGAATTAGTGTCGGACACTCTACTTTTTAAATCATTAAGAAATTCGGCATTCCAAATTAATAAGGTGGCCGATACAGCAACTGTTTTAATTAATAATTTAAAAATGGCAAGTCAAAATCCTAAAAGCCCTATAGGGGTATTGTTACAAGATGAAAAAGCTGGAGCCGATTTGAAAAATATAATAATTAATTTGGAAAGCAGCTCTAAAAAATTAGATGCCGACTTAGAAGCCATTCAACATAATTTTTTGTTTAGGCGATATTTTAAAAAGAAAGGCAATAAAAATGAAAAATAAAGTGATGTATCCTTCTTGACATTTTTCAAAATGCTTTCCAGCGTCAAGTTCCTATTCAAACGGAACTTGATATTATTGTGACAAAAAAAGCCAACCTTTTCAGATTGGCTTGATTTATTGGTACCCGGGACGGGACTTGAACCCGTACAGCCGCAAAGCCACAGGATTTTAAGTCCTGCGTGTCTACCGATTCCACCACCCGGGTAGGTAGATTTTGAGTGTTGTAAACAAAATATTTGATTACAAAAAAAGCCACCTTTAAGACGGTTTTGTGTGGAGCGAAAGACGAGACTCGAACTCGCGACCCCGACCTTGGCAAGGTCGTGCTCTACCAACTGAGCTACTTTCGCTTATTTTTTTGGTGGTGCAAATATAGATTTTGAATTTATATTTTCAAATGGTTTTTTAAACTTTGTTTAATTGTTTGTGTTTAAAATTTAATCTGCTCAAAATGAGTGGTTAAACTTCATAAAGTTTTTGAGCGTTCTGTTAATTAAATGAAGGTAGGATGAAAAGCGATTATGATTTCTAACTCATTTGGATTGATAAACTTAAAACGGATGCTGATTTTATGCCCTATTAAATGAAAGTATTTTAGGTATGCATGTTTTTGTTGTTTAATTAAATTTATGAATTTTTATTGTTTTCAAGTAACCAAAACAAGAATTTCCAATATTAAGCTTTCAAAAGTAAGTTCCTCGAACTGCTGTCCCCTGCTATAGTTAAATTGTTGTCTTGATTTTTGCAACTCTAGACATAAAAGTTATGCAAGGAGTTTGCCATTGTTTTCATTAATATATTAAGTTGCAAACTCAGAATAGTTATGGGAAACGCCGACCTAAAATAAAAATTAACACCTTTCTGCTCAGTCCGTAAAATCTGGATTGTTACACAGCGACTTTAAAAATAGAAAGTGAAGGAATACTGGGTAAACAAGATATTCACAACTAATTTAATTACAAAAGCACAACATCAAATGGATAGCTTCAAATTTTATAGAACTGTAAATTATGTAAATCTTTAACTTAGGTTTATAAGTATTGCTTTAGCGTACCTTACTAATTTTGATGTTGGAAATAATCCTAATATCTTAAACCAAATTATATAATCATACCATGAAAAAAATTGTTCTACCTACCATTATTCTCGGGCTTTTAGTACTAAGTTTTCAATATGTAAAAAGCAAGCCATCTAAATCACTTTCCGGTTATAAGGGTTTTCTTGAAGGCATTGGCGGCATAGATAGATCAAATAGTCAGGATAAAATAATCCGTTTTATAACTGAAATGTACGATGCCCGACTAATGGATATCCAAGAAGGATTGCTTGCCAAGGAAAGAGGAACCTCAGAAGCTATACGTCAATACGGGGAATTAATGATAAATGAGCAGGCTACCCTTAAAACTCGGCTGGAAGATTTGGCAAGGGCAAAAGGAGTTATATTGCCGAATTCCTTAAGTTCAAAAAAAGCCAAAGGACTCGAAAATCTAAAAAAGTTTGAAGGAAAAAAATTTGACCGGAAATTCAAGAAAATGATAACAATAGATCATAAGCGCGATATCCGGAAATTTAAAAAAGCCTTGCATATAGAGGATATAGACTTAAGCACATTTGCCAAGCAAAATCTGCCTCTAATTGAAGAACATCTTAGAAAAATCAAAGAAATAAAATAGATATTTCTTCTTCTGGACCTACTACCTTGTCCTTAGTTTTAGTATAAGTGCGGCCTTGCTTTTAGCAACTTAGAAAAAAAAAGTTATTAGAAACATGCCATTGTTTTTATAGTCATCTTTAGTTACAAACTTAGAATAGCTATGATGATCTGAATTTGCAATGATATAGTTATCATATCGGTATAGTTTGATAAATGTTAGATAAACATAGTTTCGTTGCTTAAGCTATATTATGATTGTTAGTGCTTAATCATAAAACCCGTTACCTTTTATTTTTAAAAAATATTGAAATAAATTTCATAAAAAAGAAGAAATTCCCTTTTGCAAATATAGTAATTATGCAAGCGTGTATTCTTTTTCAGCAGGACCTGACTATTCAACGACGGCCTTTTAACTTTACAGCTTCATCAACTTTGTAATTCTTGCTTTTTTGAGCTGCAATAGAATATATCATTGGAATTTTATTGCCTAAATGGTTTATAATATACTTCTCAGGTTCAACCTCTTTCGCATGTTTAAAATAGTTATAAGACGAATAATCATATTCATCGAACGATTGAATGTTAAGTCCATGAGTTTACAAACTCTTTACAACCTCACTTAGACTGTAATTTCAACAAACATGCTCTTGTTGAATTGGAGCATCTCTGTCTGTTCAGGTGCCGTTTTTAGATTCTAAAATGGCGCTTATATTAAAGCAATTATAGCCAATTTTTTGAAACTTATCATCAAACATCCAAACAACAGGATGAAATTCAACAAACATGAATTTTCCGCCAGGTTTTAAAAATATTGAAATTACCTCCGCCCATTTATTTAAATCGGGTAACCAGCCAATGGTTCCACAACTGGTAAAAACAATATCAAATTATTGGTCAAGATGCTTCGGTAATTCATAAAGATCACAACAAAGAAAGGAGGCTTCTATTTGCGTTTGAGAACTTATTTCTTTGTTTGATTTATGGTTTTGTCAGAAAGAACCATTCCTGTTGCAACCACTCCTAAACGGGCAAACGATAGCGTGTCTTGCCTATAATGACATTGTAAATGCAATATTGATTTATTCTTAATGTCACCAAGTAATTCAAGTTCAATAGATTTGAGTAAATTAGTGCCTTCTATAAATCCGGCTAAATCATAAAATTCAGACTATAAATGAGTGTCGGTTCGGATATTCCAAAAATTCCTGTTAATCTCTAAATAGTGGTTTTCGAGTTTCACAAACTGTGTTTGAATTTGATTGATTATCTAATAAGATTTACCACCCCATAATAATTATGCCTAATATTTCCAAAATCCAAAACTTCAATATAATACGGATACATTCCTATTTGAACAAATTCTTCTAAATACTTACCATCCCAAGCCTGCCGACCCCATCCCGGATCGAAAAGTTTTTCGCCCCAACGATTGTATATGATTATTTTGTAATCTTTTATACCTAAACCACTTGGCTGAAATAAAGGATTAATATCGTCATTACCCGGTGAAAAAGCGTTAGGTATATGAGTAAATAAAATAAAATTAATAAATATACGTTTGCTCACAGTGTCTTTGCAGCCAAACTGGTTTTCTACCATTTGACGAATAAAATATTCACCTGAATCTTTGTATGAATAAATTGGATTTTGAAGAATTGAAGAACCATTGTCTCCAAAATTATACTGCCATTTTTTAGCACCGAATGAATTATCAGTAATAGTTATCTTAGGATTTTTAACATCGGGATAGGGTGGGTAATAGCTATACTTGGCAATTGGTTTAGGATGAATCGTTACTTTTTTTATTGTATCGTAATAGCATCCAACTAGGGTTGAAATTGTTAATTGTAAATTGTAGGTACCCGAACTGGTATAAGTATGTATTGCCGGTAGATTATTAGTTATTTGTCCATCGCCCCATTTTAAATTATAACTACTAATAGCGTTTATTCCGGTAAAACCAGTGAATTCTGCCCTAACAGTATCTTCTGGACAAGCATCATTTACTTTGAAATCGGCAAAATTGCTAGCAGATACAAAACTGCTATAAGAAATCGTATCACTACAGCCAAAACTATTAACAACTTTTAGCTTAATGGAATGCATACCGTTGGTGGCAAATAGTTTGCTGAAATTTGTCCCCGAATTAATTAGGGTTCCATTGTCTAACCATTGCCTCGAAACTATCGTAGCATTAGTGCCCGGAGTTGATTTATCTGTGAAATTAAGGGCGTTATCATTACATGGAGAATTGCTTGTAAAATCAGCGATTGGTTTTGCAAAAGTTTCATAAATTGAATCGTGTTTATATATGCATCCTTCGGTGGTTGTGATAGTTAAGCTATATTTATTAATGCCTTTCGCTCCAGTTTTTATTTTAAAAGTACTATCAATAAACGATTGGGGTCCAATCTGCCAAAATCGTTTTTTAATACCTGTATTAACTTGTTTTGAAATATCACTAAATGTTATTGAATCATTTTCACATGCCTGTACACGGAACGTATGTGGCAAAATAGGTGGATTAACTAAAACAGATTTGAACATACTATCGGTGCAAGCTGAGTCAGAAACTGCTAACAATCGAATCGAATGGCTGTTTGAACTCATTGGGCCGAATACCGGATTAATTGAAGTTGAATTGTAAGTTCCAGCAAGAGTCCAACGGTAGGTTTTAATGCTACCTTTCGAAATACTTGACTGATTCGTAATTTTAATGGTATCGTAATTACAATAATTAGGAACACTGAAATTGAGAACAGGATTAGGACTAATTGTAATATTTTTTTTCAAAGAATCACGACATCCTTTTGCTGTTTTAATTTTTAGCAACACATCATTATTACCTGCGCTGCCATAAAGGTAACGCATGTTTGTTGAATGACCGACCGTATCTGTAAAAAGCCAATCTATGTTAGTAATACTATCATTCTTCTGTACTTTCGAAAGATTAATAAAATTAATTGTATCATTAGTACATTTACCGGTTTTATAAAAGTTTACAACAGGTTTATCGAATATAATCAACGAATCAAAATTGGCCGCGGTACAACCTGAATCACTGCTTGCGTATTGAGTGAAATAATGGGTGCCGGCTTTCGTAAAAAGTTTTGTAACCGAATTTCCTACCAAAGAGTCCGTAGCAAATTTCCAGCTAGTACTCTTAATTTTCATACCAGATATGCTTGATTTATCTTTGATTTTGATTGAATCACCGATGCATGCAATGGTTTTAGAGTTAGCAGAAGTAGGAATTCCATAAATATTGATATATGCAGCAGTAGAGTCGGTACAACCAAATTCACTTGAAACAATTAGTTTTACAAGATTTAATCCGGTGGTATCAAATATAAAAACAGGATTTGGCTGCGATACTAAGTTGTAATTGATGCGCCATATAACAGTTCCTTTTTTGGATCCAAAATAATTACTATTATCAACAAAAGTAACATTACTCTTTTCACAACGACCAATATGTCCAATTTTTACCAAGGGTATCTGTGAAACTTTTAAATAAACAGAATCTCTAACTGAACAATTATTGGCATCCTTGACTACAATTTTGTAAAGTCCTGAGAAACTTGGATTGGCGTTTACAATCATCTTATTCACGGAAGATAATCCGGTTGAAGGCGACCAATTAAAACTCAGTGGTGCTTTACCACCACGAACCGTATCACCCAGTTGAACAGGATTACCAAAACATACACCAATAGTATCCTTTAAATTAGGTTGAATTATGAATGGACGAGCTCTTATCACAACGGTATCATAAGAAAAACAACCATTTGGCCGGTTCGTTTTTAAAATGTATCGCGACAATAAATCGGTGGAAGCTAAATTTGGTTTTTTATAAAGTGTTTTTGATTTGAATACAGAACTTAAGTAGTCGCCAGGAAGCCACTCGTATTTGTAACTTTTTAAAGAATCAAGACCGATTAAAACCGGATAATTAGAACAAAAGGTAGTGTCTCTGCCTGCGTTTTTTAATTGAATATTTAAAATTGGCAAGCTGTTTTTTAAGCATTGGCAATTTAAAGAATCCGATACAATTAATAATTGACACAGATAATTACCTTTAATAAATCCTTTGTAATTAAAGGCGATTTGTTGCTTATTAGCCCAACCTTTTGTTTGTGTAAACTTTTTTATCAATATTTCAGAACCATCGTACTTTCCATTACCGTTTTTATCAACAACCAAATAAAAGGAGGTACTTAAGGCAGTGTCAATCGATTTATTATTATTGATAATATTAAAACTCAAATCTAAAATTTCTCCACTATCACCGGCATTTACCGAAACAGATTTTATAAGTTTGATATTCGGTGCAGCTCGATCTAACTTAAATGATTTATAAAAACTTCCGGTTTCTACATTGATATCACAACTGTCATTCGATTTTACACAAAATGCCTTTTTCTTGGTAACTGCTTGCAAATTGAAAGCCTCTTTACCACAAGCTGGAGCCTTACTATTTATAGATAATTTGAAGTCAAGCATAGATGAATCGCCGGGCAGTAAGCCTTTAGGTATTGCCCATGACCAACGCATTTCTCCATTAACAACCTTAACAAGACCTTTACCATTAATTTTAGTTGTTTTGAGGGAAGATGTATCCGGAATAAAACCTATAGGCATTGACAAAAGCAATGAGTCGTTTGCTAAGGTATTAGTAGGACCTAAGTATATAATTTTTGCCCTAAAAGCAACCGAGGGGGCACATAAATTAATGCTGTCGGGACTCATGGTTACCAATGAAAAGTAAGGATTGTCAACTCCTTTAATTTTTATAGGGCTGCCTGTGAAACCAACTCTTCGTACCGGTTCGCCACAACCTATTTTTCCATCAGGCATAATGGAAACAAAAGCACCTGCAGTAATTTGACAATTTGTTTCTAAATAGAAGTTAATGCGAATTTTACTTTTTGCAGAATCGCTTACCCGTTCTAATCCATTTTTCAAAACACTTAAACTATCAGCCAAAGACCATTCGTAAGTTGTTCCACTAACTAAAACCGGTTTTGATAATTTGGCATTTTTTGAGCCGTACGGAAATGAATAAGTCATGCCCGTATCTACAAATGTTGTGCCCGGAGGAATGGTAACCTTTAACTTAAGCTGATAAATATTATCTTCATCAACATTAGCAACAATTGCTTGGTATTTGCGATTAGTACAGACGTCCGTTCTTGCTGTATCTTCTATTAGGGTGCTGATGATTAATGGTGGTTCGGGACTTAAAATTAAATTAAGATAGTTGAGCAAATTTTTACAGGAAAATACGTCCAAGCTATCCGGATAACTATCACAATTCCAGCCGAGTGCTATTTTGAAACTGTCCATTTTACAATTTTTACTTGTAGCAAAAATTCTAAAGGTACGTGCAGCCGAAGAACTTAAAGTACCGGCTTTAAATATTCCGTTTTTTACACTTAAATTTGTTCCGCTTCCTAAATCTTTTATAGCTATAATATTAGCTTTTTGTGTAAGCGTATTAGCAAACCAAACACTATTAATACTACTTCCACTGTTGGTGTTTGACACTATTACGTCCCAAGTAAATGTATCTTTTTTGGATAAGCTTACCGAATTAATGGCATTAAAAAGCACCGATGGATGATCGAATTTTATGTAATCGGGATAGTTTGAAACGGTTTCAACCACTCCGTTTGACGGCCACTTAAATTGATAAAAATATTTAATTGGTTCGTAAAAATTGATAGCCGCTTTGCAAGTCGGTAAAATATTAATTAAAATTGTTCCCTGATAACCTTCATCACTCCGTTTGAAAATACCTTTGGTAACATTAAACAAGGTGTCCATATCAAAAAACAGAGTATCATTTAGTACCTTAAAAGGTTTAATGTTGGTAGCCGACTGAAGTGTATATTTTGATGTGCCCGACGAATGATAATAATAAATGGCTGCACTCGAAAAGACATATCCTTTTGGTAGAGCTACTTTTATTTTATCAAGGTAATTGAAATTTCTATATTCAAATGGAAATGGATTACCTCCTGCATAGTTATCGCAACAATTGCCTGCACTGTAATAAAAACTATGACTTAGTGTAACCGCTGCGCATGAATTGGATGTGTAATTTTCGGTGTACCAATCTGTAAAAAAAGAACCATACAAAATATGTCTGCCCGAAAACGTATCACATTGTAATTTCTGATTTGAACTTGGGTTTGGGGTGGTACTTAAATAAAATTCTGTGTTTTCGAAAAATGCATCTACCGAGTAATAGCCTGCACTTGTTGTATAAACATAATTTAAATTGACAATAACACTATCCGATTGCAGGAAAAAATAATTACTCATATTAGCGCAACCTGCTGTTTTGGCTGAATTAATGTTTAAGTCAATTTCACAATATCTTACTGTTCCAGAGGTATAGGTATTAACCGCAAGTTTATTACAAGAATATCTAAGCTTCCCAGCTCGGTAAATAGTAAGATTTGCAACTAGTGGTTTTAATAAACTACCGTTTGAAATTTTGGTTTTAATTCGACCATTAAAAAAGATATTGTTACTACTGTTAGCCATTACCTGACCAGTGTAAAAAGTAGAAAGAGTATCGTACACCATGGACGAGTTTGATTTTACTCTTGCCATATTTAAGGTACCCGTTGCATCGGCTATTCCATCATTATTGTTATCTGGCTTTCCGTAATTTTTACGTGATGCGGTGAAGCTTTTGAATAACATACCTCCAGTATTGCAATTCTTCGTACAATGAACTTTAATTTGCCCTGACATACAGTAAAGCTGAAAATAGTTATTACTCTTACAGGCTGTGTCCATATCATAAAGAATGCTTAAGGAGTAGTTCTTCATGCCCGATGGGTTGGAGGCTTTGCAATCGGCTTCAATAACAATATTTAATTCTGATTTAGCAAGACCAATTGTAGGAGAGGTGAAAAAAGCCCAGATATTTCCGGAATCCAACCTTACTTTATAAGGTTTCCAATCATTTCCATTGACATCTGTAAATTTGAAATCATTGGTATTGAGCGTTTGTTTTATGCCTGCAGACAAACTTAGTTTTACGGCAAATTTTACGCGATTGGTATAAGGAAAGAAAGACAGTGAGGATAATGTGAAATTTAATTTGTCAGGCACACCGGCTATTATATCGGTAGGTGTCCAAGGCAATGCGGTCATATATTGAATTCCACCGCCGCTTCCCCAAACTTCATTTAATGAATAGTATGAGCCGCACGGATCTATAAAAGAGGCCGAATATGTCCAACGATTTGCTGTTAATGTAGTATTGCAAACGTCAGGAATGCATGCAATTGATTTCCAAGTAATATAAATGGTATCCAACACAGACATTATTTCTAAATTGAGGCCAAATCCGCCAATGGGTTTAGATCCAAGACAGGAATAATAACTTCCAGAAGCATTGTAATCAAAACCATTATAAATCGGACTGATTCTTTTGCCATATTTACCTTTTCTTAAAATAAGGGTTGAGGTATCAATGGCTGACATCTGAGCATTGTAAAAACCTCCATTGTAGGACTGTTGAACAAAAATAAGTGTGTTATTTATGGTTTTATTACACTTATTGATTACAATTAACTGATTAGTACTTGGCTTTGATTTATCGAAACACCAGTCAATTGTTGAACTTGGAATTATGGTAAGTCCCTGTATGAAAGGGTCGAGGTTTACCAAAGCATTTTTTGTAGAAAAATTACAGACTGTATTGCCACAACCAAATTTAACCGAATAAAGCGAAGTAAGGGCAGTACAGCGAATCACTGTTACAGTGTCTGAAATAATAACTTCCTCATTTTCATCAAAATACAAATCTTTATTTCCAACTAGTTTAAAATCAATAGAATCAAGTTTTGAAATAATGGAATCGACATTGTATTTATCTGCTAAACGGGATGATCTAACTTTGAGTCCGGCTCCATTGGTTCGGTAAAATAATACATTGGCCGCGCCTCCTTTTCCTGTGTTTTTTATAGTAGTTGTTCTAACAAATTTATCGTTAAGATAGGCGTTTTTTACCTGATTTAACATGGTAGTTAGCAGAATATTTGGTGTTGAAACATTGACAGGGGATGTTGAATGTGATTCATTTCCACCTGTATAAGTAAAATCTAAAGTAAGAAGTGCAGGATTGCCTTTGCTTATAAAGCTTTGCAAATCGCAGGTTGAATTTAGTTTAACTGAAAGCCTCAAGTAACCGGCCAATGTAAAATTGCTGAGTTTAAAAACAGGTGAATTTAAACTAGATACATTTTGTTCACTAACGCCACTGCCTTTAAAAGAGGATGCTTTATAATATACCCCCGATGGCAACTTTAAATTTAAGGTGAGATTTGAGATTCCTCCAGATGAAATATTCCGGATTTCGAAAACAACCGAATCCGACTTTCCACAAACAGTTAAGCTGGAAGGAAATGTAGTTTGAATGTTAAATTTTTTGGTTTGAGAGAATGCATTCAAATGAACCATAAGCAAAGCCAGAAACCAGAATTTGCAGCTAATTATTTTTCTCATATGATTCTGATTTGCATGCAAGTTGCTTGATGAAAGGGTCAAATATAGTGAATTGTTTTTGAAATGTTTTGGTTGGAGATTTTGGTTGTTTGGGGTAAGATCTTAAAGGTAATATATGAGATGTAAGAAATGAGATAATTAGAAGTTAGATTTTTAGAGGGGAGATTGTTACAGGATTAGAATGACATGTGTGAAATAAGATTTGGTTTGAAAGGCTCTGTTGTTAAGTACAAGTTGAATCTAAATTCTTCTTAGCAAGAATTAGCGTTACAATAAATTCTTTTTAGAGCTTTGCGAGTCTTACAAAACTTATTTGACCAAAAATATCTACAAGTTTGAGAATATAGATACCAGACCTTTGGTTGGATAAATTTATTTTATTGCCAATTAAATGTAATTCTAGCAGCTTGCCTGTTGGATCTATCAGCTCTGCATTTAAAATTTGTTCTGCATTTTGTATATGAATAAGGTCGATACAAGGATTCGGATAAATTTCAACTTTAGTTTTTGAAAAATGATCTTTAACGCTCAGCATTTTTCGCAATAAGGAATCAGCTCTATGAATATTAGGTATTCCATAACCCATGCTGTCACTTGGGGTTAGGTATCTATCACCACTTTTGCGAATAGCTTCAAGCATTAATTGATTACTTGCACCCGGAAAATTTTGTTTTAAACAGGCCACAAACCCTGCCATCAAGGGGCCAGAAAACGAAGTTCCGCTACCTCGCCTAATTACATTATTGGTACCTATAATTGTAACCAAACTGCCCATGGCCATTACATCGGGTTTTACTCGTCCATCGGCACTAGGGCCAAACGATGAAAAATCTGATTTACGCCGAAAAGAATCTACCGAACCAATGCAAAGCACATTTTTTCCATCGCAAGGTGCCGTGATATATTTCCAAACCTTTTTACCTTCGTTTCCCGCACTGTTCGTAATAAAAATTCCTCGCTTAAAAGCAATTTCTGCTGCCCGCGAGATAATTGTACTATTTCCGTCCATATCTTGGTACTTATAATCGCCTTGTAAACTGTCGAATAATGAATAACCTAAAGACGAATGAATTATATCTACGCCAATAGAGTCGGCCCATTCAAGTGCCTTTACCCAGTTAAACTCTTCAATGTGTCTTTCGGAAGCTGCATCTTCAGTTCTGGCCAATACCACATCCACATCAGGCGCTGTTCCGTTCATCGAATCCTTTACAAAACCTGCAATCAATGATAGCACATACATGCCATGGGCATCATCATCATAGACATTGCTATTGCCACTTACAAAATCTTTGGTTGCCAAAATGCCACCTCGCTTTCTCAAACTGTCAAATGCTATAATGCTATCCACCTTAAAAAAACCAGCATCAAACAGGGCCAGCTTTACACCCTTGCCGGTGTTTCCTAAATCGTGGTAAGTATTTAAACCTAACATATTTATTTGAACATCGGCTTGCCCATAATTGAGAAGTGAAGCCTTGGTGCCGAGTTTTTCTATGTAATAAGTTTTGCCTGTTTCAATATGATCAACGCAAGAAAGTTTTTCAATAGATTTGAGTTGCTTTGGATCTTTTACTAAAATAAAAGCCGCATTAAACCATTTGGATGTCCCAATAATCTTTACCTGCTTCAGTGAAATTTTATGAAGGTTTTTAGAATCAACTGGAACCGTAAGCTCTTGTGAATGCTCGAGATTGTGTTTGAAAAACACCCAATAGTAGTTGGATTGTGCCGAAGTTTTTAGAATTGAAAAGCTACAAAAGATTAGGGCCGCGAGTATTCTCATTGAGAAGTAATAAGTAATTTAAGTTCGTTAAGTTTTAAAAGGGCTTCTATAGGAGATAAAATGTTGGTATCAACTTTAAGCAATTCATCCGACAATTTAACCAGTTTTGGGTCATTATATTGAAATAATTCCATCTGGTAATCGTGCTTCTGTAGTTTTTTAGTTACTTCTTTACTCGAAGCCATAGCTCGGTCTTTTTCTAATTTATCCAAAATTTTGGCAGCACGGCTTACCACCTTACTTGGTATACCTGCCATTTTTGCCACATGAATACCAAAGCTATGCTCGCTGCCGCCCTTGGTTAGTTTTCTTAAAAAAATCACCTTAGTATTGGTTTCCTTGGTACTAATATGATAATTCACAACACCGGTATTTTTGCCTTCCAATTCGTTTAATTCGTGATAATGCGTTGCAAAAAAAGTTTTTGGCTTGCTGGGATGCTGATTTAAATATTCGGCAATGGCCCAAGCCAGCGAAACTCCATCGAATGTGCTGGTTCCGCGACCAATTTCATCCAAAATAACCAAACTTCGTTCGCTCAAATTATTTAAAATGCTTGCAGTTTCAATCATTTCCACCATAAAGGTACTTTCGCCTTGCGAAATATTGTCGGAAGCTCCGACCCGGGTATATATTTTATCTACAATACCTATTTCGGCATATTTTGCAGGTACAAAACAACCCATTTGTGCCAATAAAACCGCCAAAGCTGTTTGGCGAAGAATGGCGCTTTTACCCGACATATTTGGTCCGGTAAGAATAATTACCTGATTGGTTTCTCTATCCAAATGCAAATCATTTGGAATATATTCTTCGCCAATTGGCAATTGTTTTTCGATAACGGGATGCCTGCAATCTTTAATATTTAGCGAGGTGGAATCGTTAATTTCAGGCTTGCAATAATTATTAGCCAAAGCCAGTTCTGCAAAATTTAACAAGCAATCTATCTGTGCAATTACTTGAGAATTAATATGTACCGGATTAAAAAAGCCGGCGGTAAACTCTACAAAATCTTTAAATAAATTAGCCTCAATGGCATAAATTTTATCTTCTGCGGTAAGAATCTTGTCTTCGTATTCTTTGAGTTCCTGAGTTATGTAGCGTTCGGCATTGCTCAGGGTTTGTTTGCGTATCCAATCGGTGGGAACCTTATCTTTATGACTATTGGTTACTTCTAAAAAATATCCAAAAACATTGTTATAAGCTATTTTTAAGTTGGGAATACTTGTTCGCTCGGCCTCCCGCTTCTGTATGTTGAGTAAAAAATCTTTCCCCGAAAAGGCAATGCTACGCAATTCGTCGAGTTCGGCATTAAAACCCGTTTGAAACATATCTCCTTTATTGGTTAGCATGGGTGGCTCTGGATTTATAATGGTTTTAATTTTTTCAATTAAAACTTCACAGGGATTTAATTTATCGCCCAAGGCCATTAACTCATCGTGTTCGGTAGTTTTGCAAAGTTGTTTAATGTCGAGTGTTAACTCCAATGCTTTTTGTAAAGCAATAATTTCACGCGGATTGATGCGCAGCAGTGAAACTTTAGTTATCAAGCGTTCTAAATCGCCTACACGAGCCAGTTTTTGTCTAACTAGTTTGTTAAAATCTGGGTGTGAAACTCCAAAATCAACGGTATCTAATCGTTGCTTAATTTTAAACTTATCTTTTAATGGCATCACCAGCCATTTTCGCAATAACCTTGCACCCATGGGTGTTTGCGTATTGTCAAGTATTTCCAAAAGTGATTTTCCTTGTGGATGATTGCTCGAAACCAGTTCCAAATTTCGCGCGGTAAATTGATCTAACCAAACATGTTCGTCGCGGTCTAACCGTGAAATGGTTTGTACATGACTTAAATTATGGTGTTGATTTTGATTTAAGTAATGTAAAATAGCGCCACTGGCAATAATACCTAAGGGAAGTTCTTCTATTCCAAATCCTTTTAAAGTACTTGTTTTAAAGTGGGTCAGCAGTTTTTCAACTGCAAAGGTTTGTTCAAAAATCCAATCGTCGAGAGGGTAGGTATAATAATCGCCAAAATGACTTTCAAATTTTTGGCGAAACGATTTGGGATAAATAATTTCGGAAGGCTTTAGGTTTTGGAGCAGTTTTGAAATATAATCCTGACTGCCTTCAGCTGTAAAATATTCGGCGGTAGAAATATCAATAAATGCAACCCCAAAAGCATTAGCACTCGGAAAAAGGGAAGCCAAATAATTATTTTGGCGAGATTCTAAAATTTTATCGTTAATGCTCACACCGGGGGTTATAAGTTCGGTAACGCCTCGTTTTACAAGCAGTTTGGTTAATTTTGGGTCTTCCAACTGTTCGCAAATGGCAACTCGTTGCCCGGCTCTAACCAATCGAGGCAAATACACGTCTAAGGCATGATACGGAAACCCAGCCAATTCTACTTCACTGGCCTTGCCGTTGCTGCGTTTAGTAAGCGTGATGCCCAATATTTGAGAAGTTTTTTTAGCATCTTCACCAAAGGTTTCATAAAAATCACCAACTCTAAATAAAACCAAAGCGCCGGGGTACTTTTGCTTTACCTCATTGTATTGTTTCATCAACGGTGTTTCATTATCTGCTATCTTTGCGCACAAAATATGGTATGGATTTAAAAGTTCGCAAATTAAAGAATATCGAATTAAATCGCCTATCAATTGACGAATTTAAAAGTCAACATAAATGGCCAATCGTAATTATTTTAGATGATGTGCGCAGCATGAATAATGTGGGTTCGGTTTTCAGAACCAGCGATTGTTTGGGTATAGGAAACGTTTACCTCTGCGGTATAACAGGTACACCGCCACATCGCGAAATTCACAAAACTTCCTTAGGTGCCGAAAATAGCTTAAATTGGGAGTACCACAGCGATATCGAGATGTTGATAAATCAATTAAAAACAGAAAATTTTAGCATCGCAGCCTTAGAGCAAACCGATAAAAGTATCTATATCCAAGATTATGAACCTTCTGACAAGCCTTTAGCACTAATTATTGGCAATGAAATTGACGGTGTTAGCGACAAAGCTTTGAAACTTTGTGACCATATTTTAGAGATACCCCAATTTGGAACCAAGCACTCGTTTAATGTGGCTGTAAGCGCCGGAATTGCCATTTGGGAACTGATTAAAAAAATGCGTCCGGCATAAGGTCTGTTTATTTTTTTTTGTGGCATTTCCTTTGGGCCGACTTTTAACGCAATTTAATCAGTAGAAGATTCAAAGAATCGAACTACTTGATTTAGTTGGGTTTAATCGAATCTGCAATTTCTATTGCGGATTTAATTATTAGAAAGCCTGAAAACAATTTCAGTTTGGTAAGAAATTTAACTGAAAAAATACTGATTTTTGATCATTATGGGCAGCGGCACAATATCACTTTCCGATTCAGTTACCTCACCCTCGGGCTGTAAATCATACTACTTTATGAATTTCTTGTTGGCTATGAATTCTAAATGAAGGTCTTAGACTATTGGATTGTAAAAGCCATTCTATTGTCGGCAAAGAAATTGCAGACATTGATATTTTGGGTTACATCGTTATTTTGGGCAAACATAAGGTTGGCCCCTACGATTTGCATAATGACGTGAAAATAATTAGGCATCACCTCCTATTCGTGTAAATGCACATTGGTGAAACGATGGAGCATTTTTAACTATTCATTTTTAACCATTTCCCCTGCTTCATGCAATATCATTTCACCATTCAAATTTTTTGCCAACAAACATTCTCTATCCTTAACACATATCGTAATAAAATACAATCCAGCCTGCGAATAATCATATCCTTTCAGACGGATGCTTTTGCGGTGATGAATGTTTGTATTGTATGGCATATTTACTTCAAATAGTTGTATTTCATAAGTTCATGCAACATTTTTTATATTTTTTTCCGCTGCCACATGGGCACAGGTCATTTCTTCCAATGCTTGGTTCTTGCTTTATATAAGGAGTGTTTTCTGACCATAATGGTAACTTATCTCTTTGTTTTGACTTGTTTAATTTCAGTTCATTTTTAATTCTATCAGGAATGGAATTAAGAGATAAATACCTGCTAACCTTTCCAAAGGCTTCCTTTTCAATGATGCAATAAGTTTCATTAAACAACTTTTGTTCCGAGGGGTTAGCTAAATAATCATTTATCCTTGGCCAATTAAATACAAACATCATTTGCCATAGATTTACACTCACAGTGCGCATCATTTCATTTCGGAAATATGAAATGTTTTCAAGCATATTTTCATAATGTTCGCTTGATAAAAGTTGCTGTTGATGTAAAAATTTAAAAACAAAATCGAGTCCCCATACTTTTCCGAATACTTCCAACTCTTTTGCGCCTAGAAAGGTATCTAAA
>Ga0209181_10000747_pt1 | contig 60015 bp, 59 predicted proteins | sample MAT05_FD_187208 | JGI IMG/M metagenome (GOLD analysis project Ga0209181, IMG submission 187208) | Freshwater microbial communities from Lake Fryxell liftoff mats and glacier meltwater in Antarctica - MAT-05 (SPAdes) (version 2) | ecosystem: Environmental > Aquatic > Freshwater > Ice > Liftoff...
GAGTGCAGCAGGGGGTTCAAGCAGAGCGTCGAGCAACCGTGGAGACGATTCTCAGGTCACGGTTTGGTGAGATTGACGATCGCCTCCTGAGCCTCATTGAGCCATTGTTGAATCTGTCGTCCGAGGAATATAGCCAACGGTTACCGTTGCTGTTTAGTCTCTCTCGTGAGGAACTGTTGCATCGATTTGAGGCTTAGATCCACTCAGCCAAGGGACAGCCCCTTTAAGTGAATCTAACGAGACTGCATAAATTGGTAAAAGTAGTAGGTTGCCATCGGAATCACGGTAGCAGCTACTAGGAAGCCAACGACAATAATTGTGGCGCTGTTTGTATCGGTTTCCGCTGCTGTCTTAAAGGTGCCTTCTGTTCTGATGGTATCGATGACGATCGGCGGCCCTGGATCAGCTTTACCAGATAGCACGGCAATGAGTCGATCGCCTGCATCCAGAAAGGCTTGATTGTAATTACCTTGGCGCACGGGCACCATAACGGTTTCCTGGGCAATGCTTTGGGCGATCGGTTCTGATAGTACGTCCTTTACCTTGTCGCCAAACCGAATCGCAGTGCCATTTGTGACATTATCAATCAGCAGCAAAACTTGGTTCGCTTGGGCTTCAGGGGTGGGGAACCATTTTTCAAATAGCTGGTTAGCAAGGCTTTGGGGGGTTTCACCATAATCTAAGCGGTGAAGAGTGACGACTCGCACCTCCTTGCCTGTTTGCTGTGCCAACTCCTCCAAACGGGTGCTGAGGTTGCTTTCACTACTACGGCTCAACACTTCAGCTTGATCCACAATCCAATTTCCTGGAATCAGAGCAGGGAAATCATAAACGCCCGTGGCGTAGGCTGAAGCCATTGGCAATTGGGCAGTTAGCACCATCACGGTGATGCATAGAAGCAGGCGTAGGGCGTAATTTTGCCAAGCTTGCCACGTATTAGTTAGGAGAGTGACAACAGGTCTCATACAAATTCTTAAGATTATGGTTCCCACCATACTACGGTTGGGCAGAGAATGGTGGGTAGCAGGGCGATCGTAGCTTGAATTAAGTCTCGCCAATTCTCCCTGTAGCCCTACTGGTTTGTCAGTTTGCAGCCTATGAGTTTAGGGCGAGTGAGGGGCTATTATTTTAGGATCTTTAACTCATAAAGTAATTTTTGATCGACCACTATGGACCACCAACGAGTCAACAAATATTTCACCTTGATAGATCGCTTGTTGAAATGCGCTAGTGGTCAAGAAACCCACATCCTAGCGGCGCAGATCCATCTTCTGGATGCAGATCTCATTGACACAATGCAGGTTGTGGCGGCAAAGCTATCCGATCGGGGTGATGCTACTCGCTCAGGATGGTTACACCGCATAGCCGACCAGCTCAATACCCGTCTTCAGCGCTACCACACGTTGATTGAGGCATTATTAAATCATCCACGTCAACATCAGCAGGCAATCTTGGATTCCGATCGCACCCTGATCGATGCGGGATTAATGGTAACGATGGAACAGGTGGCAAATACGCTTCTGCTCCAGGGAAATCGGCAGGATGCTATTTGGCTAAAAACCTGTGCGGCTGAAATTAGGAGAGCTTTAAGCCAGTTAAGGTGATTTCCGGGAAATGAAAATACCGCTGTAGAGGCGTTCGTATAGCATGTGCTTTGCACTTATCTTCCGGCAGATCGGCCCTTGAATCAACCAAAAAGTCATTGCCCGAAGGCTTTGCTCTTCCGGTTTCTGGCATAAACTTTTCTAGAAGTCTTCTTAATAAGATGCGTAAGTTGGTCTGAAAAATTGTTTCGTGCCATCCCATCAACCCACCAACCCATACCTTAAATCACAGCCTGCACACTTACTTTGGTTAAATTTTTATCCTTTGGGAGTTGTAAGGCAGCATCTACCTGTTCATAGAGTGCTTCGGGGGTAGTGGAGTTGTAGAGAAGGATATCAGCACTGGCAATTTTACGATCGATCGCCATCTGGCTGTCAATTCTGGCTTGAATTTGCTCCCGGTTCAGCCGATCGCCCCCCTCAGTGTTCCCACTATCCCGCTGCATCATCCGCTCAGTCTGTTGGTCTAGGTCGCAATAAACCACCCACACCTCGGTGACCAAATCACGCATTCGGGCTTCAAAGAGGAGCGGAACCACTAGCACGACTGTGGGAGATGCGCCCATACTTTGCAGCGCTTGGACAAAATGCTCTCGGACGTAGGGATGGATGCGCTGTTCTAACCAGAGGCGTTCTGCGGCGCTTCTAAAAATAATGTGGCTGAGGTGGCGACGATCCAGGGTGCGATCGGGAAGCAGCATCCCGGTGCCATAGCGTTCGATAATTTCAGCTAAAATTTCCGAGCCTGGTTTCACTGCATCACGGGCATAAATATCTGCATCCAAAATCGGCAACTGGTAGGTGGTTGCCAAATAGCGAGAGATGGTGGTTTTTCCCATACCCACCCCTCCAGTCAAACCGATTAAGCGACGGTGTTGTGAGGGATTAGCGTTTGGTGATGTAGGGACTGGCGATGCAGTGAGAGGAATACTTCTCATACAGGTTGCACGTCGTTAAATAAATTTAAGGGTAGATGACCATAGGTTTCGTTGACTCCCTCTGCGAACTGAGATTGGCAAGAAACCAAAACTCCTCTATAAGTACCAGTGTAAGAGTCTAGATAGGATGACCCGACTTTACCATTGAATTTAATGTAAACGGAGCCGGGCATTTCCTGGAGATCTACCTCAGAGGGGTAACCCAAGGCTCTGAGATAACTCTGCAAAGCAGCAATACCGCGATCGGCGGTGTCTGCACAAACGCCCAGCAGTTGATAGTCTGAGTGATGGGTCACTTGGAGCAATGCCTGACGAACTAAGGACAGGTCGGGATGGGGTTCAGGCTCACTATCACCACAGGTAAAAGCCCGCAGCGTTGTCTGTGCCTGGGCTAAGGTCATGTCATTCATGAATAGTTTGGGGTTAAGGAGATTTGCAGAAAGGGTTATACCAGGAAGCGGTCGTATTTGTCCCAGAAATCTCCTTAATTCCTTCCTGGTTTCTTAGCTTTCTGAAGAGCAGCCTCACTATTTTTGCGATAAGCTACGGCTCGATCGGCGGCGGTTTTGCGACGGGCATCTTGAACAGGTACTTGAGCCATTAAATCCGAGGCTTGCTGCCAGCGGGTTGCCAGAGAGAGCCACTCTGAAGTCGATCGAGCCTTGGTGCCAGCGATCGATGTTTGCTCAGCAATGCGTACTGCTTCCACAAAAGGATCTTTGGGTTGAGGGGTGACCACAGGCTTGGGCGGTGGGGTGGGGGAGGTAGAGGCTACGGGGCTGGGAGTAGGAGTGGATGAAGCAGTCGGCTGGGTTTTTGCCTGGGAGGGGTCATTGAGGCGTGATCCCAGCCAACCCCACACTGCCCAACCCACAAGCAGCAGGAATACGCTTAAGCCCGCTCCACCAATAATGCCGCGCCAGAATTGGCGATCCTCTCGCACCTGACGCACAGAACGAGATTTAATCAATTCTGCTTTTTCCGCGTCTACGCGGCGTGCTTTCATGTCTTCAGAAATCTGCGTCAGTAGGGTCGGTCTCGTCAAAATAATTTCTTCTGCCCAAAGCAGGTGGGCTGGGTCACGGGCAACTTCCTCCAGCCAAAGTAATTGCTGTTCTTGGACAAGGCGGCTGTTGATTTTGACTCGACGAATGTTTCGAGGTGAGATGGATTCTAGGATTTGCCGAATGCGGTTGACGAGGGGGTCTTGCTCTAGTTGTTCTGGGCTGGCGGCTTCACATAAAAGTTGCAGTATGCCATGTTGAAATACGGCGCGGGTTCTCACGCTGGCATCCGCAAGTTTGTCATTTAAGATTTGGATAATTGCCGCAACGCTACCTTGGCGGGCTTGTCTGGCAATGTCATCAATGGGGTCTACCATAGCAGTTTTGCGAGTAAGTCATTCAGTTAACCCTACTAGTCTGTCAATCATTAATTGACGGGTAGCTGAAAGCCGGGAGGTTAGTTGGAGTTAAATTTTGAGGGTCTTCGACCCCTCAAAATTTTCTTGACAGAGCACTAGGAGTCCATTTTCAGCAAACCGTTTGGGCTTTCTTCGGGTATTCCGGCGCTATCTTCCAGGATGATACTTCACAATTCAGGTTGGGATCGCTATGTCAACTGTTCCTGCGGACTATTTAGTTTCTACAAATGTATAACTATAAGTCCGGGAACATTAGTCTGTGGAGGTTTTCTAACGATCGCTTTCCCAAAGGTGGCGATCGTCGTTGAAGCGTTGAATTTGCCAGAGATCGGTGTTGAGGCGATTTTGATCGGTGCAATGCCAGCGCGATCGATCGATCCAGAATTCAAATAGGGCGGTGTTGTGGGCATGGAGTCGCCACGATCGATCGCACCCCAATAGTTCTGCAACTAAGTGTTGCAAAATCCAGCTATGGGTGATGATCCAGAGGCGATCGGACTCCTGATGATGGGTCAAAATGTCCTGAATGAAGTGTCTGGCTCGATCGCGGGCTTCCTGGAGCGACTCTGCCCCTGGAATGGGAATCCAATCTGGCGAGGCTTCTAGCGCCTGACAAAGTTGGGGGTGGCGTTCTTGGGCTTCTGCCCACGTTAGCCCCTGAAAAATTCCATTTTGGAATTCTTTCAAATCATCGCTGTACTGGATTTTGACTGTTTTAAGGGAATCCTGAGTTGGGGTGGTCGGGGAACTGACTTCACCACTGTCGATTAAATCGCTCACTGCACTGGGTAGGGGAGCCGTGAGAAAATGGTTGACCAAAATTTCTGCGGTTTGCGCCGTGCGCTTGAGGGGGCTACTGTAGATGCTGGAGGGCACCCAAGATTCAGCCAAGAGTCGCTGGGCTAGCCTTTGTGCCTGGGCTTTGCCGATCGCCGATAGCTCAAAATCCCCGTGCCCCTGCATTCGGCGTTCCTGATTTCCCACGGATTGAGCATGACGAATAAATAAAAGTTTCATGGGAAGGGTCAGTGGGCAACCAAGGGGTAGGGCAACTGTTAGTCTTCGCCTCAGCACATCATTCCCCTAAATGAGCTGTAGGGTAATCTGCCAATCATAATCCACCTTTTGAACATGGAGGCAAGGAATGGTTTGAAGTAACTCAATCAATTTCAGATCAGGATACACACTTCGTACTACAGTCCGTACTGTTTGCCTGTAACAATTGTAAAAGTTTCTACTTAGCTGTGAAATTGTCACAAATTCTTCCGGATAATTTGCGATCGAACTCTTAATGATTTCTATCAACGCGATCTCCAAGGCATCTGCTGATTTAATCTTGGGAGCTAAGATTGGTTGAGACTGTGAAACCCTTTGGGATGAGCGAGGTTGGATTGCTTCAGTACCCTTAGCCTTCAGTATTCTCGGTAAATTCCTATCTAGTCTCCTAGTCCGATTGATATGTTTGATTGAAGTTGCTTGAGATTCGGAAGAATCAGGGATTACTGCCTGAAAAAGAGCTACATAGAAGTTTTGTGGGTTTTGGGTACCGTAAATCGAAAAGCGCTTGCTACTTCTGAAAAGAGTCCTCAAACTATCGCCATAATCTTGAGTTTTTGCTACTTCTTCGAGTGAAACCCTATACTTTTTATAGAGTAATCTACTAAGCCTAGCCACGCTAACCCAGGGATTGCCGCTCCTATCTGATTCAAGAGCTATGAGGGTTTCTAGTTCTTCAAGTAGCTGTTGTAGTGATGAAAACGAGGACAGAGCTTGATGAAACTCCATTTGTCATACACCTGAGTGCAAATGTGTGTGGCATATTCCTACAGGTGCATTGCTGAGTATTTCATCATTTTCCAAGTACGGCTTTCCTCACCGAGCGTCCCTAAGTTGCTCAGGAAACTTCACAGGCACCTAACTTTGGAGGCGAATAGATGACTTTTCAAATACATCTCTACCAACAAACCAGCAGGCTAACCACAGGGAGTTAAGATCCTTCAAAAGGTCTAGGACTAAGACGAACCCTTCTCAGTCGCTCCACTTTGGGTGATCCATAGTGTGATGCCATCGGCGATCGTTTTTGCCAATTTATCCTGTTCCTGGGGGTTTGTGATCCATTCAAACTCAGTGGGATTGATCATGAAGCCCAATTCCAGCAGCACAGAGGGCGCAACGGTTGGGCGAGTCAGGGCTAGGTTATTCCAGAATACGCCGTAGGTTGGGCGATCGAGGGTTTTGACGAGATAGTTGTGCAAAAACACAGCGAGGCTGTGGGCTTGGGGCTGATACCAAAATGTCCCTACGCCTTGGGTTTTGAGGGCATCTCCATCGTCGGGGAGGGCATTGTAATGGAGGCTCAGGGCGATCGTTGGCTCCCAGGTTTCGATCATGGCTACGCGGGGGCCGAGATCCAGGTCGCGATCGGTGTCACGGGTCAACTGCACGGTGGCTCCCCGCTGGAGCAACTGCGATCGCAGAAGTTTGGTTGTAATCAGCGCCACATCTTTTTCTGGGTAACCCGTTGGGCCTCTAGACCCCAAATCTTCTGGGCCACCATGTCCGGGATCGAGCAAGATTTTGATGCCCGCCAGCGATCGGCCCACCCCATCTTTTTGCGCCTGTTCTTTCACCTCTGGAGGATGGCGGAGCGACAGGATCAAACTGGTTCCTTCGTACCTCAGCTTGTATCCCCACTGCTGAGAGGACTTGAGCGTGAACAGATATTGAACTTGGTTAGGGGAGGCTTGCTGCCATGTCAGGTTGGCGATGGCGCGATCGTCGGTGAGCGCAATCGTGTCAGTTTGGGCGGTGGTGTTGTGCAGGGTGAGGGTGAAGCTGTTGCCACTCTGCTGGACGGCGATCGGCACGGGCACCTGTAGCGGAAAAATGATCTCCGTCCAGCCGCGTTGTTGACGGGCGCGAATACTGCGAATGATCGTTTGGGGCGGGGCGGCACTGGATAGCATCCGGGTTTCTTTTTGCTTAATCCAGCCGCCGTAGTCCAAGCGCAGCCACTCGCCTTCCCGTCCCGTCACGGTGGCTTGGGTGCCTTTGGGTAAAGGGGTGAGGCGAGAGTAGTCGGTGCTGGGGCCAGTGCGGGCGGTGCCTTGGGGCAGGATGACTTTAACGATCGCCAATCGTTCGGGAGCTAGGACTTCAACTCGCCCCGGTGCTGCTTGGCGAATAGTTTTGCCGCCCACGGTTAGCTGGAATTCTGGGCGCAATGATCCCGGCGTGTTAGCCCGATCGCATCCCTGGTAGCGAGTCGAGGCGGTGGGTGGGGATGCCTGGGGTTGGTTCTGTTGCGTCAACACAGCAGAATTGGCAGGGAGTTCAGTGGACTGGGTTTGGGGTGCCAGGACGATCGTTTTGGTGCCTAGCTTGACGGAAACTGTGGCTTTGGGCGGTGCGATGGTTCCAAAGCAAATTAACTCCCCTGGCAATCGGGCAATATCCCTGGCTGGAGTGAGGGAATCTTTGCCAAACGCCATGCCCACGGGCGCGACTGGCTCTGTGGAAAGGCGCGTCACCCGAATCGTGAGGGGCTGATCCCCAGGCTCCGATCGCTGATAGCGCAGGGTAAAGAGATTCTCCCCGACTTGCAGCGGAAAACTGGGCGCAAAGTGTCCCCCAGGACTGCGAGCAACGACCGTGCCATTCACCGTCACCTGTCCAGCCATCGGAGCAGTGCCAATGAGGAAAATCTTCGCTGCTGTGGTCTTGTGACCCTTGGGTGGGTAGGCCACATAAAGCGCTGTTGAATCTGCTCTGACTACGATCGCCAGCCAACACACCAGAAAAAACCCTAACAGAGCCAGTCCCAAACTTTTTTTCATACACAGTTTTATCGATTATCTGTCCAGCAGTTATACCAGGCACCGGAAGGGCGAAGCATCCGGCAAATCAGCCTTTGAATCAACCAGAAGGTCATTGTCCGGATGCTTCGCCCCTACAGCGATATCTTCTTTCCCAGAAATCACCTAAGTTCTTCTACCCTTGCCTGCATCTTAGGACAAGTCTCTCTGGTGAACCCTGCTATCGAGTCATTTCTGGCAACGGCCAGCCCAACCGTGTGGGTTGGGCATAGACTCGCTTCAAGGTGTTGAGGTCTCTAGGGGAAATGGGGGGCGAGTCCCGTACCTGGGAGAAGTACATGATATCGGTTGGGAGGGGGCTGTGTCCCCAAATTCCCAAGGCGTGCCCCAGTTCATGCAGTGCCGCCGCGTAGAGATAGGCATCTGCCTGGCTGGGGTTGAGCAGGATCGTGCAGCGGTGAGCCAGGTAGGAAATGGATCGGCGCTCATCTCGCTGGGTATACAGTTCGTAGCGGGTTTCAGCCGATCGGACACGCTGGGCAGGGGTGGGGGGTTGGGTGCGACTAGGCAGCGATCGTAGCGGGGGCGCTTTGCGACGAACGATGATATCTGCCAATTCTGGTTGTGCTACTGGGATCATCGGCAGGTATGCATTCCAGGCTTGCACTGCCCGAAGCACCGAAATTGCCCATTGCACTCGCCGATCGACCTGCGGCAAGGATTCTTGGGGCTGTTCCACATAAATTTTGATGGGAAACGTTGACCACGAGAGATACCCCACTTCAGTGGGCGAAACCTGATCGAGATAGTCGCTAGTGTCTGAGGGGTTTGACCAAGCAACGAGTAAGGGGGGCAAGGGGCGGCTTTGCAGCGCTGGCAGTTGCTCTGGGTAAGATGTAGCGGTAACTCTGGGCTGAGTCAATGCAACCAGGAAGCCGAGGCAAAGCACGATGACAATGAAACGCACTAAATTTCGCACCTCGCATACCTACACTCCCTTATTTACCCAGCCAGCCCGCACTCAGAATTACTGTCAAGCCCATAAATAAAATGGTGAGCGTCCAGGTCACCCGGTTGAGCGTTGTTTCAGCGCTTTTGGTACTGGTAAACAACTGAGCCTGTCCACCGATCCCCGCTAAGCCGTCGCCCTTGGGACTGTGGAGGAGTACCAGGATAATGAGTCCGATGGCAGAAAATGTCCAAATCACTTGCAAAATATTAGCGATCGTCATGGTGAAAAACCTAGCTTAGTTAACGTTGAAAATTAAAGGCTATGAGTGATGGGCAACTCATTTACCCTCATCCCAACCCTTCTCCCTGGGGAGAAGGGCTTTCGGGCATTTCCGGTTCCCTCTCCCATTGGGAGAGGGCTAGGGTGAGGGCTATCTTGGCAGGTGCTTCAGAAACGTTGCATATCGTCTGGATGGGGGTGACGTTACAGCCGAACTCTCACTGGGGTGCGGTTAGCACGGGCTTCAAACTTAGCAGATTCAATCAACGATCGCCCCGTCATCTCTGGGGGTTGGGGCAATTTGAGAATCTCCAAAATAGTGGGGGCAATATCGGACAATCGGCCATCCGATCGCAACGCCACCTCTGCACCATGACCAGGAATTTTCAGCCCCTCGCCTTCTACCAAAATAAAAGGAACGGGGTTGGTTGTGTGGGCCGTCCAGGGATTGCCCCGATCATCCCGCAGGTACTCGGCATTGCCGTGGTCAGCGGTAATCAGCGCCGTGCCACCCGCGCGGTTAATGGCTGCCAGCAAGCGACCTAGACAGGCATCCACGGTTTCTACGGCGTGAATTGTGGCATCGATTTGCCCTGTATGCCCCACCATATCAGGGTTGGCGTAGTTGATGACCACCAGGGAATAAAGCAGCTTATCGATCGCCGCAATGGCCCGTTCTGTCACTTTTGCTGCTGACATCGCTGGAGCGCGATCGTAGGTCGCCACTAGCGGGCTTTCCACCAATTCCCGGTCTTCCCCAGGAAAGGGAACTTCAATGCCCCCATTGAAGAAATAGGTGACGTGGGCATACTTTTCCGTCTCAGCAGTGCGGAACTGGCGCAGTCCATGCTGAGCAATGACTTCGCCTAAAATGTGGCTAAGGTTCTGGGGCTGAAACGCGACGGCTGCGGGAAATTTTGCGTCGTATTGCGTAAAAGTAGCAAACGCCAAGGGCTGAATCAGCGGGCGATCGAATGCCGTGAAGCTGGGATCAACAAAGGCTTGGGTTAACTGTCGAGCGCGATCGGGGCGAAAATTACAGAAAATTACCCCATCCCCCGGACTCACTGCTCCCGGAGCAATGCGAGTGGGCAGGACAAACTCATCCGTGATCCCCTCACCATAGGATGCTAGCAACACATCCAGAGCAGATTTCCCCGCGCCCGCACCCTCTTCCGTCATGACCTGATAGGATTTCTGAATCCGATCCCAGCGGTGATCCCGATCCATACTGTAGTACCGACCGCTCAGAGTGACAATGCGCCCGACCCCGATTTGCGCCATGTAATCCTGGAGACGCTGAATCGATTCCTTGCCATCGGTGGGTTGAGTGTCGCGCCCATCGGTGATCGCATGGACACAAACATCCGTCAGGGATTGCGCCTTGGCCAAATCCAGCAAGCCCAGTAAATGATCAAGATGGGAATGCACGCCGCCCTCAGAACACAGCCCAACAAGGTGCAATTTGCCGCCCCGCTGACACACCTGTTGACAGGTTTCCACAAGGGCAGGATTGCTCAAAAGGGTGCCGTCTTCTACCGCGTCGGAGATGCGAACCAATTCTTGGGGCACAATACGCCCGGCTCCCAGGTTGAGGTGTCCGACCTCGGAGTTGCCCATTTGCCCGTGGGGTAACCCTACATCTCTGCCCGAAGTTTGCACCAAGGTTCTGGGATACGCGACCCAGAGGCTATCCATCACAGGCGTTTTGGCGAGGGCGATCGCATTGCCTTCCGTTGCTTCCCGATACCCCCACCCGTCTAAAATGACTAGCACCACCGGAGAGACAGGTGCTTGCGCCATAACTCGTTGCCCTCTATATCGTAGATTTCTCTGCGATCATACCATTTGAATCTGTGTGCTTAGGCTCCAATCTAGCGAAGTGGCTCAGGGGACACTAACCCTTTAGGACTTCTCAGCAGTGCAGCATTCGGTTTCTTGAGATTAGAGGGTATCAAGTCGCAACTCCTAGCTTGATACCCCCAAGCGATACCTGTCACGATCGCAGAGGTTCAGAGAATTCTGACAGAATTGGGGTAAGAGGTTCTTGAGTTGTAGGTAGGGAGATTCCATGAAAACACTAGATGAAGTCAAGCGAATTCTGTCTGAACGCAAGTCGTGGCTCTGTGAAACCTATCAAATCACTGAGCTAGGAATCTTCGGCTCCTATGCTAGAGGTGAGCAAACTCAAGAAAGTGATGTGGATGTGTTGATTGACTATGAACAGGCCCCAACGCTATTTGAGTTGGTGAATCTGCGAGATTATCTAAGAGATTTGATGGGATTAGACGTTGATGTTGTGACTAAGAACGGATTAAAGCCTAGAATTCGAGATCGAGTTCTGTCCGAGGTCATTTATTTATGACAGAACGTTCACTTTCCCAAGTTTTACAAGACATTTTAGAAACAATCAATTACCTCGAAATCTTCGTTGATGGAGTCACATTAGAATCATTTGAAACCAATCCAGAGAAACTGTTTGCAGTTGTGAAAGCCTTGGAAATTGCTGGAGAAGCGGTTAAAAAGATTCCTGATAACCTTCGTCAGCAGTATCCCCAAGTTCCCTGGAAAGATGTTGCTGGAATGCGGGATATTCTAGTTCATCAATACTGGAGAGTGGATAGCAAGGTAGTATGGTCAACGGTTCAGACTGGTATTCCATTATTGAAAATGGCTATCACCGAACTAGCTAATCAATTTCCTAATTAAAGGAGAAATCTCATGACCCTTGAACAAGCCATTTTAGAAAAAGCACGATCGTCATCTTTTGAGCGAAAACAGAAAGTATTGGAATTTATCGAAAAAGGAGACAACCTGTGAAAGTAAAAGTGACTCAGCGAGGATTGCTAATTCCCAAAGAGCTTTTAGAAGGAGTTCGATCGGTTGAGATTCGCCGAGAAAACAATCAAATTATTTTGACTCCAATTGTAGAAGATGACCCAATTTGGGGCTTAGGTTCAGATCCTATTAGGCTCGGTATTGCTGATGCGGCTGAAAATCACGATCGCTATCTCTACGGTTCAATGCAACTTAACTATGAGGAGAAATCTTATGACCCTCGAACAAGCCATCTTAGAACAGGTACGATCGCTGTCACCTGACAAACAGCAGGAAATTCTAGACTTTGCTGAATTTTTGATCCAGAAATTTCAGCCTACTTCTGCAATGCCTCATAAAGACGAGTTTTATGGCTGCATTCAAGATGAAACTTTTATCAGACATCCTCAAGGTAACCAATCTGATCACGAACTTTTAGACAAGGAGTGAAATTATGCAAAGTATTAAAGTGCGTCAACGAGTTGGGGCAGATGGCATCTTGCATTTGGAGATTCCGACTGAGATTCAAGAGGCTGAAGTGGACGTGACCGTGAATTATCAAAGAATTGCACCGCAGAGCGTTGATGAACGCGGGTGTCCCATTGGTTTCTTTGAACGTATTTATGGGATTTGTGCTGATGATCCGATCGTGATTGGCGATGGAGATGAGTTTTAGTACAGAGATTACTTAGGAGAAAGTGATGCAAAGTATCAAGGTTTGTCAGCACATTGGACAGGATGGGCTGCTTCATCTAGAAATTCCGACCGAAGTTAAGAACGGTGATGTAGAAGTAGTAGTGGTGTATCAACCGATGCATCAGGCTAAAAAGCGGCAGTGGTCACCAGAATTTTTAAGTGCGTTTGGGTCTTGGAAAGGTGAATTGGTCAGAGCGCCCCAAGAGGAACAGCCAGAGCGAGTACCGTTTGAATGATTTATCTACTCGACACCAATACCTGTATTCAGTACATGAACCGCCGTAGCTTGCACATCTATCAGCGTATCATGTCACATTCTCCAGAGGATATAGCTATTTGTGACATCGTAAGATTTGAGCTTTACCTTGGTGCTTACAATAGCTCTCGTGCAGAAGAAAATTTAGAAAGTTTGCGAAAATTCTTTGGAGATTTTGTGAGTTTGCCGTTTGATGGACGAGCGGCGGAGGCTGGCGGCAGATTACGATCACAACTCAAAGCCGCAGGAACCCCGATCGGCTCCTATGACATACAAATTGCTGTGATTGCCCTCACTCACGACTTAACCCTAATCACCCACAACACCGCCGAATTTAGCCGCGTGAATGAATTGTCGATCGAAGATTGGGAGGTTGAGGCATGAACGATCTTCTACCAGAATAAATAGCTGATAACCATTATCCATACGATCACGATTACAGTAGCTTTTGGTTGGCAGAGTATTTAGCATTGCAGCGTGGTTGAAGTTCAGAATCAAACTCAATTTGGATCGATCGGGTTAGGTCTTAGCGTATTCAGGTTAAATAGTAATAACTAGGTCTTAAGAAAATGTTTGTAAATTAGCGTGTAGTCTTGCACTTGCCCCCCAATTCTGGGGGGCTTTCGAGCCATTTTTTTTCAAAGTCCCTCATTTTTGGGGAACTTGAGGAGCGGCTCGGGGCGCAATTTGTGCTTACAAACAGTTTCTAAGTGAGCAGTAGATTGCATCTATCGAAAGACATCTGAGTCATAGGTCTACCTGATACGACCAGTTTCATCATCCATAGAATTTGTAACCAAATACTCATTCATCGGTTCATGAGTCACCGCAATTTGCTATGAGCAAAGCACCGAGCAAAAAGGTTCAGCCCCTGTCAACGCTAACTTCTTGGAAAATCACGGCAATCTATGCATTGATCGGTGCCTTGTGGGTTTGGCTTTCCGATGCAGGGCTGTCGTATTTCATTCATGAGCCAACCGCGATCACTGAGCTACAAACCCTTAAGGGTTGCCTCTATGTCTTACTGACCAGCATCCTGCTGTATGGATTGATTCAAAAAAGTTTGAGTGCCCTTCAGCGCTCAGAGCGAGAGCTGCGACAGAGCCATCAAGATTTGGCGATCGCCGAAGCCACCGTGAGGCAACAACTGCAAGCCTCGCGACTCCACCAAGCAGAGTTGGAGAAAAGTGAGCAACGATATCGCAGAATCTACGAACTAGCCTCTGACTATGCCTACACTGCCACAGTGACAACCGATCGGCAAATCTTGGTGGAATGGGTGACTGAGGGCTTTTTGCACGCCAGTGGCTACAGTCTGGCTGAGATGCAGCCGCCGCAAAATTGGCTAGCGATCGTTCATCCTGATGACCTTGAGAGTGTTGAGCAAAAACTCCCGGCGTTGCTCTCTGGACAGTTAACGGTGAACCATCTCCGAATTGTCACAAAACAGGGAGAGGTGAGGTGGGTGGAGAGCTATGCAAAACCAGAGTGGGATGAGGGGGAGCAACGTGTTGTCGGTATTTTGGGCACCTTGAAGGATGTGACTCAACAAAAGCAAGTTGAGCGTGCCCTGCGTGAAAGTGAGGCGCGATTTCGGGCAGTTTCGGAAGCTACACCGATTCCAATCATTATTGGACGGGCTACTGATGGCTTGATTGTCTACGCCAATCAGCACTTGCACACCACCTTTGGTTACTCTGCCCAGGAAATGCTCGGTCGCGTTTCCCCTGATTTGTACTACGACACGCACGATCGCCCAATATTATTGGCACGGGTCGCCCAGGATGGATTTTTACGCAACTACGAACTGCGGCTAAAAAAAGCCGATGGCACTCCCTTTTGGGGAGCTTTATCGGGGTGCCAACTCATGTTTGAAGGAGAAATGACTACCCTGGCGGCATTTTTTGATATCACAGAAATTAAGCAAGCAGAAGAGGCATTGCGCCAAAGTGAACAGAAATACCGCGAGTTAGTGAATAACTTGAAGGAAATTGTGTTTCAGCGAGATTGCCAGGGCATTTGGACGTTCCTCAACCCAGCGTGGGTTGAAGTCATGGGTCACACCGTAGAGGCAACCTTGGGGACTGTCTTTTTGGATTACGTCCATCCCAGCGATCGACCCTACAGTTGGCAACGATTTGAGCAATTGCTGCGAACTCAAGCATCCTGTCGATACGAGGTGCGGTATGTTGCCCAGAATGGCGATGTGCGATGGTTAGAAATGTTTGCCCATCCCATCTTGAATGCCGCAGGAGAGGTGATAGGTGTGGCGGGAACGCTGATCAATGTTACAGAGCGCAAGACAGCAGAGTTGCAATTGCAGGCGTTGAACTTGCAGCTAGAGGGACAGGTGCAAGAGCGAACAGCGCAGCTTGAAGCCCGGATGCAGGAGTTGCAGGAGTTGAGCCACTTGAAGGATGATTTTCTCAATACAGTCTCCCATGAGTTACGCACCCCCGTGTCTAATATGAAAATGGCTATTCGGATGCTTCAAGCAACCTTACCGACACCGACGATCGCCGAGGAAGGGGCGGGGGAAGTGATGGGGGAAAAGTATAAGCGGGTCGATCGCTATATTCAAATTCTCGATACAGAATGCAGTCGGGAAATTAGTTTAATCAACGATCTCCTCGACCTACAACGCATCGAGAGCGCTCTTGAACCCTTGCAATTAGAACCCATTCCCATAGAACATTGGCTGACCCTATCAATGGACCCCTTTCAAGAGCGGGCCCATAGCCGCCAGCAACGATTGTTCGTCGAGGTGGCGGCTGAGATTGGTTTCATTTGGTCTCATCTGCCCAGCCTAGACCGCATTTTGGCCGAGCTACTGAACAACGCCTGCAAATACACGCCACCGCAGAACGAGATTAGTGTCAAGGTGTCCTACAGCTTCGCCAATTTGCCAGAGGGAGTGGAACCACAGCGCTTCCTGCGGCTGACCGTGGGTAACTCTGGGGTAGAGATTCCCCAAGCTGAGTTGTCCCGAATTTTCGATAAGTTCTATCGCCTCCCTAGCAGTGATCCGTGGAAGCAGGGGGGCACTGGGCTGGGACTGGCGTTGGTGCAGAGACTTGTAGACCAATTGAGTGGGAAAATTTGGGCAGAGAGCGACTGTAACCAGACGCAATTCATTGTGGAGTTGCCTGGGTGATTAAGGGTAGTCCCCTGAGATTATCTCAGCCCTCACCCCCAACCCCTCGCCCAAAGCTTGTCATTACCAACATCTCTTAAGCCAATACTTCAGACAGTTTTTGTGGAGGTGCTGGAAACCCTGTTGCACAGCCAGGATAGACCCTCACCCTAAATCCCTCTCCCAAAAGGGGAGAGGGACTTCAATCCGGCTCCCCCTCTCCCAAGAGGGGAGAGGGACTTCAATCCGGCTCCCCCTCTCCCAAGAGGGGAGAGGGACTTCAATCCGGCTCCCCTGCTCCCGTTCTGGGAGAAGGGGTTGGGGGATGAGGGCTAGCGATCGCAAAAATGTCCGAACTATTGGAAGTGCAACGCACACGCTACGCGAACGCCCTTCCGGTGCTTGATATGACCTTCTCTGGAAATCTCATTAGGCTGCGATCGCTGTCCCCAGTTGCAGGGCGTAGAGATTGGCATACACCCCCTGCTTGGCAATTAATTCGGTATGGGTGCCCTGTTCTACGATTTCCCCTTGTTGAATCACCAGCACTTGATCGGCTTGGGTCACGGTGCTGAGGCGGTGGGCGATGACAAAGCTAGTGCGGTCTGCCAGGATACGATCGATCGCATCCTGCACCAACCCCTCTGTGCGGGTGTCAATGCTACTCGTGGCCTCATCCAGGATCAAAATTCGCGGATTAATCAACACAGCGCGGGCAATACTCATCAATTGCCGCTGACCTTGGCTCAGGTTGGCTCCCCGTTCCCCCACCAAGGTGCTGTATCCCTGGGGCAATTGTGTAATGAAGTCATGGACATTCGCCACCTGGGCCGCTGCTTCAATCTGCGCCTGGGTGGCATCAGGACGACCAAAGGCAATATTTTCTGCCACCGTGCCACCAAATAAAATATTGTCTTGCAACACGATCCCGATCTGGCGACGCAGACTGGCTTGGGTCACAGCACGCACATCAATGTCATCAATTTTGACGGCCCCCGTAGAGACATCATAGAACCGCAGGATCAGGTTGATGATGGTGCTTTTGCCGGCTCCCGTTGGGCCCACAAGGGCGATCGTCTGCCCCGGTTTGGCGAGTAAATTGACATTTTTCAACACCGGCTGATCAGGGTTATAGCCAAAGGTCACGGCTTCAAACCTCACCTCGCCTTGGATAGGCGGCATTTCAGCAGCATCCCCAGCGTCATTGAGTTGCGAGGGTTGATCCAACAATTGAAAGATGCGTTCCACCCCCGCCAGGGCCGATTGGGCTTGGGTGTAGAACTGGGACAGAATTTGTACAGGACGGAAAAATTGTTGGACATACAACAGCGATGCCGTCACGATCCCTACCGTTGCTTCGCCTATGTAAGCCAAGTAGCCTCCGTAGGCAAGGACAACAGCAGTCGCTAAGGTATTGAGAAAATCGATCGAGGGCAAAAAAGCGGACGTAATGGCCACCGCTTGCACATTGGCATCGCGGTTGGCAGCATTCAAGGCGTTGAATTCTTCAATGTTCATCTGCACCCGGTTGAACGCCTGCGCTTCCCGCACACTGCCAATGTCTTCCTCTAGCTTGGTGGAAAGCTCGCCGATCGTCTCACGGGTGACCCGAAACCGCGCCCGGGCCCAACGGGCAAAAAAGCCAGTGGTAATCAACATCAAGGGCACAGTGAGATTGCTGACCAACCCCAAGCGGAGGTTGATGACGAGCATCATGATCACAATGCCCACCAAGCTGAACAAGTTGCCCAACATTTGCGCGATCGTCTGCCCAAAGGCCTGATTCACCACGCTGACATCGTTCAACAGCCGACTCATCAGATCCCCCGCTTCACTGCGATCGAAAAAGCTAACGGGCAAACTCTGAATTTTGGTGAAAATATCCTGGCGCAGTTGTCCCAGCACCCGCTGCACAATCCAGCCCACCCGTAAAATCTGGGCCCGAATTGCCAAGATACCCACGGCATAGACAAAAAACAGCACCCCTAACATCAGGTAAAGTCCCTGGAGGTTGCCCTTGACAATTAAGTTGTCGATCGACCAACCAATGAGAAAGGGCCCAATGGATTGAGTTGTGGCCCCGATCGCCACAAACATCAGCGCAACGGGAACTTCCTTGCGGTACGGTTGCAAGTATCCCAAAAAGCGCTGGAGGGTTGGCAGTTGCCGAGTTGCTTTCTGGGTCGGCGCAACAATGGGGCCAGGAGTTCTCATGGGTAGCGACCTTGTGGAGACGTGGGCAACCGATCGCATTACTGAACTGAAGCGATCGTGGTTCAGCTTATCAGAAGTTAAGAGCCTGGTTAAAACGTCGCAAAGCTGATTTCCCGCTATTTACCAATCTAGTTTACTGAAAGAGCAAAACAACCTGCGTAGTTACGGTATGAGGTCTTTGTAGCTGATGACGCGGTTACGCCCCCCAGCTTTGGCTCGAAGGAGGTGCTGATCCGCCCGTTGCAGCAAACTTGTTCCCCTAGCATCGTCGTCAGGTTCCAGAGAAGCCACCCCAGCGCTGATGGTGATTTTGCGATCGGACATGCCATCCACATTGAAGAGTTGGTCACTGATTAACCGACGGAGCCGATTAGCAACAGCGATCGATTCCACGGCTTCTGTATTAGCGAGAATAATTACAAACTCTTCGCCGCCATAGCGGAAGGGCGTATCGTAAAACCGCAGATTATAACGCAGGCGATCGGACAACAATTTCAACACCCGATCGCCCACTAAATGTCCAAAGGTGTCATTGATCGACTTGAAATAGTCCACATCCAGCATCATCAGGCTTAAGGGTGAAGAACGGGTGCGGGCATTTTGAATCTGTCGGGGCAACTCCCACTCCAGGGCGCGACGATTATTGAGTTCAGTGAGAGAGTCAGAAAAGGCGATCGCAGACAACACATCATTGGTGCGAATCAGTTCTCGGTAGTTCCGCACAATGCGTAACCCCACATGAATGTGAGCCTGAAGCAAGTAGTTCCAGGGGGTCACTTCCTCCACGATCGGCAATGTCTCTGGGCAAACCAGCACAGTTTCTCCCTTCGTCCATGATTCTGCATGGAGTTCTGGATTCAGTGTTTCTTCATTGCCCCGAATACGCTCTTCCTGAGCTATTTCTGGGAGCCATAGGTAGGCATCGGCTGCTTGCATCAACGCCTCAGCCGTAATTTCTTCTCTCGATGCCATCAAGGGAGGTGTGGAGACGCGATCGTCCAACAAAATGCAATAAATCCAAGCCAAACGACTCTGTTGCTTAATCTGAGTACAAAGCTCCAAGCTACCAGACTGGCTAGCTTGCAACACGATCAAATCGGGCTGTTGAGCTTGAATAATCGGATCAGCCTCAGCAGGACTAGCGGCAACTTCAACAGCACAGGTTGACAAATTGCGAAGCTTGTCGATGAGGATTGCTAGGAAGTCATCGCCTCCGACGACCAAAATAGAAGCGTCCATTATTGGGGTAGACGAGTCTGAGACATCAATGTTAAGTGAGTTTGAGAAACAGATTTAAGTTTCATGAGATTTAAGTTTCATGAGAAACCTATCAGGTGTTTTGAAATATGCCTAATGATATAGAGCAATAGTTCGGACATATTGCGATAGCTAGCCCTCATCCCCCAACCCCTTCTCCCGTTTTGGGAGAAGGGGAGCCGGATTGAAGTCCCTCTCCCTTCTTGGGAGAGGGATTTAGGGTGAGGGTCTATATTGCCTGTACAACAGGGTTTCCAGCACCTCCACAAAAACTGTCCGAAGTATTGATAGAGAGAAGCAAGGGAAGATTGAAACTTAGATCAAATTTAGCTCTAGAGGATGTTTGAAAAGTGGTCAGTTGTCATGTAAGACACACATCTGCTGATTCGCCCCTTCCTCCTAAAGAAGGAGAGATTAGATTCCAAATCCACCTTTTTTAGAAGGATTTGGAGGGATCTAGAAGGTTTAATCCTAACAGTAGGACTTTTCAAACGGGTGCATCCCAGTTTTGTAACCGCCCGATCCACCCTCACCCTAAATCCCTCTCCCTAGGGAGAGGGACTTTGAATTCCGGCTCCCTTCTCCCTAGGGAGAAGGGTTGGGGATGTAGCTTGCTTCCCGAAGGGTGGGCGGATCGGAGATCTGCAAAAGTGAGATACACCCTTTTCAAACATCCTCATTACGCCGAACATTGAAATTCAACGCCGTACTCAGGAAATCCCTAAACTTCACATATACAACAAATTAAACTCGTATTTTTCACAAGAAATTTATCTCAAGTCGATTACTTTAACATTTACTACCAATTCTAGCTTTGCCTAGTTTTTAGTTAAGTTTGGTTTAAGAAACCGCTTCTACTTCGTTCTTACGAAGATTACGATGATCTGTTGGAGTTGATACTGATGCTAGGCAACTTGTGTAGATTAGATTTGTGCCCCAATGTAAGAACAGGGCTGCTACTTAAGCTTTATGGAACCCATTTGAGCCGTAACCGATAACCCTTGGTAGAAGATAATTTCGGCAAATTGACTACTTTCGCTGAAATGCCTTGGCCGCAATGCCTTCACCAAAGATGTTAAATGGGTTATGTAAGCTTTAAATTCTTGAGCATTAACAAATACAGCAGAATCTGATCCGCCGATCGCTTTCGGGGACAGATTTTGTGCTGCGTCAACTTGGAAAATTTCGCTTGAAAAACTGACTCGGACAAAACATAGGGCATCATGGATGAAAGATTAAATGTAGATCAACCATGCCCAGTCTTGTCATCCCTACTCTGCTTACGGGATCTGAAATTCGTCAAACATTTTTAGAATTTTATGCTGCGCGGGGGCATCTAGTCTTGCCCAGCGCCTCCCTAGTACCGGACGACCCGACCGTATTGCTGACGATCGCTGGCATGTTGCCCTTCAAGCCAATTTTCTTGGGACAGCGGGCCCCAGAGTCACCCCGCGCCACTACTTCGCAAAAGTGTATTCGCACCAATGACATCGAAAATGTCGGCCGCACGGCGCGGCACCACACTTTTTTTGAGATGTTGGGTAATTTCAGCTTTGGGGATTATTTCAAGCGAGAGGCGATCGGTTACGCCTGGGAACTCTCCACTCAGGTGTTTGGGCTGCCGCCAGAGCGCTTAGTCGTCAGTGTGTTTCAAGCCGATGAGGAAGCCTTTGCCATCTGGCGTGACCAGATCGGCATTCCTGCCCACCGCATTCAGCGCATGGGTGAGGCCGATAACTTTTGGGTATCTGGCCCGACCGGCCCCTGCGGACCCTGCTCGGAAATTTACTACGACTTTCACCCAGAGTTAGGGGATGCTGCGATCGATTTAGAAGACGACACCCGGTTTATTGAGTTCTACAACCTAGTATTTATGCAATACAACCGGGATGGGGATGGTAACCTCACCCCGTTGAAGAGCCAGAATATTGACACGGGAATGGGATTGGAGCGCATGGCTCAGATTCTCCAACGGGTGCCAAATAACTATGAGACCGATCTGATTTTGCCGATCGTCCAGACAGCGGCGACGATCGCTGGCATTGATTATGCTGGGGCAGATGATTCGACCAAAACCTCTCTCAAAGTGATTGGGGATCATATCCGGGCGGTGGTGCATATGATGGCGGATGGCATCACCGCTACCAATGTGGGGCGGGGTTATGTGCTACGCCGTTTAATTCGGCGGGTGGTGCGCCATGGTCGCTTGCTGGGGATCAATGGCGAGTTTACTACTGAGGTTGCAGAAACCGCGATCGGGCTATCAGAATCCGTCTATCCTCATGTCCGCATCAAAGCTGAAGCCATCAAAACTGAGTTACAGCGAGAAGAAGCGCAATTTCTGAGAACCTTGGAGCGGGGCGAGAAGCTGCTGTCAGAGATTTTGGCTCGTGAGACTGAGCAAATTTCGGGTCAAGATGCCTTTGTGCTTTACGACACCTATGGGTTTCCCCTGGAATTGACCCAGGAAATTGCTGCCGAAAAGGGGCTGACGGTTGACCAGACTGGGTTTGCCACAGAGATGGAGCAGCAGCGTCGCCGCTCTCAGGATGCCCATGAGACGATCGACTTGACAGTGCAGGGAACGTTGAACCAGTTAGCGGAGCGTCTGCAAGTCACTGAATTCGTGGGGTATGGCAACTTTTCTACTGTCGCACAAGTGCAAGCGCTGCTGGTGGAAGGTGCAGCGATGGAGGGGGCAAGTGCAGGCACAGCGGTGCAAATTATCCTTGATCAAACGCCGTTTTATGCTGAGTCCGGTGGGCAGGTGGGCGATCGGGGCTATTTGTCTGGGGATCATTTGCTGGTGCGGGTTGAAGATGTGAAGCGGGAGTCGGGGATCTTTGTCCACTTCGGTCAAATTGAGCGGGGATCGCTGCGGGTGGGCGATCGGGTAACGGCTCAAATTGATGTCGCCGGTCGCAGACGCACCCAGGCAAATCACACGTCCACTCATCTGCTCCAAGCCGCGTTGAAACTGTTGGTGGATGACAGTATTTCCCAGGCGGGATCATTGGTGGCCTTCGATCGCCTGCGGTTTGACTTCAACTGTCCTCGTCCGATCGCCCCAGCGGAACTCCAACAGGTGGAAGACCAAATCAACACTTGGATTGCCGAAGCCCACCAAGCTGCAATTACGGTCATGCCTTTGGCAGAGGCAAAGGCAAAAGGTGCCGTAGCGATGTTTGGTGAGAAGTATGGCGATGAGGTGCGGGTGATGGATTTGCCGGGAGTGTCGATGGAATTGTGTGGCGGCACCCATGTCAGCAATACAGCAGAAATTGGTCTGTTTAAGATTATTTCCGAAGCAGGCGTGGCAGCGGGCATTCGCCGCATCGAAGCGGTGGCTGGAGCGGCGGTGCTGGAGTACTTGAATGTGCGCGATCGGGTGGTGCGCGAGTTGGGCGATCGGTTCAAAGCCAAGCCGGAAGAACTGCTCGATCGCGTCACAACGTTGCAAACAGAACTGAAAACCACACAAAAGCAACTGGAAACGCTAAAAGCAGAATTGGCTCTATCCAAAGCTGACCAACTCCTGACCCAGGCAGAAACGGTGGGCGAATTCCAAATTCTGGTGGCTCAACTCCAGGATGTCGATCCAGAATCCCTAAAAACCGCTGCTGAGCGGCTGTTGCAAAAATTAGGGGTGGGGGCGATCGTCCTGGGATCGGTGCCAGAGCCAGACAAAGTTAGCCTTGTTGCTGCCTTCAGTCCCGCAGTCAACCAAAAAGGTCTCCAAGCCGGGAAATTTATTGGCGAAATTGCCAAACTCTGCGGCGGCGGCGGCGGCGGTCGCCCTAACCTGGCGCAAGCAGGGGGACGCGATCCCAGCCAACTGTCCACAGCCTTGGCGCAGGCCCAAACCCTCCTGCGGGATGGCTTGAGCTAGGTTTAGTTATTTCTGACAGCTTGGGGTGGATGGGTGGATAGGTGGAGCGATCGGCTCCTTAGGTGATTTCCGAGAAAGCTTTCTCGGAAATCACCTAAGTGGATAGTAATTGCTCAACCTAGAAGAATCAGGGGTCGCAGACCTTTTATCTACTACTTTTGATCGCTTTTGACGAGAAAAAGCACGAAAATTGGTCTTTCAAGCTATTTTGTACGGTAGCAAAATAGCTGAAACCCTCACTTTTCCTAGGTTGAGCAATTACAGTGGATAGCACTCAAAACTCAAAACCATCCCTCCATCTAGTCAGAAACTTCTGCCAAGCTGCACTAATAAACACCCCTATGATTCCGTTCATTAGCCTGCTGGCTTTTTATGTTGCCTGGAACCTAGGGGCTAATGATGTTGCCAATTCGATGGGCACCTCCGTTGGCTCCAAGGCAGTTACTCTGCGGCAAGCCCTAATCATTGCTGGGATTCTGGAGTTTACGGGTGCTGTGCTATTTGGACGCGGAGTCTCGAAAACGTTGGTCACGGGGATTGTTAATCCTGCCCTGTTCGTAACGACACCCCAGGTTTTCCTTGTGGGTATGGTGGCGGTTTTGCTGGCTTGCGGGCTGTGCCTGCAACTGGCAACAGCGTTGGGCTTGCCTGTGTCCTCCTCCCATGCGATCGTCGGCGCAATTGCGGGCTTTGCAACCTTGGCTATGGGCCCCCAAGCTGTCAACTGGCACTCCATCGGGTTAATTTCCCTCACCTGGGTGATTACTCCTATCCTGAGTGGGACGATCGCCGCCCTGTTTTACAGCCTGCTCCGGCATTGGATTTTGCAGCACCCCAACCCGATCGCCCAACTGTATGAATGGATTCCCTGGCTTAGCGCTAGCACCTGTGGCATTTTTGGCATTATCGTCTTCCCGACCTTCGCTAAAACTCCGCCGATCGCAGCCTTACCCCTTCCGCCCCAGGATGGGCTGATTCTGCTGGGTTTGGGCAGTGTCGTTGCCCTTACCTTCCTTGGCTGGCACGCGTTGGATGCAGCAACCCGCCAAGCTGAGCCGCCTATTCCTGTGGCAACCACTCTGCAAGCCCAACTGTCCCGCTATCAACTGGTGAGTGCTTGCTTGGTTGCCTTTGCCCACGGCTCAAACGATGTGGGCAACGCGATCGCTCCCTTGGCGGCGATCGTCTACATTCACACCACAGGCACAGTTCCCCTAGTCGATTTCACAATTCCCCTGTGGATTTTCTATCTAGGGGGCGCGGGCATTGTGGCAGGGCTAGCTGTTTGGGGCAAGAATGTCATCGCCACGATCGGCACTGGCATTATGCCTTTGCTCCCCAGTTCTGGCTTTTGCGCGGAATTAGCGACTGCAACCACGGTTCTCCTCGCCTCTAGAGCTGGGTTGCCCGTTTCAACCTCCCACGCGTTGGTGGGTAGTGTCGTCGGCATCGGACTCCTGCAAGATTGGCGATCGGTGCAGTTTGGGAGCCTACGGCAGATTACGATCGCTTGGCTCTGCACCATTCCTCTAGCCGCAGGTCTAGGAGCCGCTATCTTTGCTGGCATCCAGTTCTTTTTAACTTAGGACAATCATTACCTAAGGGGCAGCTTGAGCTTCAAATACAACTCAGAGAGACGATCGCAAGTTCCAGAGCCTGATTCTCTTCTATCAGCTTATTGGTAAGCCAGGATCGCTAAATATAAGCTAGATGACTTCTAAAATATCCCCTGAAACCTCTACTCAATTTCAGAAAAATCTTAATGAACATTTGACAAAATCACTGTTTTAGAGAAGCAATTGGGTAAGATGACTGAGAACTTTGAACTGTTTTAAGTAACCTTAGGTAAAATTGTGCCAAAGAAGCCTGAAAATCCGGTTTCAATCCGCTTTTCAAGCATAGAATCAAGCGTAGAATGACATCAATTCGATTGCTTTCCTGTAATTCAGATGGCTTCATTCAAGCTTTCCCTCAAACGAGCAGGCAGCGTGAACAAAGCGGATTAATTGAGGTCTAAATAGTGGCACAACTTGCCAATAAACTAGGGGCTAGACATCAATGGAGCAGCCGGATAATCAATTAGAAAGATACGGATCAGGGGATGCTAGAGCAGCAGAAACTGCTCTCAAAGCGGTAACTCAAGATTTAAAGAGTTTACAGCAGGGGGTAATCGTTCAGTTTGCCCAAGATATGGCGAGACTGCAAGCCGAAAAAGTCCGCCTGTTAGAAGATATCGATCGCCTGCGAACTCAACAGCAACAATTACAAGCTCAGAACACCACAACTCTCTCGCAGCGACAAGTTGCTCAACAGCAACTGTGGGCCAAGCAACTTGCCCAAGCCCTAGCGGCTCACCTGCAAGACATGCTGATGCAGCGCCTGAATCAACTGGCAGAAACTCGGCAAGTTGTGGGTGCCCCAATCCCCACTGGCACCTTACCGCCTGCCCCAAATGGCTATGGCGAGAATGCTTACAAACTACTGTCGTCCCTGGACAGCACCTTCAGCAGCACCTTTAAATCTTTACAACAGGAATTAAATAGCTACCAAAGCTCCCTCTCCTCGCAACTGAACCGGATGCACAGCATGGAGCAGCAGGGAGAAGTAATTTTGGAGGCGTTGATTGAGCGCCTGCGCGACCAATTGCAACGGGAACAATTGCCGCCCCAGGACAAGCTTCCCTACGACAAATCTGAGGATACAGTCATTCAAGGCCCAACCTATGGGGAGCCAACTACGGGGACACACTCTGAATCCCAAGGGTCGTCTTATGTGGGTGGCTCAACGATCGATCGCCCTGCCCCACCGGACTCCCGCTCCCCAGGACTGACCTCTCAGCCCCTTCCGCCAACGCGCAGACCAGATGCAGCTCCCGCTCCTGCTCCTGCCCGACCTCAGCCCAAGCAATTCACCACATTTCAGCTAGGTCTCTTAATGGTGGCAGGTTCAACCCTGGCGCTTTCCTTGCATAACGTGATCGTCGGTATTATCGGCTTTGGAGCAAAGTTGTTTGGGCAAACGCCTGTAACGAAGTTGGTCACGCTTAATCCGGGCAACTCCCTGTTCATTTTGTTGCTGCGGATGGGTGTGGTGCTGCCCTTGATGGTGTTGGCTGTGGCTCCCTTTATCTATCCTGCCGTGTGGCGAGACTTAAAGAAGTTTCTGACGGCTCGCGATCGTCGCCCCCTCTACACTGTCTTGGGCAGTGGCGCGTTTCTCTTCTTATCGCAGGTGATGATTTACATTGCCATTCCCCTAGTTGGCCCCGGCGTTGCAGTCACCTTGCTCTTCATGTATCCGATCGTAGCTGTGCCGCTGTCCTGGCTGATGTTTGGCGATCGGCCCTCTACACTGCGATGGGGTGTGATGGCTGCGGTGGCGGGGGGAGTCTTCCTGACAGCCTATCCTCGAATTTTTCCAGTCGTCACCTCTGCGGCGGTTAAAGCAATTCCCATCGAGCCATCCGGGTTGCTGTTTGCCATTGCCTCTGGAGTTGCCTTTGCCTTTTATCTCACCTTCATGCAGCTTGGGTTTAAGAAGCTCCATCCTGTTCCCGTGAGCATTTTGCAGTTCTCCACCATCTTTGTTTTGTCCTCCATTAGCCTTTGGCTACCCTGGACAGAGAAGTTCCGTCTGCAAATCATTCCTGAAAATTTGCCTGCCATTCTTGTGGGAGTCTTGATCCTAGGTGTCCTAACGCTTGTCGGTTATCTCCTGAACAATTTCGGGGTGAACTTCATGGGAGCGGCCCAGGCTTCAATTCTGGCCTCCACAGGCCCTGTTGTGACGGCGCTATTGGCTAGCATGATTACTCCCGGACCCCAATCCGCCCTCAAGCCCATTCAATTTCTAGGTATTTTGATCGTCACCCTTGCTGTAGCTGCCTTGAGTTTGGAGCGGCTGTTGGCTCAGCCAAAACCTGCTAAGGTCACGCGGTAATGGGCATAGACCATGTTAAAATGGGCTGCAAATCTAAAAACTTTGTGAAAGGGGCAACGTATTCATGGAAGTCATGCTGCTGTTGGCAAAATTGCCTGAAGCCTATACAATTTTCAATCCTCTTGTTGATGTCTTGCCAATTATTCCCGTCTTCTTCCTGCTGTTAGCCTTTGTTTGGCAAGCCGCAGTTGGCTTTAGATAAATTGCTCATAGCTACGATCGCTCTTGCTTGAGCCAATAATATTCAAGTCCCGAAGGCAAGTAATTTACTTGCCTTTTTTAATGGGTAGAACTTCATCCAGCGATCGGAGTCCGGTTTAAGGGGACAATAAACTTCACCTAAAAGGCGTAAGTGAAGGGGGGATGAACTTCTGATCTATGACTCTAAAGATAGGTGTTCATCGGGTTCTACAATATTTACAATTCTATGTAATTCATAAATTTGTAGAATTGATAGCGTTAGCTTGATGAATACTTCTATAACTGCCCTGACTTTAGATACCTCACACACAATGCCCCCTGTGCTGATTGAAAAGATTGTTTCTCTGTTTAGCTTTTATTTAGATAGTCAGATTCAACAGGGAATGCGCCATAAATTTGAGTTATATCGATTGACTCTTGAGTTTCAACCAAACGATCGCTTGAAAGCCTACCAGCAAGCTCTGGAATTAACGCAAGCTGGGCTAGATGTGGTAATCACTGTCTCCAAAAATCGCTATGTCGTGTGGACAAGTTTGCGATCGTCTTTCTCTGAACAAAGCCCTACTCAGTCGCGATCGGACTTTCGTCCCACTTGGGAACGGTTGGCCGTATAGAAACGCTGAGGCGCTAGGAGTAGCTGAGTTAATCACCAGTTCACCTCTAAGGGGTTGACGCACCTGAAGGAGCAGATCTGGTTTGAGGGCTAGGGCTAATGGGTGTCGGACTCGCTGACGTTGGGCTTGACGGCGTTGGGCTAACAGAGGGAGCAGAACTACCAGTGGGAGTCGGACTCGCTGCTGGGTTGCTTGGCGCTGAACTTGGGCTAGCAGAAGCAGCGGGACTGGGGGACGGGCTAGGGGATTGGGCTTGCCACTCGTTCAAGGGTCGGGCTACTGCTTCAGAAAATTGTGTGGGCAACAGCAGCACCGAAACCTGGGGCGCACCATTGCCTGGGTCAGCTTGGGCGTAAATCGAGCCACCGCTAAAGTCGGGGGTACCCAGGAGGAGTTTATGGGTTTGTTGATTTTTGAGGGTGATGTCGATCGTGGTCAGCGCTGGCTCTAGCCCAAATTCGCTGCGTTGCGTAGCAGGTACCGTCAGTATATTGCTACTTTGTCCCGTAGTTAGCAAGCTGAGTAGATAGGCAACAGCCCCATCATCTGCTGGAATATCGTCGTTCCCCCTTACCTGCCCTGGAATTGTGAGCAGCCATCGGGTAGGAGTTTGGCTTTTGGACGTTTGAGCTGCCGTGGCACGGGTGAATTTTAGAATGCGTTGCCCTGTCGTTACCGTTAAGGCTTGAATTTGATCTTCCTTAAAAGAAAACACTTGCTTGGCTTTGGCTTTGGCTGTTTCGCGTTGCGGCGCACCTTGAATTTCAACCACGTAAACAATGCCACCCAAAACCAGGGACGAGATCAGCAAAATTAAACTTGTGCGTTGCAGTTTCATAGGTAAGTAGTTGGGTGCAATTAAACCAAAGCTGATTTTGGGGGTGGTGGAACCCCCTGCCTGGGGGCAACGCCATTCGACTGAGCGCTCACGCCGAAGCCTCCACTCCCCCTTTTACAATTAATGTAATTATTCAGACCACTAACTCAATGTCGAGCCACCCTCATCCCCTAGCCCCTTCTCCCACTGGGAGAAGGGGAGCCGGATTAAAGTCCCTCTCCCTAGGGAGAGGGATTTAGGGTGTAGCTTGCTTCCCGAAGGGTGGGTAGGCTGAGTAGTTACCAATTAATTATGCCTATCTACTTAATTCCTAGCGCCGGAACCACCACGCTGCTCCTGCGGTGCCAAATCCAATGAGGGGCAGAATGAGCAGGGCGAGTAACCCAACCAAATTGGCTTGGGTTGAGGTGAGGGTAAGTTGTCGGTTGGCGGCTGCCTTGGGTCGAATTGAGAGAACCCGATCGCCCTGCTTGCTTAACCAGTTGACGGTGTTGATAAATACATCAGCGTTCACAAATTGCTGTCCAAATAACGTATTGGCGGCAAAGGTGGAGTTGCCGATTACCACTAATCGGGATTCTGCTGAGGGATTAGGGGTGGCAGTGGGGGAAGGCTGGGGGCTGGGAGGCGCAGGGGTGACGGCTCGACTCAAGGCAACCCCCAGGGTTAGGGGGCCAAGCCGATCGCCCTTGTTGGGGTTGAACTGGAGATTGGCGTTGGACAAATCCTTCTCTGCCCACGTTTTAGCGCTAGTCAGTAACAAAGGAACTGCCTGCACCCCTTGCACAGGAACCGTTTGTATAGTTCTCGCTGAGGGATAAACCGAGAACCGATTGCCGAATTCTCTCGTAATCGGGTGATTGCCGTAGCTTGTGACGATCGCCGTTGAGATATCATCTTGGGAGATACGCTGCTCAGAGGCATTAATCACAAAGTCGTTTTCCAGCTTGACTCCCCACTCCTTCAGCAGTCCGTCCAATTTAGGGTCATTCGTGGGGTCGATCAGCAGCAACACACTACCGCCTTGCTGGAGATAGGCGACCAGGGCTTTTTCTTCTGTGGGCAAGAAAGGTTGTTTAGGGCCAGCAATGATCACAACAGCCGCATCTGAAGGCACCGTTGCCTGATCTACCAAACTTAGAGGCGTAGTGACGAAGTTTTTCTCACTGAGTAAGGTGACAGCTTGGGATAGCCCATTTTGTCCAGGTTCTAGGGGTAGTTCACCGTGCCCTTGCAGGAGGTAAACGCGAACTTGCCGATCGTTAGACAATAACTCCAGAGCATTCGTTAATTTCGACTCCGAAATATTGCTGCCTCGGTTGACGGTTTGAATCAATTGCCGCCGATCGCCAGACTCCAGATAGGCTTCTCCCAGGTCTTTCACCCCAAACTTACGGGCCAGATTAGGTTGAGCGCTGGGATCAACCAGATCAAAGTTGAACTTTTGTTGATTTTGGCGACGGTATAAGTCCAGCGCCGATCGCAGATTAGTGGCAGCGGGGTCAGAAGGATTGACGAAAACCCAGACTTTGACAGGTTGCTTCAGATTCCGCACCACTTGCTGAGATTCGGGAGCCAGGGTGAAGAGGCGTGTCTCTGTGAGATCGAATTGGGTGGTGTAACGCAGGGCTAAAAAATTCACCAGGGCCAAAATCACCAGCACGGACAGCGTGGAAATGAGGGCATTGGTGCTAATTTGAGTCGATCGCTTGCCCCAGAAGCCTTTGGTGCTGAATTGCAACACCAATCCTGCCAGGAATCCCAGCAGTCCCACACCGATTAAACCCAGGGGAATCGCCCCCCACGTCGCCGAAACAACGCCAGCGGAGGTGCCCACGAGAATAAGGCAAACTCCCAGAAAGGAGAGCAATAATGCGTATTTTTGCAGTCGAATGACGATCGGTTTCATAGCAGGTAAGCAGAACTAATTCTTGCGGAGCAAAAACCATCCCTTGATGTAGTGATTTTGGAATTTACATTAGGTAACGTTTGGCTAGGAACGCTGAAAGCGCAGAGCCTCGATCGATTGAGCCGTTAAAAACAGTCCCAGAATAATATAACTAACGAACACAACTAAACCACTGGTGTCAACCACTCCCTGAACTAAGGTGCCGAAGTGCCTCAGCAGGGAAAGTTGTGCCAAGGGTGCGCCGATCGCCGTGGGCAAGAGGCGCACGATGCCCTCCATTAACCACAACACCAACACCAAGACAAAGGTGAGAAACGCCGCCAGCACCGTGCTATCGGTGAGCGACGACACAAACATCCCCAAGGAAAGCACCGCCGCCGCCAGCAAAATCAAGCCAGCGTGGGCCAAAAGCGGCACCGAGAGGGGCATGGAGGGTACGGCAGCGCTGAAGACGATCGCCTCATAAATTCCCAAGGGCAAAATCAGTGAGATGTAGAAGGTCAGCACCCCCAGCAATTTGCCCACGGCCACCGCCCAGTTGGTTAGGGGCGACGTGGCTAGCAATTCCAGGGTGCCTCGCTTGCGCTCCTCCGCATACAAGCCCATGGAGAGGACTGGCAAAATCACTAGCACCGACAGCAAGCCCACTCCTCCCATAAACTCTTGCAACACTAAATAAGGCACGTCTACAGGCTGTCCCTGGGCCGCAGCATTGGCAGCGGCACCTAAAGCTGCTTGCACTCCAAACAAAAATAGGACTCCGGCAATGAGCCAAAAGCCTCCCGCAATGGCATAGGACAGCGGCGAGACAAAGTAGCCGTGCAGTTCCTTTCGATAAATGGCCAGAATGTTGGCGATGATGACACGCATTAGGCTGCCTCTTCCTTCGATGATTCAGGTGCTGATGGTTCCGATGGAATTGGTTCTGACAACAGGGGAGCGCGATCGGCATCAGAGGTATCGATCGACTCCTCTGATATTGCCTCTGATGGGGTTTCAGAGTTTACATCAGTCCTGTCCACTGGTTTCTCTTCTGTCGTTAGATTAAGGAAGACATCCTCCAGGGTGGCGCGGGTACGACGCATTTCGTACAAGCCCAACCCTGCCCCCACAATCATCTGAGCAATTTCTCGCCCCGGATCGATGCCAAATTCGGAGAGTAACCGCAGCCGTTTCCGGTCTTCGGGTAAAGGGGTGGAGCGATCGGCTCCGATTTCTTCCACGAGCCGCACCCCAGAAATCAGTTGGAGCAAGGGCTGGAGCGCCTGGATATCGCCATCCACTTCCACTTCGTAGCCTGATCCTTCAGACAACTGAGCCATAAAATCGCTGAGGGTATTCGTCGCCACGATTTGCCCCCGATTGATGATCGCTACCCGGCTACAGGTCATACTGACTTCAGGTAAAATATGAGTAGAGAGAATCACCGTATGGCTACCCGCTAGGTTTTTGATTAAGTTTCGGACATCAATAATCTGCCGGGGATCAAGTCCCACCGTGGGTTCATCTAAAATAATGACGGGGGGATCGTGGACGATCGCCTGAGCAATACCGACCCGTTGCCGAAACCCCTTAGACAGTTTGCGAATGAGGACGTGGGCTTTTTCCTGGAGATTACAACGTTCCAAGGCCGATCGCACTCGCTGGGGTCGATCGCCCGCACTGACTCCCTTGATACGGGCCACAAAGTGCAAGAATCCCTCCACGGTCATTTCTGGATACAGGGGTGGGGTTTCTGGCAGGTAGCCAATGCGCTTACGCACCGCCATGGGGGACTCATGGACTTCAAACCCCGCCACCCGCGCGGTGCCTTCACTGGCAGGCAAATATCCCGCCAAAATTCGCATCGTTGTCGTCTTCCCCGCTCCGTTGGGGCCCAGGAATCCCAGAATTTCCCCCGGCTCGACGGTAAAGGTGACATCCTCGATCGCTGCCGTGGTGCCGTAGGTTTTGCTTAGATGCTCAACTTCAATCATGCAACTCTACCTTTGATTCAGCCCAGTTTGGCATAACTCGAACAACACTATAAACGTTTACCGTCCGATCGGCTGTTAAATTTACTGTCGCACGATGCCCAATTGAATGGGCGCGATTAGTGGGGACAGGTCTACAGATATTTCGTGTGTGGTGGATTCATCGTATTGCAACCATCCCGACAAACCCATCCTCACACCAATTTTACCCAAGGTCTTGAATTTAATTTATAGATGGAGATTAAGATGCTCAGTACCATCATCCCTGAATCGATCGCTCAGCTAAATCATTCTAATAAACTAGCCCCTAAGTCTACCCAATTATGGATGCCAGAACGGGTCTTATTTACCCCCGATGCATTAGCAGAATCGTGGGGACAGCAGATTCTAAATCGGGTAAAGGGGCTGGGGTTGCCGATCGAAGAACTGCCCCGCAATCGCCTGACGGGGTTGAAAGGAGACGACGATCGCGAAACCTACAACACTGCCAAGCGCACCTTAGCAGTGGTCACGGCTCCCGCCAGTGACCTGAAGCTCAGTCCCATTCCACCTTCCGCCGACTGGCAGTTTCACTTAGCGAAGGGTTGTCCTGCCCACTGCCAATATTGCTACCTAGCCGGAAGCCTAGCAGGGCCGCCCGTAATTCGTGCCTATGCTAATCTGCCACAGATTTTGGATAACCTGGCTGCCTATGAGCAGGTGGGCAGCGTGACAACCTATGAAGTCAGTTGTTACACCGATCCGCTGGGAATTGAGCATTTAACGGGGAGCTTGGCGGAGTGCATTCGCTATTTTGGGACGCGATCGGCGGCGGGCTTGCGCTGGGTCTCCAAGTTTGACGCGGTGGACGGGTTGCTGGATTTGCCTCACAACGGTCGCACCCGTTGTCGGATGAGTGTGAACACTGCTCCCATTTCCCAACGATTTGAAGGCGGCACGGCTCCTGTGGCGGCACGGCTTCAGGCGTTGCGGCGATTGGCGTTGCCCCAGGCACAGGGCGGCGGCGGTTATCCAGTGGGTGTGGTGATTGCTCCCATTATGCCGATCGCCGATTGGGAGTTGCATTACGATCGCCTATTCGATGACCTCAGCGAGGCCCTAGATTTTGACTGTGACCTCACCTTTGAGCTAATTTCTCACCGCTTCACCCCCGGTTCCAAGGACGTGCTGTTGAGTTGGTATCCCAACACAAAGCTGGAGATGGATGAAGCAACGCGCAGCGTCAAGCGCAATAAGTTTGGGGGCACTAAGTACGTCTACGACGCTCAGACGATGAAGTCTCTGCGTCGATATTTTGAAGGAGAAATTGCCCACCGCTTTCCCCACGCTCGGCTTTTGTATTGGACTTAAGGAGATTTCTGGGAAAGAAGACACCGCTGTAGGGGCGAAGTATACCCTTCGGGAAGCAAGCCCTTGAATCGACCAGAAGGTCGTTGCCCGGATGCTAAGTGCAAAGCACACGCTACGCGAACGCCCTTCCGGTGCCTGGTATAAACTTTCCTGGAAATCTCCTGGGCAACCATAAACCATAAAAAAAACCCCACCTGATGTTGAGGTTTTTAATTAATGTCAAAGCTTTCTAGTGAAAACTTTAGAAGGTGAAGGTCGTTCTGATGGTGCCAACAATGACATCATTGTTGCGCTCGTCATGGTTAGGAGAGGTCAACCAAATTACGCCAGGAGTAATGGCGATGTTGTCAGTCAACGCAAAGCGGTAGAAGCCCTCAATGTGGAAGCCTGTGTCTGGATCGGCTCTACGGTTAATGTTGTTCGCAGCAGGTCCAGTAAAAGCTGTTGATACTGGTACGCCAGAACCTGATGAGCCAGTTAGGCGGGGTTGAACCCCAACTACAATCCCAGCTAAGTTGCCTTCACCACCAAAGTCAGGCAGAGCAATGTACGCAGCGTAGTTCCAGATATTGGCATCCCCTAAATCAATCCGACGAGCTTCTGTCAGTCCCGCCCAGCCGCCAATTTGGAGACCATCGCTGACCCTGAAATTAGCCTGAATCCCGTAGGAATTGTAGGAGGTTTTACCTCCTAAGTTTGCAGCTATACTACCTGTGTTGTTGCCAGCCAAGCCGTTGTCAGCATAACCGTTGATGTAGGTAAAGCCGATTTTGATTTGATTGCTCGGTGTAAAGACCAACTGTCCTAGAGCGGAGTAGTTTCCGTTGAATAGTCCCCGTCCATCAGGAGCTACAAAAGTGCTGGGGTCATTCGCTTCACCCGCTAAGTAGCCGCCCTCAATTTTGAGAGTGTCACCTAGTCGGAAGCTGATCCCAGCGCCCCTATCATTGCCAGTACGAAAGATGGGGTTGAAGCGACCAAAGCGAGAAATAGCACCAGACTCGCTTGGTTCAAGGGGGCTGACCACATCCACGAAATCGTTATACTGCCTACCGTTGCCAATCAACCAGATTCGGGTGTCAGGGTTGAGGTTAAAGCGGTATTCCAGGGCATCTAGCTGAAAAGCACCGCTAGTATTAGCCGCAAAACCTAAACGAGCCTCGTTGCTAGGTGCTGTAGCTGGTGTACCGCCTGGAGGATCGATGATGTTGCCGACTTGGAAACGGGTTCTCAAACGATCGGTTCCACTGAAGCTCGTATCAAAGTTGAGACGGACACGATAGGCAAAGGTGGTGTTGTAGTTATCAGCCGTAGCACCGCCACTAGCGCTGGAAGCCCCACCAAACGCATCAGTCACAGCAAAAATCACTTCGCCGCGTAGCTTGGTCGTAGTAGAAAACTGGTTGGCTTCCAGTTCTGCTGTCCGCACTTCCAAAGCATCTACCCGACCACGGAGGGTTTCCAATTCAGCCGCGAACTCTTCTTGAAGGCGCTTTAGGGCTTCCAAGTCTTCTTTTCTCACCAGGTCAGCGGTGCCGGCTGCAATCAACTCGTTGACGCGATCGAGACAAGCGTTCAAGCCAGCCGCGAATTCGTAGCGAGTCAGGGCGCGATTGCCTCGGTAGGTACGATCGGGGTAGCCAGCGATGCAGCCATAGCGCTCAACCAAGGACTGCAAAGCTTGAAATGCCCAGTCAGTCGGTTGCACATCAGAAAACTGAGAGACAGAGGTGACTTGGCTGACACCATTGTCATTGTTGCCCGTGATCCCACGACTGTAGTTGTTGAGTTGGTCGAAGGATGGATTACCGGAGGCAGGGACGGAAGTAGAGGGGGTAACTTGTAATTGAGTGCGATCGATCGACTGCGCCACAAGGTTAACTTTGGTCAATACAGGTTGGGCTTGAATCGTTTCTGGAGCGCTGGGGGCTACAGACAAAGCCTGAACCTGAGTGCTATCTGCTACTGGCTCAAGCTGAGCAGATTCGGTTGTAGCGGAAGGTTGGGCAGCAACTTCGGTTGCTAGAGTAGCCGATGCAGAACTGGAGAGCAGCAGCGATGTGCCTAACAGGGCTGGGGCTGCCAGCAGCAAATTCCAAAACTTGAGTTTCATAACTTTAAAGTCCTCACACCTAAACAGATAAATACTTTGCAGCATTCCACTTTCACACAAAAGTTAGCATACAACATCTAAACCAGAAGTTCTATGTATCCTAGACTACAACAACAGAATTTATTAGGATTGAAAATCACACGCCCATAACTCTAAGAGAGTGTTTTAAAAGTGCTTGAGACCTTGCACTTGCCCCCTTTTCGTGTATGACTGAAAGGCTTTAAGGCCCAAATTTTGGCGGACTTTGACCTCAGAACCCCCCAGAATATAGCCCTTCGGGCATTCCAGAATTGGGGGGCTGAGGGGCGGTTCGGGCGACGATCCGTGGCTTTTCAAACATCCTCTAAACAATACTTTGGATTTTTGTGGAAGTGCTGGAAACCCTTTTGCACAGCCAATATAGACACTCACCCTAAATCCCTCTCCCAAGAGGGGAGAGGGACTTCAATCCGGCTCCCCTTCTCCCGTTCTGGGAGAAGGGGTTGGGGGATGAGGGTTAGCCATCGCAAAAATGTCCGAACTATTGCTAAAACCATCTCTAAAAATATATCGCCAAAAGAAAAGCCCCGCATAAAGCAGGGCTTTCGTGTTTAAGTATCAAAGCAAAATCCTGGATACAAAGTAGAAGTCAATTAGAACAGGAAGGTGGTTCTCAAAGTTCCAATCACGATGTCGTTGTTGTTGTTGTTCTGGTTAGGAGCCGTCAACCAAATCACACCGGGAGTGATCGAAATGTTATCGGTCAATTGGTACTTGTAGAAGCCCTCAATGTGGAAGGGCGTGTCACGGGAAATGCCACCCGTGAATTCGGTGCCGCCACCTCTAACACCCGTTACATAGGGCTGCACACCAACCATGATGCCCAACACATTACCTTTCCTACCAAGATCAGGGAAGGCAACACCCACAGCATAAGACCAAGTGTTGAAGTCACCCACACCCAAGACACGGGCGTTGGTTGTGGTTGCCCAACCGTTAATCACGATGTTGGGACTGAGTTTAAACGATGCTGCTGCACCGTAGGAATCACTAGCCACTCGATTGCCAAGAAGCAAGCCGCCTGCTGTATTACCTACAGTGCGGGCAGTGCCCGAAACCCCATAACCAAACTGTGCAGCTTCAGTGAAGTAGGCGTTGTTGTAGGTCAATGCTAAGGTAAAGGCATCACTAGGAGTAAAGGTTAGTTGTCCAAGCGCAGAGTAGCTGCCATTGAATAGACCTTGGGTGTTGCCAGGATTGTTTCCAGTGACGTTAGCCAAATATCCCCCTGACAAGGACAAAGAATCACCAAACTTGGTGATAAAGCCAGCACCCGCTCCACTACCACTTCCCAACCGATAGATTGGGCTTTCTTGAGCAAAGCTAGAAAGCGCTCCACTACCGCCATCAAAATCCTCAAAGTAAGGATTCACAGTAGGAACGTAGTCATTGTGGGCACCAGCATTAGCTTCAAGGGTGACACGGGTGTTAGAACCAAACGGAAACGTGTAGTTCAACGTATCCAACCTGAATACCTGACCGCTAGAACCTGCTTCATAGGTTTGAAATGTCTCTTGAGGACCGCCAGGAGAAGCAAATGAAAGAGCATTGCCGACTTGCAAACGGGTAACCAGCAAGTCTTGCCCGGTGAAGCTGGTGTTGAAGTTAAGACGAACCCGGTTAGCCAGGATGGTGTTGTTGTTAGGAACGGCATCACCAAAGGGTGCGTTTGAGACATTGTCTCCAGAAAACACATCGCTAACGGCGAAGATTGCTTCACCGGCTAGTTTGGTTGTGGTGGAGAATTGCTGCGCCTCCAGGGTGGCGGTACGAGCTTCTAAGGCATCAACACGACCCCGGAGGGTTGCCAATTCTGCGGCAAACTCTTCTTGAAGCCGTTGCAAGACAGCCAAGTCTTGCTTGGTCACGAGGTCAGCGGTTCCAGCGGCAATCAGTTCGCTAACGCGATCGAGGCAGGAGTTCAAACCAGCGGCAAACTCAAAGCGAGTCAGGGCGCGGTTTCCACGATAGGTGCGATCGGGGTAGCCAGCAATACAGCCGTAGCGCTCAACCAGGGATTGTAAGGCTTGGAATGCCCAGTCCGTGGGCTGGACATCAGACAGTTGGGACACAGATGTAACTTGGGGCTTCGCATCACTGCCTCTGCCTTCGCTGCTATAGGATCTAACTTGCTCCATCGCTCCACTTTCAGTAGGAGCAGCCTGACTCACCACCACAGGGACAGGAATCGACGCGGTTGCAGGAGCTTGAGCAGGAGTAAATACAGGGGCGGCGATCGTCTCAGGGGTGACTGAGGCAACGGCAACACTAGGAACTAATGCTTGGGCACTGGGAGCAATCTGAAGCTGCTGGGACTCAGGAGCTAAAGAATCGGCTGAAACATTCTTTGAAACTGCCTCTGCGGACGCAGAGGTCGAAACTGCCATGATGCTTCCCAGAATTGCGGGACCAACAAGTAGCGACTTCCACAAAATTTTTGACATTTTTTCGTTCTCCACACCTACACTGCACGTTGACGACCTTCAACCTACCCTAACAAATCAAAATTTGCCAATAGGTCTCAGGCATTAAATTTTAAGATTGCGCTGGATATCCAACGATTCGATTGACATCATTCTAACTTAAGGGGTGACCTTGGAATCTGTCAAACTTCATCTTACCTTAATCAGTTCATTACACATCCAAGCTTGACTGGTTTCTGATCACCTTCATCATGAGATCTGCCATCTGAGGAGTCTGTAACGTATACATCTTAATTTGATTAAAATTCGGTAAGGATGGGCGATCGGAATCTGGGTAAAAAGCACCCATTCAACCAGCAGTAGATAAACCCAGTAGCAGATAAATAATGTCTCGTCATGGATCTTACACAGGTGAAGCCTACTTTTCGGGCGAGGTATGGGCGATCGTTGTAGGGTTGTACTTGATTTTAGCTGCCGACTACTTTGCTGCCAAGAGGTTGCTTCTGCAAAGGCTTTGGGGTAGGTTTTTAGGTATAAATTATTTAGCAGGGTTAATTACCTAATGATGAAAGTGCCAGTTGCTGTACTACCGTCGCTGCTGATTTTAGATCCGCTATTGCATGGCTGGTTGTTGGAGGATATAGGGCGGGGCGATCGGACTACCCAGGCTTTGTTTGTGATGGGGCAACGGGCAGGGCAAGCTCAATGGATTGTTAAGGAAGCGGGAATCGTCGCTGGACTACCGATCGCCGCCCGCGTTTTTCACTTACTGAATTCACATATAACCTTTACACCGCTTGTGGCAGAAGGGCAGTGGTGCGATCGGGGACAGGTTGTGGCTCAGATTGTCGGCGCACTGGATGCTTTGCTTACGGGGGAGCGTGTGGCGCTCAATCTGGCGATGCGACTGAGCGGCATTGCCACTGCTACCCAGCGTTACGTTGCTCAGATTGCGGACTTGCCGACTCGCTTAGTCGATACGCGCAAAACGACCCCAGGACTACGGTTGCTGGAGAAGTATGCGACTCAGGTCGGTGGAGCAATGAACCATCGCATGGGTTTGGATGATGGGGTGATGATTAAGGATAACCATATTATGACGGCGGGAGGAATTGGGGAGGCGATTGCTCAAGTCCGCGCCCACGTACCTTATCCCCTGACGATCGAAGTGGAGACGGAGAACTTGGAGCAAGTGAAAACAGCCCTAGCTCACCAAGCCGATATTATTATGCTGGATAATATGTCCCTAGATTTAATGCGGCAAGCTGTGACGATGATTCGAGGGGTGAGCGATCGGATCAAGATTGAAGCCTCTGGCAATATCACCTTAGACACGATTCGAGCCGTGGCAGAGACTGGGGTAGATTATGTTTCTAGCAGTGCGCCCATTACGCGATCGACCTGGCTAGACCTCAGTATGCGGGTGACGGCGTAACAATATTTCGGACAGCTTTTGTGGAGGTGCTGGAAACCCTGTTATGGAACCCATTTGAGATCTAACCTGTAACCCTTAGCAGAAGGTGGTTTCGGCAAATTGACTACTTTTGCTGAAATGCCCTAACCGCAAAGCTTTCACCAAAGATGTCAAATAGGTTCTATGTAGCCAGTGTAGACCCTCACCCTAAATCCCTCTCCCAAGAGGGGAGAGGGACTTCAATCCGGCTCCCCTGCTCCCGTTCTGGGAGAAGGGGGTGGGGGATGAGGGCTAGCTACCGCCAAAATGTCCGAACTATTGAGCGTAAAATGCTTGGATCGTGAATTTAATAAGCTGGAGGTTGGGCAAGGACTAAGCATTCGGGCAATGACCTTCTAGTCGATTCAACGGCTTATTTGCTGAATGTTTGTCATCCACAGTGGGTCTGACAGTGGGTCTACGACTTGCAGCGGGCAGATGTGCCTGTGGCTCCGGCGGACTCAGTATCCGTGCGAATGGCTCCTAATAGCGTGGAGACAATGACACAGCGGCGGGGTGATTTGTTGGATTGCATGACAAAGGTCAGTCTGCCCAAATCTCCTGCGCCATCTAGCCAACCATCGTGCTGAAACCGCACGTTGTACGGCCCAGCGGAAAGGTTGCGGAGGTTAGAGTAGCCCGATGTTTCATCGATCACTACGCCTATGGTGTTGCCCCCGCCGACATTTTTCCAATTGCCATCATTGTTGGGGGTGGTTGTGGGGCAGCGATCGGCCGGCGTGACCATGCCCCAGACTTGATTCTTAAAGGTTTGCAAACAGGCAAACCACTTGCGCCGCTGGACTTTTGCGTTCGTTTGCGCCTCGCGGAGTGTCGCTAAGGTTCCACTCTGGACGGTATTAAGTTTTTGGCGATTTAAGAAGGTCAACCAGCTAGGGGCAGCGATCGCCGCCAGAATTCCTACGATCACCAACACAACTAAGATTTCTAGTAATGTAAACCCCGAAACCTTCAGAGGATTTCGATCGCTTCCACCCAATGCCCTCACTAATTTTCGCCCTTTCACAAATGCACCCCAATAAATATAAATAAGACAAAGAATGAACAAAATAAAGAGAGGTGACCTGAATTCAGGTCACCTCTCTTTAAATAAAAATACTATGAAGTCCCATAAAATTACAAGGGGTGCGAAACAATTTTCCTTACAATTTCCAACCATCTGTAATCATGCATTCCCCTAATCTTTAGAGAAATACAAATAACCAAAAGTGACCCAGTAGCCGCCTCTAGCGCAAGCTGGCAGCAGTAAGTGAGCAGCACTCAAACCTCAAACCTCAAACCTCAAACCAATCCCTCTAGGGGGTCAAAAACTTCTATCAAGCCACACTAGACCCAATTCTTAGGTGCCCTGCCGTGCTGTCTGCATGGTTTGGACAAATTGCTCAAAGAGGTAATCTGCATCGTGGGGGCCAGGGCTGGCTTCGGGGTGATATTGCACCGAGAAAATTGGTAGGGTTTTGTGACGTAATCCCGCGACAGTGCGATCGTTGAGATTTAAGTGTGTAATTTCCACCTCGGTTTCAGATAAAGAACCGGGGTCTAGGGCAAATCCGTGGTTCTGACTGGTAATCTCGACGCGGGAACGGGATGGGGAGGTATCCATTACAGAAACAGAGGCGGCAGCAGATTTTCCATCCCCTGCGGGTTGATTGAGTCCGCGATGCCCAAATTTGAGTTTGAAGGTTTCTGCTCCCAGGGATAGCCCCACAATTTGATGTCCCATGCAGATGCCGAAGATGGGTTTTTGGCTACTCAGCAAGGCTTTCATGGTGGCGATGCCTTCTGTCACAGTGGATGGGTCTCCTGGTCCATTGGAGAGGAAGATCCCGTCGGGGTTGTATTTGAGGATTTCGGCAGCAGGAGTGTGAACCGGAACAACAATGATGCGACAGCCGTAGCTGGCTAGTCGTCGTAGAATATTGCGTTTAATACCAAAGTCGATCGCCACCACTGTCAAAGGAGCCTCAAGGGGGTTAGCGGTAGGGCTAAACTCCCACACAGAGTCTGTCGGATCAGACCACTCATACACGGTGGGAGTTGTAACTTGCCGAACTAGGTTCAATCCAGCCATGCTGGGAGCATCTTGCACTTGTCCTAGCAGTTCTACGGGATCAAGCACGGTGGTGGAAATTGCGCCATTCATGGCTCCAGAAGATCGCAACTTACGAGTTAGGGCACGGGTATCGAGGCCATAGATGCCGGGAATATTGTGTTGTTTCAGGTAGTTTGTCAGGGTGCCTGTCGATCGCCAGTTGCTGGGCTGGTGGGTGATGTTGCGAACGATCGCTCCCTTCACTTGGGGACGGGCGGATTCCTCATCTTCAGGATTTACGCCAGTATTGCCGATTTCAGGACAGGTAAAGGTTACGATTTGACCACAATAGCTAGGGTCAGTCAGGACTTCTTGGTAGCCTGTCATGCCTGTGTTGAAGACGACTTCTCCGATCGTGGTTCCTGCTGCACCAAAAGACCAACCCTGGTAGAATGTTCCGTCTGCAAGGACAAGTAAGGCATTGGGAGCAGTAGAAATCGGCATGGCACCTACATGAAGAATGAACGACTCAATTTATCGTAGGACTGAATTCGTGAAATGGTATTTCTCTTAAAAGTCCCTTAATCTGCGATCGAGGAAGGGAGTGGTAGGTTGTCAGGAAGAATGGGGAATCCTGGATGGATAAACCGAGAATAAACCGAGAGATAGGTCAGAGGTTAGGTGGATATGGGGAAATCTATTAATTGTTGTCTAACTCTGACATTTCTACTGAGTGGCTTGCTCGTGGTCATGGCTGGTTGTGGCAGCGGGTCTGTTGGGAAGCGTCAAACCCCCTCAGAGCCTTTACCTAGTTCCATAGCGTCGATCGCTCCTAGCCCTGCTCCAGCAAACCCTCTGCCCACTCCTCCAACTCAACCAGAGCCAGCGATCGACCCCTACGAATTGGCCCTAGACAAGGCGGCGAGTGCTACCAGTATCAGGGGTTCTGCAACATCCTCGGATGATTGGAAACTGGTGATGGAGCAATGGCAGGACGCGATCGCGTTGATGAAAACTGTGCCCTCCTCTAGCCGCTACAAAGCCTTGGCTAAAACCAAAATTGCTGAATATCAGCGCCAACTCAGCACCGCCAAGCAGCAGGTTGCCCGCGCTAGCAGCCCTAGGGCTGTTCCTCCTGAAGCTACGATCGCCTTCATCCCTGGCGCCTCTCAGAATAACTCTGCCTCGGACTCCCAAATGGGTGCCCCCCGTTCAATTGCTAGAGAGACAGCCCCACGCCTGAGTTCCAATGCCTCTTCTGGAACCGTGTATCGTGTTCCTATTAAGCGACGAGAGAGCGGTATCCCTGTGATTGAGGTGTTGTTCAATGGCAGCCAAACTTTTGACATGATTGTGGATACGGGGGCGAGTGGCACCTTGATCACCCGGCAGATGGCGGCTGCTTTGGGGGTAAAGCCTTTTACCTCAGCTACTGTGGATACGGCTAGTCAGAAGGATGTCAAAGTGCCGATCGGCTATGTGAATTCCATGGAGGTCCAGGGGGCAGTGGTGCAGCGAGTTCCCGTGGCGATCGCTGGCCCCAACCTGGAAACAGGGTTATTGGGGCACGACTTCTTTGGCGACTACGATGTCACGATTAAGCGAGATGTGGTGGAGTTTCAGGTGAGGTAGTTGCAACATCACCTAAAATTAGGCAATGTGCAACTTTCCTGAACCGCCCTCACCGTTCGGCTGAGCGCTCACGTCGAAGCCCCAACCCCTCTCCCAGCAGGGGAGAGGGGCTAAGACCTAGATTGGCTCCCCTTCTCCCATAGGGAGAAGGGGCCGGGGGATGAGGGCAGACTTTAAGTTGCACATTGCATAGAATTTATTTTTGCAGTTCCTTAAAGCTGGATGGGCAACATGGCGCAGGGTCGATCGGTGCAGGTGATTGGGGGCGGTTTGGCAGGCACCGAAGCGGCGTGGCAAATCGCCCAAGCCGGAGTTCCGGTCGTGTTGCACGAAATGCGCCCGGAGCGATCGAGTCCGGCTCACCACAGTGAACACTTAGCGGAATTGGTGTGTAGTAATTCCTTTGGGGCGCAGGCGATCGATCGCGCCAGTGGGTTGCTTCATGAAGAATTGCGTCGCCTGGGTTCCATCGTCATCCAACGAGCCGATGCCCATGCGGTTCCAGCGGGGGGCGCTTTGGCCGTCGATCGGGGAGTCTTCAGCCAGGATTTGACGGAGACCCTCGATCGCCATCCTCTGATTGAACTACGACGGGGAGAAGTGCCGCGCATCCCAACCGAGGGAGTCGTGGTGTTGACCACGGGGCCGCTCACCAGCCCAGCCCTCACGGAGGATTTGCACCGCTTTACGGGGTTGGAGTACCTGAGTTTCTTTGATGCCGCCAGCCCGATCGTGGTGGGAGAGTCGATTAACTATGACATTGCCTTCCTCGCGTCCCGGTACGATCGGGGGGAAGCGGCTTACCTTAACTGCCCCATGAATCGGGAACAATATCTGCACTTTTGGCAAGAACTGGGTCAGGCAGAACAGGCAGAGCTAAAAGATTTTGAGCGCGAAACGGCTAAGTTTTTTGAAGCATGTTTGCCGATCGAAGAAATGGCGCGGCGGGGTGAAGATACGATGCGCTACGGCCCGCTGAAGCCCGTGGGGTTGTTCGATGCCCGCAAAGGAGACTTTCACACCCCAGAGAACCGATCGCAGCGTCCCTACGCCGTGGTGCAATTGCGACAGGAAGACAAAGCAGGGCAACTGTGGAATTTGGTCGGCTTTCAAACGAACCTGCGGTGGAGCGAACAGAAGCGAGTGTTTCGGCTGATCCCCGGTCTGGAAGCGGCAGAGTTTGTCAGGATGGGCGTGATGCACCGCAACACCTTCATCAATGCCCCAGAATTGCTTTTCCCCACGCTGCAATTCAAACAACGGCCGACGCTGTTGGCGGCAGGACAATTGGTGGGCACCGAGGGCTACACCGCAGCCACGGCGGGGGGCTGGCTGGCTGGGACAAATGCTGCTCGCGTGGTGTTGGGACAGGAGCCGATCGCAGTGCCAAAAACTTCTATGATGGGCGCTTTGTTTGAGTTCATCAGTTCTGCCTCGCCCAAGCATTTTCAACCCATGCCACCTAATTTTGGCATTTTGCCAGAACTCCCCGATCGCATTCGCAATAAGCAGGAACGCTACGGTCGTTATGCCGATCGGGCCCTGAGTGATTTATCAACGTGGAGCTACGAAACGCTGCGCCCTCTATCACCCCTCTGCTCTGCCTGACAAAATTTGAGCAACAGTTAGATTCAACTCTGGGAACGTAGGCGACTGGAGGCGATCGTTGTTCCGAAACTCTTCCAGGTTATACAATCCAGCTTGCAAGGTGCAAATTGTTGCTTTTTCCTCTAATGGATCAACAATCCAATACTCTTGCACGCCAAAAGCCGCACATCCCTTCGCTTTCTGCTGATAGTCGTCTTCCCAATTGGTTGAAACAATCTCGATCGTCAGGTCTGGAGGAATGGAGAGCGCTGCTTCTACCCTAGTTGCTTCAATCCACATCTGACGGTTTATCACAATCAAGTCGGGTCTGCGCCCATCCTTTTGGTCAAGTTTGCAGAGTATCCCTGGATGAATTTTTAGAGGCAGTTTCGATCGTCTGGCTTCAAAGCCCAATTCCAGTATGAGAAATGTTCGGAGCGATTCATGCCACCCGGAGGGTTCAGCCATTGGGACTACAACGCCTCCCATCAGTTCATAAATATGGTTTTCGTCTAGGGCGTGTCATCATTCAAATCTGGAATATAGTCAGATCAAGGCTTTCATGGCTACCCATCAAAAATAGGCTCAAGGCTAGAATCCAGGCTCTGTAAGAAATACCAACCAATTGACAACACGCCCTAGATCTAGCTCTAGAAAATCTTCAAAGGTTAATTCCTGTCTAACGATTGCCTGAGTCATGGTCTTACCGTCCTGATGCAAAGACTCGATTAGCTGTGAAATTCAAGTTTTGCAGGATAGACGATTCAACTTGTTCATCTCCGCGAAACAGCTTAGGTTGATATTCTTCATCGAGCAACTGGTAGACCGTGAGGGTTGGTTGCTTTGGCTTGCCAATGAACCGCACCCCACCCCGCCCAGCGTAATCGACCACCCAATATTCAGGAATGCCTGTTTCCTCATACTCCAAGAGCTTGGTGTCGTAGTCATCGCGCCAATTGGTGCTGACTACTTCAATTACTAAGGGTGGTGGAATATAAGCGGCGGCCGAACGGGTGCTGGCTTTCAGCTGTTGCCATTCCTCTTGGGCAAACACCACGATGTCTGCTTTCCGGCTTTCTTCTCTTCCAGTCAAGGGATTATTTCTAACCTTGACATTTTTGGAACGCTTAGGAATGTAGGGCAAATTCAAGGCGCTGCAATGGTCAGCCAACATTTTACAGAGGTCGTCTGCTACATCTTCATGATTGGCTGTGGGGTCAGAGATGGGCATGGGAAATCCATCACGTAGTTCAAAGTCTCTGCCTGAGCCATCGTCCCAAGCGAGAAACTCTGCAAAGGTTAGGGGTGTTTGAATGACTGGTGCATACATAGCGTTCACCTGATGGGGGGTGGCACGATCGCCCTAGCTCTTACCTACTTTAATCATGGCTGGAATCCTCATGGACTGGAGGTCAGCCATTTCTGTCATTTCCGTTGTCGATGTCTAACAGCATGGCGATCGCTTGGCGTTCCGCCGGGGGCTGGGTTGGCAAGACTTGGCGGGCATCGGTGATTAGCCAATTGAGAGCCGCCGCTTGGACATCGATCGTTGCTCCCGTTTTATCCACACAATAGCGACCAAACACGAGCTTATCGACCAGGCGCACCCCAGGCCCCAAGCGGGAATACTCAAAAATTACGCTATTTTCGACCGTTGCTCCCCCACAAATGCAGCAATTCGGGCCAATGTAAGTCGGGCCCACAATTTTCGCCCCATCCTCGATCTGAGTCATGCCACCGATGTAGACGGGCCCTTGAATATCCACCTTGTCCCAGTTAACCGCCACATTTAACCCGGTGTAGATCCCCGGAGCCACCTCAATGCCAGGGATTTGCACATTTTTGACTTCACCCAAAAGCACCCCGCGAACGGCCTGCCAATAGTCGGGGACTTTGCCAATGTCTACCCATTCAAAGTCCATAGCAATGCCATAGAAAGGAGCATTGATTTCGACCAGCTTGGGAAACAGTTGTCCACCAATGTCATATTCTTGCCCAGATGGAATATAGTTAAGCACCTCTGGCTCAAAGATATAAATTCCTGTGTTGATATCGGTGCTGAGGGCTGCCTCAATGGAAGGCTTTTCCTGGAAGGCTTTGATGCGTCCTGTCTCGTCGGTGACGACTACGCCATAGCTGGAAACTTCTTCGCGGGGAACGGATTTCATGACCACCGTGGCGATCGATCCCTTCTCACGGTGCCACTTCACCGCCGCAGTCAGGTCTAAATCAATCAGGGCATCCCCGCACAGCACCACAAACGTATCGTCAAAAAAGGGGGAAAAGTCTTGAATCCGGCGCATCCCGCCCGCCGATCCCACCGCTTCTCCCACTAGCTCACCATCAATCACCCGCCCCTCAAAGGAATAGGCAATCTGCACCCCAAAGCGCTGTCCATCCCGAAAATAGCTTTCAATTTCGTGGGCAAGGTGGGAAACATTTACCATAATCTGGTCAAACCCATGCTGCCGGAGAAGTTCCAATAAAAACTCCATTACTGGCTTCTGCAAAATTGGAATCATGGGTTTGGGAATGGTGTAGGTAATGGGACGCACACGAGTCCCTTTACCTGCTGCCAGAATCATGGCTTTCATAAAGATTATCTACTTACAGGACTAAGGTTATTGAGTCACCCATGGGGGAAATGTTGCCCGATCGTGGGTAAACGATTTAAGGGTGAGCTTCAGCTATCCTAATGCATCTGGGAAGCTGCTAACGTCTTCTCTTGTTCCTTCCACTCTCAGCATGGAACTCAACTTGCCTTAACCCGATAAAACTGGGACTGAGCAGGCTGGGAAATGAGATGAGCCTGGGAAACGCAAGTGTCAAGATTCACCCATTGATTAAACTCTTGGGCAAGCGATCGGCGCAAGCAAGGCAAGCGAATAGCCTATTACCACTGGGTCATAGCTGCTACGTACTATTAATCACACGCACTGGGATTTAGATCACTAACACATATTGCAGCGAGAGGTGAGTCTAAGGAGATTTCCAGAAAAGCTTATACCAGGCACCGGAAGGGCGAAGCATCCGGCAGATAAATCTCTGAGTTGACCAGAAGATTACTGCCCGGATGCTTCGCCCCTACAGGGGTAACATCTTTCTCAGAAATCTTCTAAAGACCCAAGAGTAGATGCCTTTTAAATAGCTGGTGCATCACTGCTGCCAGGATTCTCTGCCACAAGGGGTCGCACCTGTAATTCTTGGTAAAACTCAGCTTGGTGTAACTCCACTTTGGATTGAGAGGAGAGAAAGAGGAGGGCCCAAAAAGCACCTACTCGATCGCTGACCTGTTGTTGGGTCGGAGTCAAATCGTGGATGGGAGCAGGCAAGCTCCGCGCATAGCCAGGCGATTGAGTCCATTGTTCCAAGAGGCGATCGAGTTCCACCCAATCTTGCCCTTGGGCAACCTCCGCCCACTGGTTAAGGAGGAATTGTTCGAGTTCCTGCGCCACTTCAGTGAGGTTTTCTTGGTGGGCAAGTTGGGCGATGGCGCGGGTGGCTTGGCTGCGAGACTGGGGACGGGGGCGGCGGGCACGGGGGCGGGGGGTGTGGTCTGCGGCGATCGTCGTTGCCATCAGCTTAAGCTGGTCAATTAGCTCTTGCAAGGTGACTCGGCGCTGCTGAGGAGGCTGAGCCACAGCCCGGCGGCGCAGTTGGCGCTCTAAATGGAGCGGCATCGGCACTGCGGCAAAGTCTTCCACATCCAATACGTCTGCTTCTCCCTCTGCCTCTGCGTCTGCTCGGGCCAAGCTGTCTGCCTTGAGTAGCACCAGCATGGATGCATACAGAAAGGCTTGCCCCGACTGAGATAAATGAGCTTCGTAGGCGAGGCGATTTGCAGTAAATTCAACGGCATCCATTTCATGGGTATGGTTCGTGAATCCACTCAGGAAGCGATCGATCACTTCAATCACCTGCACATCCCACGGATTAATTTCGCCCCGTGCCGCCAAATCAGTTAAAAGTGCAATACTTTGCTCAACCAGAGACACTTTGGGGTCTCCCACTCCAGCATGGGTGGGTAGCTGCACCAAGTTATTCTGGGCTAAGGGTTGAGTCATGAACTGCACCTATCACTTGAGATTAACGCGCACGAAATAAACGGCTGCTAGCATAATCACACCCAATAACGACCCAGGTACCCACAAATCTGTAAGCGAAATCAAATCCGGGGACTGCAACCGATCGAGGAAAGGTAGGTGCAAAATTAGAGGGAACTCAAGCATGAACCACTCACTTCACAGATTTAATTCCTAGGTAGGATATTGGATGATGGCTGGTTCTGACATTCTGATTTTGTGCAAGCTGAGATTCAAAATGAGAATTCGGTAGAATCTCCGCCATCAGAATTCAAAACTAGATCATCTCAAACTGGTAAGTCAGATGATGGAATTTCACTTACTCTAACGCACTAATTTCGTTCGGCGTAAACTTCTGCGGCTTCTACAACTTCCGCATCTGTAGTTGGGGCTGGAGGTAGGCGCAGTTGCTCTTGAAGTTCGTGTTTATAGCGTTCCACATCTTGCTCCAATGCTTGGATGCGATCGTCGCGTTGGCGAATTTCCTTTGATTCTCGGCGAGATTCTAGTAGGCGCTGAAATTGCATCCACGTACTGAAAACCCATGCTAGGCAAGCTCCAACTCCCATGGCGATAATCAACTCTAAGGAAAGTGGGGCTTGCACATGCAATCCTTCAATGAGTTGAATACTGACTGTTTCGGTATTCTCCAAGCTGAAAGAAACTAAGGCTAAGCAAAATACAAAAATAATGAGGAAATTAATCTGCCGCATTTACTCCTCCCATAGCAACTCCTAGATCAGTACGATACAAAAGGCACTCCGTAACAAAGAGCTTGAGCCTCTTGTTCATACGTTATAAGTTCATACCTTATAAGTTCAATACTTTGGACAGTTTTTGTGAAGGTGCTGGAAACCCTGTTGTCTAGCGAGTATAGACCCTCACCGTTCGGCTGAGCGCTCACGTCGAAGCCTAAATCCCTCTCCCAAGAGGCTTGTCATTACCAACATTTTTGAAAAATCGAAGATTTTTCAAAAATGTGAATTCTAAACCTCTCAGAAGGCCCAAATTGTCGCCCGAACCGCCCCCCAATTCGGGGGGGTTCTGAGATCGAAGTCCCCCAGAATTGGGGCCTTAAAGTCTTTCAGGCATACATGAAAAGGGGGCAAGTGCAAGGTCTAGGGCATTTATCAGACACTCTCTAAGCTTTTTAAGAGATGTTGGTAATGACAAGCCCAAGAGGGGAGAGGGACTTCAATCCGGCTCCCCTTCTCCCGTTCTGGGAGAAGGGGTTGGGGGATGAGGGCTAGCGATCGAAAACATGTCCGAACTATCGTTATAAGTTCACACCTTACGGCTTATGTGAGTTGGGATCTAAAACCACTGTCGCGCAAGCGTCTCGCTTACCTATCAAATCTGAATGCAGGCTGGAAGCCTGCGCGACGACTGCTACCTGAACAACTCACATAATGCGTATCTTACAAAAATGGGAATCGCTCTAACATTCGCTGCCCGTAACAAAGATTTATCTACTCATTTTATCTACGGTGAGGGCGGGAGTTGGGGCGAGGGAAACGTTTGGGGGAGGGGGCTGGGAACGGGAGCTTGCTTGGTGAGTTTCATTGACACCAGGGCATAGCCCAAGTAAGCAGGCAGCACGATCGCGCTAAGGGTGGCTAGGACAGCTAAAAAAGCAGTCAAGTTGAGGGGAGAGCCGTAGTGGGAACGGTAGGGGTCTTGGGACAGGTAATCTGGGTTAACGATATCTCGCAGGGCGATCGGGCGCTTGAAACGAACACGGCGATCGTCCAGTTTTTCCAACAAAATCCAGCCAGCTTCACCTTCTTCCTTGCAGAGCCGTTGAAATACATCAGCCCGACGAAATAGGTCGCGGTTTGCCCGCACAATCTTAAACTCCCATCCCGCTAAACGAGGGTCTTTAGACGATGGAACGGCACCATTGTTGGACCTGTGGGACTGGGGAATAGCGTCTGGCATTCCTGGGACAGTTCCCTGATCTTGAGATTCGTATCGAGTCAATAGTTCCTCCTCTTCTTCATCGCGCTGCCCAACCACAAACTGCCAGCGCTGCCATGTGCCAGCGATCGTCGCCTGAAGTCCCAGGCTCCCCACAAATAAGCTCAACACCAATATCTCTAGCATGTCTTCTCTGGCATGTCGTTATTTCTTCCGCTGTGCCTACGGGTCTACCCGGAATGCAAGCTGTGCCTGCTCCAGCCCACTGTATGGAAGTTGGGCGAGAGTCAAGACAGGAAGATCAGGATTGGGGAGCGATCGGAGCATGGGGAGCAAGGCAATCAAAGCCTCAGTAAATTAGCGCGAATATAACAAATATTCAATTGAATTGAATAGGTTGGCTGGAAAACTTGTTACGAAAAGTCAGCCTGATTTGATTTTCCTATCAAGTAGCTTTCGATCGCCAAATCGGGGCCGATCGATCGCCACTGTACCCGTTCTAGCGCCAAAGCCTGGGTCATGGCAGTTAGCCCCAAATCTCCCACGGGGGAAGGAGCCTGCTGACCGCCGATAATCTTAGGCGCAATGAAGACGAGGATTTTTTGCACTGCGCCTTGGGTAATCGCGGCCGCCGCCAAAGTACCGCCACACTCCCACAACACAGACAGGTGGCCGCGATCGTAGAGGTCAGCCATCACCGAGGCAGGGGTGAGGGAGGCGTGTTCCACCACCTCCACCCCGCAGTCTCGTAAGCGCCGCTGAAATTCAGGACGGGCACCGGATGCAGTGAAAACCACGGTGGCAGCCTGCTCGGTTTGCCATAGATTCGCGGTGGTGGGCAAGTCCAGCGATCGGCTCATCACCACTCGTAGGGGATTGTGCGCTGCGACGTGATGAGTTGTCAGATGAGGATTGTCGCGGCGCACGGTGTTGCCCCCCACAATCACCGCATCGCACGCTGCCCGAAGATGATGAACCTCAGTGCGGGCTGGAGGGCTGGTTACCCAAGCACTGTGCCCCCCGGTGGCGGCAATCTTGCCATCCAAGGTCATCGCGTACTTCAAAATCCCAAAGGGACGCTGGTGCAACACCCGATGCACAAACGCCTCATTCAACTGCTGGCAATCAGCTTCCTCCACCCCGACCACCACTTCAATTCCGGCTTGGCGCAATCGGTTCAAGCCGCTACCCGAAACCCTGGGGTCGGGGTCAACCATGCCCACGACAACTTTTGCGACTCCTGCCGCAATCAATGCTTCTGTGCAAGGCGGAGTGCGCCCATAGTGATTGCACGGCTCCAAGTTGACGTAGACTGTCGCTCCTTGGGCACGGCTAGGCTGGGGATCTGTGGGATCAAACGGCACCGATCGCAATGCCAAAACTTCAGCGTGGGGTTGCCCAGCACCGAGATGAAATCCTTCCCCCACAATCTGCCCAGCCTGCACAATTACGGAGCCAACTAAGGGATTGGGAGCCGTGCGCCCCATGGCGTGACGAGCAAGTTCCAGGCATCGTTGCATCATGGAACGATCGAAATCATTCTGATCAGGGGTCATCGCTCTAAGCAGCAATATTATCTCTACATAATATAGAGCGTAGTCATTCTCAATAAGCAGGGAATTTTTGAGCCAATTGAGAATGGCACTTCACACTGGGAAAGTTGCAGCCAAGGATTGCAACGTTTGTCAGGTGAGTCACTTTAGATTTTTGTACCTACTTGAGGAGTGACGATCGCACCAAGCATCCAAACCTACGTGGACTTAACATTTTCCAGTGCTACTTCTACAGAAGGCTGTAAAGCTAAAAACTTCTCTAGACGCACCAGTTTTACAGTTTGGGTGACGCGAGGATTTGTCACAATTTGCAAACTCCCCTCGATCGTTTGGGCTTGCTTCGCCAATTGCACCAGCGCACCCAATCCAGAGCTATCAACAAAGTCAATATGAGATAGATCCAAAATGATGTGCTTTGGACCTTCTTCAACACATTTGCTAAGTACCTTACGAAACGTGGGTTCAGAAAAGGCATCTAGCAGCCCTGCGAGGCGAAACAGTTGGTGATTATCTTTGAGATTGACATCACGCGTGCCTCTCAAGCTAACAGTAAGAGTAAGTGTCTCAGGAATAACTGCCTCCTAACTACCAATGCAGAACAAAAAGTAGCTTAAAACAAAGTCTACAGCGAATATCCAATTTGAGGCTTTAGTATAATTCAGTCTGCGGTTAACTGCAATATCCGATCGGCTTATTATTGGAAATTTCCCTTAAAGTCAAAGGCTCAATATTAAGAAGATTCCTAGAAAAGTTTATACCAAGCACCGGAAGGGCGAAGCATTCGAGCAATGACCTTCTGGTCGATTCAAGGCTCTGTCTGCCGGATGCTAAGTGTAAAGCACACGCTATGCGAACGCCCCTACAGGGGTAACATCTTTCTCGGAAATCTCCTAAGCAAGCTCAGAACTATTTTGTCCTGGATTTTCCTAGGGCAACAGCTTGAACGATCGCCTCATCTAATTGTTCCACCAGGGGAATATTCAGGGTACTCAGGTAGTCCCGTGCGCGATCGGACTCGTGACCCACCAACCGCACGACTAACTTGGGCGGGGTGTGGGGGAGTTGTTTGAGGTGAGTCGTAATCACTTGAGCAATTTCGTAGCACGAAATAACACTGCCTAGAATATTAATCAGTAACACTTGAATCGTTTGGGATTGGGTCACCAGGGTGAGTCCTTGTTTGATCCGATTGTGAAAATTCTCTGGATTCCAGCCATAGAAAGATTCGCCACCTAAATTGAGAAAATTCGCGGGTTTGCCCCCGGCTTGGTAAATCAAATCTAGGGTGGTCATTGTCAACCCTGCACCATTGCAAAGAATGCCGATCGTGCCCTCTAACTGGACAAAGTGGGAGGCAGAGAGGAGCGTGTAGGCAGAGGAGGAAAGCGGCGAGGTGGTAGAGGTGCGCCGATCGCCACTGGCTTCTTTACCGCCTCTTTGGGACGACACCGGAGTTTTCCCCAGGTAAACACTCTTAACCCGCTTCGCTGCTAGGAGGCTCAAGTCAGCATGGCGACCTAATGCGCCGCCATTCACGGTGATTTTGCCATCTAGGGCCATCACCTCTCCGCTGGAGTTAATCCCTAAGGGGTTAATTTCGATCAAATCTAAATCTTTTTGTTGAAATAGCCAGTACATTTTCTCAATGACAGCGCTTACGGATTGAATTAATCTCCCATGAAGACCCATTTTGAGGGTGAGTCGCCGGGCATAGAAGGCCGAAAATTCCTGCTCCACAATCACATGCTGCATTTGCTCCACGGTAGACGCGACACGAATTCCGCCCTGGGGAGACCCTAAGAGAACTGGACGGCGGGCAGAACTATCGAGGGCAACAGCGAGGTAAATTTCCTGCTCTACGTCATATTTGGCCTCTGCCAGCAGGACTTCAGGGTACTCTTCCATGATGGGCAGGTTGAAAATGGCTTGGGCGGCGGCTACTGCATCGATCGTGTTCGTCACAACTTTGATGCCCCCAGCCCGGCCTCTGCCACCTCTGCGAACCTGGGATTTCAAGACAATGGGATAGGGAATTTTCAGCGCCTTGATATCCTGGGGATGATCAATGCGTTGGGAGGGCAAAACGGGAATGCCCATCTCACCAAAGAGTTCTTTCGCCTGATATTCCAACAAATCCATAAAAACGAGCCTCTAGGATTGAACCGTTTCGCTGCTCACTGGGTCTTAACTAGTGTAAATGCAAACCCATATGGAAGATGTATAGGAGCTTATGGTTTCAGCCAATGCCCTAGGGGATGGTCAAGTAGCTCAATCTGATGGTTTCTTGTCCAGGATGCAAGGGGTGTTGCGGGTGAAGCATCAGGAGGGTGGGGAGGACTCGGATTATTACTTGGTGCAGCAGTGTGTGAAGGGGAATCACTCCAGTTTTCGGGTGCTGTACCGTCGCCATCAACAGCGAATACGATCGCTCCTCTACCAACTTTGTGGAGCCTCAACCTTGGATGATTTGGTGCAAGAGGTGTTTCTGCGAGCCTGGAAAGGGATGCCCAAGCTGAAACAGACAGCGAAGTTTTCCACTTGGCTGTATCGCATCGCTTGGAATGTGGCCTCTGACCAACGCCAAACCTTTGCCCAAGGCCGATCGCGCTTGCAAACGATCGCCAATGCTGTGCCCACTCAGCAGGATGCTCCCGATGTCATGCATTTGCATTATCAGGACATTGTGCAGCGGGGACTGGTGCATCTCAGCCTCGATCACCGCAGTGTATTGATCTTGCACGACCTCGAAGAGATGCCGCAAAAAGAGGTGGCAGATATTCTAGAAATTCCGGTGGGGACAGTGAAATCCCGTCTGTTCCATGCCCGCGCTGCCATGCGCCAGTTCCTTCAACAACAAGGAGTCCAACTATGACTCGTCCCGATGATGATTCTCAATTAACTAAGTTTCTGCGTCAGCATCGATCGGCAATTCCCCCAGCTTCAGTAACTCTGGAGGAGCAAATTATGCAGACGATCGCAGGGTCACCCAAGGCTGAAACTTTTTCCAGATCTCGCAGCCGGGTAGTTTCCCTCTCAGCCTGGAAACGTCAGGTTTGGGGCACTGCTTCCGTGGCTGTGGCAGCCAGTTTGCTGGTGGTTTTGGGCGGCTATCGGGCGTTGACTCCTGTGAAACCAACGACTGCTGAACTGGCCACGTTGGAAAAGTTTTTGGAAGCAAATTGGGTGGGGGCGGTTGACCAAGGAACCGAAGAGGCGATCGGGATGCTGTAGGTCATCTCAAACCCTGCACTAGGATCGTGGATTAAATAACTTAATAAAAGTGGTCGGACTACGGCTCAATCTTTTTCCCTCATCCCCTAGTCCCTTCTCCCTGGGGGAGAAGGGAAGACTCCGGCTCCCTCTCCCCCAGGGAGAGGGTTGGGGTGAGGGAGAATTGGATTTTATTTGAGTCACAATCCTTAGAAAGTTTTGGTTTAACAAATAACTGGAGTTTTTGATTCATGTCCTTTCATCGTGGTTATGTTTTAGTTGCGTTAATGGTGTGCCTCGTGGGAGGTGGAGGGGCGATCGTTCACCCCAGCGCTGCGGTAGCGCAAACAAGGACCCCAAAGCCTACCCGCCCCAATCGCCGATTGGGCAATAACAACTTTTTGCAAGAGTTAAATCTAACTCCCCAGCAAACCCAAAAAATGCAAGCGATTCGGGGGCAATACAAAGACCAAATCAAACAGCAAAATCAGGCTTTACGCCAGTCTCAGCAGGCATTACAAGGGTTGATGGCGGGAACCGCTTCTAAGGAACAGGTTCGATCGCAGTATCGCCAAGTGGCTGCGTTGAGACAACAACTAGCGGAGTTGCATTTCAGCAGCATTCTAGATATCCGGGAGGTGCTGACTCCTGATCAGCGGCGTAAGTTTGCTGACCTAATGCAGCGCCGTCAAGGGCAGCGAAATCCAGCGGGGGCACCAGCACCAGAGCCGGGATTGTAAGAAGACGGAACTACACACAAGGGAATCTAGGGGAATCATGAAACTAAGATCTTGGATTGTGTCACTGCTGTTGGGGTTACTGCTGTGGTCAGGGTTCATGGGTTCGAGTAGTGCGAACCCTCCTGTAGTTGACTCTCCTAGGCTGACGATCGCCGCCTCGCCCAGCCCCAATCAATCTGCGGCAGTCCTGCATGTGCTAAATCGGCTCAGTTTTGGGGCCCGTCCGGGGGATGTCGATCGCGTCACTCAGATGGGGATCGAGACGTATATTCAATCCCAACTTTCACCCAGCACGATCGCCCTAGACCCCAACCTAACTCAGCAACTCAGCCAATTGGAAACGCTGAACATGAGTCCACCAGAGCTAGTGCGAAACTATCAACCCCCACAGGTGGGGCGAGGGAAGCTGAGCCAAGAAGCCATGAGAGCGGCACGGCAAAAAAGTCGGCGGGTGATGCAACAAGCGCTGGAAGCAAAGTTGATGCGATCGGTCTCTAGTCCTCGGCAGCTAGAAGAGGTGATGGCAGACTTTTGGTATAACCACTTCAACGTTTTTGGTGGTAAAGGATTAACTCGGGTTTGGACAGGAGCCTATGAGCAGCAGGCAATTCGGCCCTACGCCTTGGGTCGCTTCCGCGAGTTGCTGGGGGCCACATCCCGCCATCCCGCGATGCTGTTTTACTTAGACAACTGGCAAAACACTGCGCCCAATAGCAAAGGGGCACGGGGTCGGTTTAAGGGCTTGAATGAAAATTATGCCCGCGAATTGATGGAGTTGCACACCTTGGGCGTGAACGGCGGCTATACCCAGCAAGATGTCATCGCCCTGGCTAAAATCTTTACCGGGTGGGGGTTGCAACGGGCAAAGGGTAAGCAGGCTGGGATGCAGAATGGATTTTACTTTGATGCCGATCGCCACGACTTCAGCGACAAGGTATTTCTAGGCAAAACCATCAAAGGCAGCGGCATGGCAGAGGGAGAACAAGCTCTGGATATGCTAGCCCGTAGCCCTATTACTGCCCGTCGCATCAGCTATCAACTGGCGCAATATTTTGTAGCCGATCGGCCACCGCAAACCTTGGTAGACAAGTTGTCCCAGCAGTTTCAGGCGACCGATGGCGATATTCGAGCCGTGCTGAATACGCTGGTTCACAGCGCTGAGTTTCGCGACCCTAAATTTTACAACGCTAAGTTTAAAACGCCTTACCAGTATGTGATTTCAGCGATGAGAGCCACGGGTGTAGATGCCACGGCCATGACTTCGGGCAAAAATCTACTTGCACTCTACGGAATGCTGAAGCAATGGGGCATGGCTCCCTACGGTTGCATCTCCCCGGATGGCTACAAAAATACCCAGGAGGCTTGGCTAAACCCCGATGCGTTGCTGCGGCGCATTACCTTTGCCACGGCCCTAGCCAATGGTCGCTTCAATCAGGGAAACCCAGTTGACACCGCTCAATTGACTCGCACCTTGGGGAATAACTTTTCCGATCGCACCAAGGAAGTTTTGAACTCCAGTCCGGCAGCGCTACAAGCATCGTTGATCTTAGGCAGTCCAGAATTGATGCGGCGCTAAAACATACTTCCAACCCATCCTTCATCACGGCTAAACCAATGAACAGACGTAAGTTTCTCTATCAAGCAGGGCTGGTTTCAGCGGGGACGATCGCCGCCCTTGGTACTCACGGTTGGGTCGCTCGCACCCCCGCTGCTAATGGACGCAATCGCTTAATTGTGGTCTTCCTGCGAGGCGCAGTGGATGGGCTGAATGTGGTGGTGCCTTACAAAGATGAGGCGTATTATGAAGCACGACCCACGATCGCCATTCCGCGTCCTGGAGAATCGGGCGGGGCCTTGGATTTAACAGGTGGCTTCGGCTTGCATCCTGCCCTAGCTTCCCTCGTTCCCCTTTGGCAACAAAAAAGTTTAGCCTTCGTCCATGCCTGTGGTTCCCAAGATGTCTCTCGCTCTCACTTTGAAGCTCAAGACAGGATGGAGAGCGGCACAGGAACCAGAGTGGCAGCGGATGGTTGGATGAATCGGTTGCTGGGGCTACTGCCTAACCATACTCCCACCCACGCTGTGAATTTGGGCGAGAGCATTCCTAAATCGCTGATGGGTAAAGTATCTGTGGCTAATCTGCCTTTGGGTAGGGTAGCCAATGCAGCAGTTGCCATCGATCGCCCCCAAATTAGTGCAGCCTTCGATCGCCTCTACGGTGGCACCGATGCCTTGAGCAAGGCCTATCAGGAGGGGCGACAAGCGCGGGAAAAACTGCTGGCAGACCTCAACGCTGAAATGATGGAAGCCAGTAAAGGCGCACCGTCTCCCGTGAATTTTGCCAGCGATACGAAAAAGCTGGCGCGGCTGATGGTCAGAGATCCCGGCATCCAATTGGGGTTCCTCGCTCTCGGTGGCTGGGATACCCACGTCAACGAGGGGGGCAGTCGAGGACAATTGTCCAATCGCCTGAAGCCGCTGGGTGAGGGGTTGGCAACGCTAGCCCAGGAGTTGGGCCCGGTTTACAAGGACACGGCGATCGTGGTCATGTCAGAATTTGGGCGAACTGTGAAGGAAAATGGCAACGGCGGCACCGATCATGGTCATGGCAATGCGCTCTGGGTGATGGGTGGAGCGGTTAAGGGCGGGCAGGTTTACGGGCAATGGAACGGCTTAACCGAATCTCAACTTCATGAAGGGCGAGACTTAGCTGTGTTAACGGATTATCGAGACCCGATCGCCTCCCTGCTGCAACGCCACATGGGACTCAGCAAAGCTCAACTCAGCAAAGTCTTTCCTGGCTTTACCCCGCAATCCAACCTGGCTCTGGTGTGACGATCGCAAAAATACTCTTATTCCTGCTCGACATCTGAATCACGGCGCAAGGCTACTTTCAGCAAATGATGACAGGCTCTCACAACTCGCCCCCGGATAGCGATCGGGCCCTGATTTGGTAATCTGTGACATTTGGTAAGCTGTGACAATCGATAACCTTGCTCCCCCATGTCCTTCGATAACCTCTGTAAACTCCTTTCCGAGAAATACCCCGATCGCTTCGCCAGTTGGCTGCTGGGCACCCCTCAAACCGCCGTAAAAATCCTCAAAACCGAACTCAG
>Ga0209181_10000749_pt1 | contig 59959 bp, 62 predicted proteins | sample MAT05_FD_187208 | JGI IMG/M metagenome (GOLD analysis project Ga0209181, IMG submission 187208) | Freshwater microbial communities from Lake Fryxell liftoff mats and glacier meltwater in Antarctica - MAT-05 (SPAdes) (version 2) | ecosystem: Environmental > Aquatic > Freshwater > Ice > Liftoff...
CTCGCCGCCGGCCGCGCGTCCGGGCGAGAAGGTCAGCGTCCGCGTGCCGCGCGCGAGAGAGAACCTCACCCCCCATCGCTTCACCCTGCTTGGGAACCACGGGGCTCCGGCGCCGGGCGAGCGGGTGAGCAAGCTCTTTATCGGCGCATCGCTCGAGGCCGCCGCGCTGCTGGTCGCGACGCTCTCTGCGCGCAGTGCAGATGGGCTGCGATTTGCGTTGCTGGTCGGCAACGAGCCGCGCGACTTCGAGCGCACAGACAACCTGGTGATGGACGTCGCCGCGCGCGACGAGCCGGCGGCGGTGAAGCTGCTGGGAGACTTCTTCAAGGCACAGCCGGGCCGCCTGCTGCCGATGAAGCCGCCGCTGCAGTCGCAGCAGATAATCCCGGGCCTCGCCAAGACCGAGATTTCCGCCCGCGAAGACAGCGGCGATGGCTACTTCCGCCGCAAGGCCGACACGCTGGCCGCCGTGGTGCTCGATGCGATGCACGCCAACGAGCTGACGGCGCAGCAGTGGGCGGCGCGGGTTGCGTTCGCCCGTCAGCAGACATAAGCCGCCGCGCGTGGTCGCCCCTCTTCTCGCTGCGTTGCTCGGAGTCCTGCTGGGCATTCGCCATGCCTTCGAGCCCGACCATCTCGCCGCGGTCTCGACGCTGGCCGCCGAAGAAAGGTCGGTGAAGGGCGGGCTCTTCCTCGGCGCGCTCTGGGGCCTGGGCCACACGGCGTCGCTGTTATTGGTCGGCGGAACGCTGGCGGCGGTCGAGACTCAGATGCCCGAGCACGTCGCCGATGCGCTCGAGCTCTGCGTCGGGGTGATGATTGTCGGCCTCGGCATTCGCGCCATCGTGAAGGCCGTTCGTGAGGGCCGCATGGGTGAAGTCACCCCGCATACGCACGGCGACGTCGCGCACGCCCACGCTTCAAAAGCTCCGCACGTGCACGTCAGCCGCTGGACGCTGGCGACGCGGCCGCTGGTGGTCGGGTTGATTCACGGCCTCGCGGGCAGCGGGGCGTTGACCGCCCTCGTCCTCGCCGAGCTTCCCAGCGTCGGCGCGCGGCTCGCGTACATCGCGATGTTCGGCGCCGGCAGCGTCGTCGGGATGTCGATGCTCAGCGCCCTCTGTGGGTTCCCCCTCGCCCGCCTGCAGCGCGCGCCGCGGATGATGGCTGCGCTGCTGTTGGCCGTCGGCATCCTCTCGGTGGGCGCCGGCGCGTGGTGGGGCATCAGCGCCGCCGAGAGGCTCTTCGCTTAGAGCCGTGCCCCGCTCGAAAGTCTGGAGCGCGCTGGGCCTCGTTTTGTTGCTCACCGCCGTCGCGTACGCGTCGTATCGGCGAAGGGCTGCTCCACTGCCTGCAGCCGAGCTGCTGCCGTACCAGGCGCGCGCGTCCGAGCTGCCGAAGTCCGAGCGAGAGGTCTACGCGGCCATTCGCCTGGGGTTGAAGTCTGCCGAGGCCACCCGGGCCAGGACCAAAGCCTGGCCCGCAACCTTCGAGGCCGCCGGCCTGACCTGGTCGAAGCGCGGGCAAGGCCTCTACATCAACTACCTGGGGCTCCCCGCGCAGGCGTCGCAGCTGCGGTGGCTCGTGCTCATCATCGAGCCGGCGGAATCGGGCTTGAAGGACGCTCCTGCGCCCGAGGACGACGAGCACCACACGCTCGCCGATGGTACGGCCCTGCACGTCACGCTTTGGAGCGCTCCGCACGACGGCCCCAGCCCCTCGGTGACGCTGCCGTTTCCCGCGGCCGAGGGGTGGGTTCAGCGGCTTTCCCCCTAACGCCCCCCAGAAGCGAAAAGCGTTACGCGCACCAAAATCCCCGTGTTAGGAGCGCGGCACTTTCACCACGGAAAACCATGCAAATCCGCGCCGACGAAATCAGCCGCATCATCCGCGAACAGATTCAGGACTACGGCAAGAAGGTCACCATCGCCGAGACCGGCACCGTGCTGTCGGTCGGCGACGGCATCGCCCGCGTCTACGGCCTCGAAGGCGCCCAGTCGGGTGAGCTCGTCGAGTTCGCAGACGGTGTCCGCGGCCTCGTCCTCAACCTCGAGGAAGACAACGTCGGCGTCGCGATCATGGGCGACTTCGTCTCGATTCGCGAAGGCGACACCGTCAAGCGCACGCAGCAGATCGCCTCTGTGCCCGTCGGCAAGGCGCTGCTGGGCCGCGTGGTCGACGCGCTCGGCGCTCCCATCGACGGCAAGGGTCCGATTCAGGGCGCCGAGATGAAGCGCCTCGAGGTGAAGGCCCCAGGCATCGTGAAGCGCAAGTCGGTGCACGAGCCGATGCAGACGGGCATCAAGGCGCTCGACGCCCTGGTACCGATTGGGCGTGGCCAGCGCGAGCTCATCATCGGTGACCGCCAGACGGGCAAGACCGCCGTCGCGATCGACGCAATCATCAACCAGCGCGGCCAGAACGTTTACTGCGTCTACGTCGCCATCGGTCAGAAGCAGTCAACCGTCGCGCAGGTCGTCGACAAGCTCACCCGTCACAACGCGATGGAGTACACGATTGTCGTTGCCGCGAGCGCGTCGGACTCGGCGCCGATGCAGTTCTTCGCGCCGTACACCGGCGTGACGATGGCGGAGTACTTCCGCGACAACAAGATGCACGCGCTGATCATCTACGACGACCTCTCGAAGCAGGCCGTCGCGTACCGTCAGCTGTCGCTGCTGCTGCGCCGCCCGCCGGGCCGCGAGGCGTACCCGGGCGACGTCTTCTTCATTCACAGCCGCCTGCTCGAGCGCGCCGCGAAGCTGTCGGACGACCAGGGCGCCGGCAGCCTCACCGCCCTGCCCATCATCGAGACGCAGGCAGGCGACGTGTCGGCGTACATCCCGACCAACGTGATTTCGATTACGGACGGGCAGATTTTCCTCGAAACCGACCTCTTCAACTCGGGCGTTCGTCCCGCGATCAACGTCGGTCTGTCGGTGTCTCGCGTCGGTTCGGCCGCGCAGATCAAGGCGATGAAGCAGGTCGCTGGCTCGATGAAGCTCGAGATGGCGCAGTACCGCGAGCTGGCCGCCTTCGCGCAGTTCGGCTCGGACCTCGACAAGGCGACGCAGGACATTCTCGCCCGCGGCTCGCGCCTCACCGAGCTGATCAAGCAGGGCCAGTACGAGCCCATGTCGGTCGGCAAGCAGGTGATGCAGATTTACACGGGCACCAACCGCGATGACCCGGGCAAGCGTGGCTGGCTGCGCGAAGTGCCGGTGACCGACGTGGTGCGCTACTCGAAAGAGTTCCTCGCCTTCTGCGACGCGAAGTTCCCGACGCTCGAGAAGAGCATCATGGAAAAGCGCGAGCTGACGGCTGAAATCAAGAGCGAGCTGAACAAGGCCATCACCGAGTTCAACGCCATCTTCCAGAAGACCCCGGGCGCGAAGCTCTAATGCGCGCCCTCGTGCTCTTTGCCGCGGTCGTCACCCTGGCGGGCTGCGCGCTGCGGCCCCGCTACGGCGAGTTCCTCGGCAAGGAATCGACCGAGGCGGTTCGGCTGCAGGTCGTCGAGAAGAGCTCGGGCGTTCCCGTTGCCGGCGCCGCCGTCGAAGTCGGCGAGACGCTGCGCGGGAAGATGCTGGTGAAGACCGATGCCAATGGCGTCTTCCTGTTGCCCGTCGACAAGCGGCTGATGGAAGACAACGCCCTCATCGTCGTCACGGCCCCCGCGGGCGTAGGCCGGGTGAAGGTCTTGCGCGCCGAGGACGCTGCGGCGCCTGTCGCTCTGCCGCCCCTGGTCATCGACCCGGTGCCCGCGGCCGAAGAGCCTGCCGACGCCGGCACCATCACCTACTGAGGCCGCCTGGCGGCGCCGTCTACACAGCTGGGTACGGCTACTTCTTCTTCTTCGGCGGAAGCGTCGCCTTCACCGGCGCGCTGACCTTCAGCGGCACGTCGCAGTGCAGGAAGCGGCCGTCGATGAAAGCGGCGAGGTACTTCCCGCCCGCCTGCCAGTAGACGTTGCCCAGCTTCGAGTCTTCGTGAAGGCCCGACGCGTAACAAACCGTCTTCTTCCCACCCGCTTCGAACGCGTAGCCCGGGCGCTCGCCGTCCAGCACGAGCTCAGTGAGCACCTTCTGCCCGCCCGGCCCGGCGAGTGACGGCTTCGGCAGCGAGACGACGTTCTTCCAGCCGTACGGCGCGCGGTTCACGTCCGTGTAGCGCGCGCACGAAAAGGTGGTGCCGAGGCGGTCGAGGTCGTTCAGCTCCTTCGACCAGGTGGGGGGAATCGCTTCCTCGGTGATGCAGAAGAAGAGCTCGGTGAGGTCGTTGGGGCCCGACACCGACTGGTAGACGAAGTAGCTGCCGTCTTTCGACCAGCCGTAGAAGCTGTCGGTGTCTGCGAGGGAAGGGAGGGCGACGAGGGTGAGAATCAGTGTGAATCGCATAAGGCAGTCGGGTCGACGTAGCACAGCAGGCGGTTCTTCACGGCGCCGGCGGCGGAGGGGCCGAGGCTTCCTCCGTCATCTTGGCTTCGCGGGCCGCCTCGTCTGCCGTGCCGCCCACCGCCTCGATGCTCGTCTTCGGCATCTTCCTGGGCTGGCCTGCCGCCGGGGTTGCCGCGCGCACCTCACGGTCGAACGCCAGGGCCGCGTCGCCCACTTTCAGCGGCGTCGTCTCGCGCAGCTGCCGCCGCACCTTCGAAATCACCAACTGCACCACGTTCGGATCCGGGTGCCGCTTCAGCGCTTCGACCCAGACCTCGATCGCCTTTTCGTGCTCGCCCGCCTCGGCGCGCAGCTTCCCCGCCTCGAACAGCGCGTGCGGCTGCAGGTCGGAATCCGGAAACTTCTCGGCCAGCGACTCGAACGCCTTCAGCGCCTCGGCATGACGGCCATCCATCATCGCGAGCGCTTGTGCGCGCAGCAGCAACGCGTCGTCGACGAAGGAAGACGTCTCGAACTTCCGCGCCATGCCGGCCGCCTCGAGCTCGGCTTGCTGGTAGTCGGCCAGCTCGAAGTAGAGCTTCGCCACGCGGTACGACAGCTCGGCCGACTGCGGCGGGTTGCGCGCGAGCGCGGCGGTGAGCTCGGTGATGGCACCGCGAAGGTCGTGGAACTGGCTCTGCAGAATGTCGGCGAGGTGCAGCCGGCCGTCGAGCGTCTCGGGCGCTTCGGGGCACAGCTGCGAGAGCTCGCGGTACACCTCGACCGCGCGCTTGAAGTCGCGCAGCTCGAGGTAGTAGGTGTCGGCCGCCCCTCGAAGCGCGCGCGCCCGGTACACCGCCGCTTCCTTCGATTCATCGCGGTCCAGCGAGTCGAGCGTGAGCCGGTATTCCTCGAGGGCCGCCTGTGGCTGGTGAAGGAAGAGCTTCTCGCGCGCCGCCTGGAGCCGCGTCGGAGCATCGGTGCGCTTGCACGCGGGAAGACACAGCAGAAGGGTCAGCCAGAGGAGCCGCACGGGAGCCCCTCCTATACCTGAAGGCACTACAGTCACCCAATCCGTGGACCCGCTGAGCGCGCTCATCGAACAGCTGCAACGCGAGGCGGCCGAGCTCGAGAAGCCCCTGAAGGCCCGTGAAGCCCGAGAGGACGCCGAGCTCGCCACCCAGAAGAAGCGCACAGACCTCGCCCGCACCCAGCTGGCCGACACCCGCCTCGCCCTGTCGCAATGCCCGCCCGCGCTGGTCAGACTCGAAGCCCGCAGCGCTGAGCTCAACCGCCGCATCAACGGCTGGCGCGGAGAACTCTTCCGCATCGGTTACGGGTCGGCTGCGGTGCTCACGGTGCCGCTGGTGATTACGGGCTTCGCGCTGTGGCGGCAGTGGCTCGACGGCAGCACTGCGGGCCTGGTGCTGCTGGGGCAGGCCATCGCGCTCACCGTCCTCTACTTTTTGATTCCCGAGAAGCGCTGATGGCCGACGACCTGGCGCGCGCGCAACGCAAAGAGCTCGAGCTGCTGCAGGGCCGGGTGAAAGAGGCGAAACACGACCTCGCGCTCACGCAGAGCGAAGGGTTTTCCGAAGAGCTGGAGGCGCTGGCCTCGGAAGCCACCGCGCTCGAAGCGGAGCTTGCCCAACAGAAGCACGCGTTGATCGGCAGCCAGGGCCGGCTGCTGGCCTTGCGCCAAGAGGTCGAAGAGACTGAAAGGCTCGCGCTGGTGCCGAAGACGCTGCGCTCGGTGGGACCCGGCGTCTTCGCAATCAGCTTCGCCGGTGCGCTGGCCTCTTTCTGGGCGATGGGCGACCTGCTCACCACCAACCCGACCTGGCTTCACTTTGCTGCGCTGGGCGCCGCGACCGCGCTTCCTCCCGTGCTGCTCGCGTGGCTGCTGCGCCGCCGCTTCAACGGAGACGGGACTTTTCGAAATCCTTCGTGAGCCGCTTGAGCTCCGCGGCAGGCAGCGGCCCGAGCTTCTCGTTCACCGCGGCGAGCACCTCGCCCGTGTCGTCGTCCTCGGCGTCTTCCAGCATCCCCATCGAGAGCTCGACCTGCGCCTCCTCGAGTCGGTCGGTGTCGGCGAGGATTCGACCGAGGAGCGCGTGGATTCCTTCGAGTGCCGGGTCTTCCTTCTGCACCGCGCGCACCTCGGCGAGGCCTTCGTCGGCGAAGCCGCGGCGCCACAGCCAGCGGCCGAAACCCGCGCGCAGCTCGGGGTCCTTCGAGGCCGCGAGGTACGCGCGGTAGGCCGCCTTCGCCTCGTCCATCATTCCGCGCTCTTCGTAGACGTCGAGCAGCTCGACCAGCACGCGCTCATCATCCGGCGCCGCCGCGACGCGCCCCTTCAGTGACGCGAAACGTTCGTCTGCCTTCTTCATCTGCAGTGCCATCAACGCCTGCCGCACCGGTTCGGCTTGCTCGGCTCTGCCGTCGGCGGCCCACGCGCGCCACAGCTCGTTCAGCGCTGCTTCATCATTCGGGTTCGCTTTCACCCGCGCCTCCAGCTGCTGCCGCTTCAGCCGCGCGGCGTACGCGCCGGTGCTCTCGGTGCGCTGGGTCAACGCCCACGGCAGCGCGAGCGCTGCGACGACCAGCACCACCTCGAACGCCACCACCCAGGTCAGCTTCTTACGGCGGTCGGCCTGCCAGTCGGCCCGCTCGTCGGCTTCGGCCGGAGCGGTGACTGGCTTGGCGACCCGCACGTGGCTGCGCGCCATCAGGTCGGCCAGCGACCGGCGGTCTTGCCGCGTCATCACGAAGACGTGCCCGAGAATCGCGGCGGCGACGGCAGCCGACGACGCCAGAAAGAAGACGAAGCCCAGCCCCGTCGGAAACGCAAAGGCCGCGAGGTGAAATGCGCTCGCGATGACGCCCGCGAGCACGGTGACGAGGAACGCCGCCGGGAAGAAGCCGCGACCCACCAGCTCGCGAAAGAGCACATCGCCCGCGCCGACCGCGTGCCCGTCTTTCGTCACCAGCTCGAGCCCAAAAATCTGCATGCCGACGGTTCGCTTGAACGCCGACAGCGGCACCACCAGGTACCCGAGGACTGCCGCGAGCACCCCCCACATCGGCAGCACGAGCCCGCGCGTGAGAAGCGGCACGAGGAAGTAGAGGACGCACAGCGCGAGCACCACGGCCGCGTCGAGGGCGCCCGCGAGAATTCGCGGAGGAAGCGGGGCGGGCTCCGGCGTCCTCAGGGACAGTCGCCCGTCGCGGCAGGGCTGACGATGCGGTTGCTGCCCGACGCGACGCAGGTGAGCACGCTGCGCAGGTGGATGCGCCCCGTGCCGCCGCCACCGCCACCGGCCGCCGAGGTCGTGCTGTCCTGCGCGACACCGGGAGGCGTGAGCGCGCCGCCCTTTGCGCCATCGCTCGCCTGGCCACCGCCCTTGCTGCCGCCGTTCGCCTGCTGGTCGCTGTCGTCGCGCCCGTTCACGCCCGGGTTCCCGTCGTCGTCGAGCCGCGCGCCGCCGCCACCGCCGCCGCCGTTCGCGGTCAGCTTTGAGCCGGCGAGCAGCTGAAGCAGGTTCGCCTCGAGAAGAATTCCTCCGCCGCTGCCACCACCGCCGCCGCCCGCGTTGAAGGTGACGCCGCCCGCGCCACCACCGCCGTTCGCCGAGACGAAGCCTTCGATGGTCAGCGTGCCAGAGACCGAGAGCTGAAGCGCGCCGCCTGCTCCGCCGCCCAGCGCCGCCTGCTGTCCCATCATCCCGCTCGCGCCGTCGCCGCCCGCGCAGCCGCCGCGCAGCTGCATCGCGGGAGTCATCGGGAAGGTCGCTCCACCGAGGCCGCCTGCGAGCCCGTTGCCCGAGACGTTGCCGCCCTTCGTGCCCGCCTGCGCGAAGCCCGCGCCGCCGCCGCCACCGCCGCTGAAGATGAAGGTGAAGCCCGGCTCGCCCTGGAAAAGGCAGTTGCCCGCGGGGCCGCCGGGACCATTCGCGCTGCCCACGCCGCTCGCAACCAGCTTCCCGGCGATGCGCGCGTCCCCGTAGACCGCGAAGAGCACGGGCTGGCTGCCGGTGAGGCGCAGCTCGTTGATGACCTCGAGCCCTGCCATCGGCAGCACGACGATGTTCTGCACGCCGAAGCGGTAGATGATGCGCGGCGTGGGCTGCGCCTGGCTGCACCAGTTGCCGAACGCCAGTGTGTCCGAGTTGAAGGTCGACACGCCGCAGTCGAGGCGAATCTTCGAAGAGATGGCCGTCGCCGGCAGCGCGGGGTCGAAGCTGTTGCTGGGCGTGTACGGGAACCCGAGAATGCACTCGCCGTTCATGCAGGTGCCGCCGTCGCAGCTGCCCGTCTTCGCCGCGTAGCCGCAGCCTGCGTCGGCAAGACAGGTGCCCGCGCCCAGCTGGCACTCGCGGGGGCTCATGCAGGTCAGGGTCACCGACGGCGTGCAGACCTTCGCCACGCAGGTCTCGGCGAAGGTGCAGACGTTCGAATCGGCGCAGCTCTTCGCGTTGCAGTCGTCGTCGAGGCAGTCGGCCTTGCCGTCGCCGTCGTCGTCGAGCCCGTCGTTGCAGGTGACTTCCGACAGTGGCACCGCGCAGACGCCGATGCTGGTGCACCGCCTGCCGAACAGACAGTCTTGCTGCAGGCAGTCACCGTCGAAGCAGTCGGTGAGCCCGTCGCGGTCGTCGTCGATTCCGTTGCCGCACTGCTCGGGCCCGGCGTCCGGCAACATCAGGCCGCCGTCGTCTTTCATCCCGCCGTCGTCCTGCGTCATCCCGCCGTCGTCGAGCGGGCCGGCGTCCGGAAGCGGCCCTGCATCGGAGGGAGACATGCCGCCCTTGAGCACCAGCAGCACCAGGTCGACTTCGCCGCTGGAGAACTCGACGTTCTTGAGCTCGCTCTCGTCGATGACGTCGCCAGAACAATCGGCCGCGCGGAAGCCCTTGGCCTGGACGTTGACGGTGGCGCCGAGCTTGCTGTCTTGCGCGATGCCCACCACCTTGTCGCGGGTGCCGCGCAGCAGCGGGCCCGAGGTGACCACCAGGTTGTTGCTGCCCGTGACAAAGACCTTCGCGCACTGGGCGTCGGTCATGAAGAAGCGCACGGTCGCCTTCAGCCCGCCGCCCTCGAGCGACGAGCAGGCAGAGAAGCCGAGCAGGAGCAGCAGGAGTGGGCGGGGTCGCAAAGCTGGACCTGACTTTACATCGCCGTGGCAGTGCGTGGGTCGTGGGGTTAAGGTCCGCGCGCTTTGGCCACCGATGATCTCACGCTCGTCCAGCGCGTAAGGACAGGAGATCAGCGGGCTTTCAAGACCCTGGTCGAGCGCTACCAGCGCAAAATCTACTCGGTCGCGCTCGGCATGCTGAAGGACAAGGAAGAGGCCCGCGACGTCGCGCAGGAAGCCTTCATCAAGGTCTACAAGTACCTCAACCACTTCAAGGGCGACTCGAGCTTCTACACGTGGATCTACCGCATCACCGTGAACATCAGCATCGACGTGATGCGCAAGCGCGGCAGCTCGAAGGGCGAGCACATCGAGTTCGACGAGACCATCGCCAGCGACACCAGCGAGGCCAACATCGGCGCGCTCGGCACCCGGCTCGGCACCAACCCGCAGAAGTCGATGCTGCGCAAAGAGCTCGCCGACAAGATTCAGGCCGCCCTCGCCGAGGTCCCCGAAAAGCACCGCGCGATCCTGCTGCTGCGCGAAATCGAGGGCATGTCGTACGAGGATTTGTCGCGCACGCTGGGCATCCCCAAGGGAACCGTGATGTCGCGCCTGTTCCACGCCCGAATTAAAGTTCAGAAAATCCTCAACGAGTACCTCGAGTTGGACGAGTCGAAGGCAGGCGTTGGAACTGAATAAGCCTTTGAAATTCCGCGTCGTGAAGTCGTCGTCAAGCGTTTGCCCAGAAGGTTCACGATGAAAAATCCTGCCCGAAAGACCTTTGAGCCGTTGCTGTCGCCCTACGTCGACGGCGAGCTCTCGCCCGAAGAACGCCAGGCGGTCGAACGCCACATCGCCGCCGACAAAGACAGCGCGGCCCAGGTCGCCGACTTCCGCGCCGCCTCGGGGTTGACGCGCCTCTCGTTCGAGATGCTCGCCGACGAGCAGGACTTCAGCGACTTCGCCAACCAGGTGATGGCGCGCGTGACGCCGCAGAAGCTGCCGGTGTTCGAGCGCATCAAGCTCACGATGTCCGAGATGTTCACCTACCAGCGCGGCACGCTGGTCACCGCCGGTGCTTTTGCGATGGCGGTTCTGCTCACCGCGGCCGCGGTCGTGAAGCTGTCGGGCGGCGGCGCCGACGGCTACGCGAACGCGCGGGTCGAGGTGCAGACGGTGAGGGTCGACACCGACGCGAAGGTGCGCCCGGTGGTGATGGAGACCGACAAGGGCGACGCGATCATCTGGATGGTCGAAGACGGCGCCGCGGCGAAGAAGTCGGACGATGCGCGGCGGGAAGAGCTGGATTTGGAGCCCGCTCCGGATGCGTCGAAGAAGGCGGGCGAGCTTTGAGGCTCGCCGTCGTCGCCGCGCTCGCACTGTCGACGGCTGTGTTCGCGCAGGACTCAAAGGTCGCGGTGAAGGCCGACGTCATCCTCTGCCACCTCAAAGACGGCACCGTCGAGCCGGGCCTCGAGGCGATGCAAGCGAAGCTCGCGCAGGGCAAAAAGTACGGTTCGCTCAAGCGCATCTCGACCCAGAAGCTTCAGCTGCAGGCGGCTGCGACGCCCGTCGCGCTGCCGAATGGAAAGTCGGCCGATGTCTCGTTGATCAACGTCGAGAAGGACGTCGCGATGATCAAGGTGAAGGTCGCGCAGGGTGAGGCGACGCTCAAGCTCGGCCGCGAAGGCTCGCTGTACCAGCAGGCCGGCGAGTGGCAGGGCGGCGACTTGTGGCTCGTGCTCAGCCAGCCGAAGTAGCCAGTCGTACTTAGACCTGCCCGCGGGTGATGGGCCCGTCGACGCTCTCGCCGTCGAGGTCGATGTACAGGTGGTCTCCGACCCACGTCAGCGTCAGCTTCGCGCGCCGGTCTTCATGCCCCGCGAGCGCTGCGAGCAAGCCTGCGTCGACCGCCGCGAGCTCGGCCTTCGCAATGCGTGACAGCTTCTCGGCGCGCGCCTCTTGCAGAAACGCTTCCATCCGCTCTGGCGCGTCGAACAGCACCGCAATCTTCGCCTGCGGATTCTGGTCGATCGCCCGTTGCACCTTTGCCGCCTGCGGCTTGCCGACACGAATCCACCGCGTGAGCACGTTCGTGTAGTCGCGCACCTCGAGGTCCGGCTCATCGGGGTCGCTGAGGCCCGGACCAAACGCGATGCGGTCTTCCCACTGCCAGCAGTACGCGATCGCCCGCAGCCACAGTCGCTCCAACGTCTCGGAAGGATGCCGCGCCGCCTTGAACACCAACGCCTGCTCGAGGCCACGGTCGACGTGGTTGAGGGAAATCTCGAAGTGGTGAAGGGTCGCAGGCAGCGCCATCGGTTCGGTGCCGTTCGTACTCTGGTTGCGCGCGCCCGGGGGTAAGTTCCGCCGCGCTCGATGCTCTCTCTTTTCACCGCGCTGCTGCTGACCGCCGATGGCGGGGCTCCCCTCGATGCGGGAGTCATCGAAGACACCGAGCCGAAGACCGGCGTCCACCTCTACGCCGCGGCCGAGGCCAGCTTCACCTCTTTCCCTTCCGGCACCCCCGGCGGCCAGCAAGACGTGCTCGCCGACCTGCGCCCCATCGTCGGCATCGACGTCGGCGAAGACTTCGGCGTCGAAGTCGGTGCCACCTTCCGCCTGCGCCTCATCGATGACGCGCCCAACCAGCGCGCGAACGACATCGGCCAGGTCCTGCGCCGCGCCGACTGGGACGAGGCGTCGGACTTCGGCCAGATTCTCCGCTCGATTCGCATCAACCAGCCCGGCGCCATCTTCTGGGCCCGCGGCGGAGCCGTGCGCAGCCAGACCGTCGGCCTCGGCCACCTCATCAGCCGCTACTCGAACCAGGACAACCCCGACTACCACCCCGCCGGGCTCACCCTCGGGCTTGGCTACAAGGCGGTCTCGGCCCAGCTCTTTGCCAGCGACCTCTTCGGCGCCCGCATCTTCGCGGGCGAGCTCGTCTTCGACCTCGGCCGCATCTTCGGCAACACCAACAGCGTCTACGACCGCTTCCACCTCGCGTTCTCGCTCGCGCACGACGCAGGCCGCGCCGGGTACCTCGCGCCCTCCGTCACCCTGCTGCAGATGGACTTCGACGCCGTGCTCTACCGCAACAGCACCACGCGCATCATGGCGCTGGTCGGCCTCGGCGGCCGCACGCAGGACGCGGCAGACCCCACCGCAGACGTCGGCCTCGTCGGCGGCCTCGCCATCGACGCGATGCTCGAAGGCGGCTTCTCCATCGGCGGCAAGCTCGAGCTCCGCAAGCAGCAGGGTGGTTTCCGGCAGGGCTTCTTCGGCGCTGGCTACGAGCTCGCGCGCTTCTCAGACACGGGCTTCACCGGCCTCTCGCGCACGGAAGCCCAGCTGCCCGACTTCTTGAGCGTCTTCGGCGAGCTGCACATCGCCAGCGGCCAGGCGGTCAGCTTCGACTTCGCGCTCGAGCACTTCGCCTTCGGCCGCACCGACCTCGACACGCTCTTTTCGCTCGAGGTCATCAACCACCGGCTCATCGCCGCCGCCCGCTTCACCGCCACCGGCCTGGGCCAGGTTCCGCGCTATGCAGTGACCAGCGAGCTCCGGGTGCGACTCTTCTCTTCCTTCTATGTGATGGCCTACGGCGGCACGGTGTTCTTCCCTCAGCCCGACAGCACCCTGGTGCGCGGCGTCTACGGCGGCGCCGGCGCCGGCGTCGACTTCGAACGGTAGGCGATGAAGACCGCGAACCTCGCCATCGTCTTCACCGACATCAAGGGCTTCACCGAGCGCACCAGCCGGCAGACCCTCGAGCAGAACGAGACGCTGCTGCGCACGCACCATGACCTGCTCGCCCCGGTGTTCCGCGCGTTTCACGGCCGCATCATCAAAGAAATCGGCGATGCGTTTCTCGTCACCTTCGAGTCGCCCACCCAGGCCGTGCTCGCTGGCGTCGCGCTGCAAGACAAGCTCTGGGCCCACAACCGGAACCTCGCCGCCGACGACCGCATCGACGTGCGGGTGGCCATCAACGTCGGCGAGGTGCGCGTCGAGAACAACGACGTCTTCGGCGAGCCGGTGAACATCGCGGCGCGCGTCGAAGGCCTCGCCGACGCCGGAGAAGTCTTCCTCACCGAGTCCGTCTACCTCGCGATGAACAAGGCCGAGGTGCCGTCGGAAGAAGTCGGCCTCTTCGACCTCAAGGGCATCCCCGGGAAGATTCGCGTCTTCAGGGTGCCGCACGCGCCGTACCGGGTCGCTAACGTCGTCGCTGGAACTGCGCCCGCGCCGCACCTCGCCGAGGCGCCGCCCTACGGAAACCTGGGGCTCTCGAAGATGCCCGACGCCGGCGCCGGCGCCGAGCTCACCGCGAAGGCCGTCGAGTTCACCGCCCGGGCCGTGCACGGCGGCGAGGTGTTGGTGAAGCGCGCCGTCGAGCAGATGGGGCAGCTCGATGCGCGGCGGTCGATGCGGTGGGCGCGGACGCTCGCTGTGCCGCTGGTCGCCGTGACCGCGATGGTGCTCGCCGTCTTTCTTCTTCGCTACCTCACCATCTCGTCGCTCGAGCGCGCAGTCACCCAGGTCGAAGAAGCCCCCGCCTCGAAGCGGAACGCGAGAATCGAAGTCGCGCTCAAGCTGCTCGCAGAAGAGAAAGACCTCGCCACCCAGCAGTACTGGAGCGGCCGCCTGCAAGAAGCCCGCGACGACACCAACGCCATTCGCCACTACAAGTCGGCGGTGCAGAACGGCAGCCACGACGCGGAAGAACGGCTGATCCAGCTGCTCGCGCACAAGCGCTGCATCTGGCGGGTCGCGGCGGTCGGCGCCATCGGAGAGCTCAAGCTCGCGCGCGCAAAACCGCAGGTCGAAGCGCTGGCGAAGAACGGCGGCGCGGACGATGCGCAGAAGGTGCTCTTCATCGGCTGCAACTCCCGCAGCGAGGCCGCCGACGTCGCCAGCCGCCTCGAGTGACTTGGGGCCCGGCCCAGCAGTAGGTTCCGCGCGCGCACCAAGCCACGCCCAAGGGGTTCGACCATGTCTGCTGCCGCCGTCGCCATTCCGCCTGCCATGCCTTTCCCGCAGCTCGACGCTGCCATCGCGAAAGTCCGCGGGGCCTGTGGTGAGTTCGCGAAGCTGACCATCGACGACCGCATCGCCATGCTCGAGCGCATGCGCCTGGGCTACCGCGAGATTGCCGAAGAGAGCGTGAAGCTCGCGTGCGCCGCGAAGGGCATCGACTTCAACTCGCCGACGTCGGGCGAAGAGTGGCTGGGCGGCCCGATGGTCACCATCCGCGTCATCCGGCTCACCGAAGAGGCGCTGCGCGAGGTGAAGCAGTACGGCGCCCCGCGCATCAAGCCTTCCGACATTCGCGACCTGCCCGACGGGCGCATCGCGGTGAAGGTGTTCCCCAACAACGCCCTCGACTCGACCCTGCTCAGCAAGCACCTGGGCGAGGTCTACATGCAGCAGGGAATCACCCGCGACAACCTGAAGGACCACCAGGCCAGCTTCTTCAAGAAGCCGCACGGGGGCCGCGTGTGCCTCGTGCTCGGGGCAGGCAACGTGAACGCGATTCCTCCGACGGATGTCGTCTACAAGATGTTCGTCGAAGGCACGGCGTGCGTGCTGAAGATGAACCCCGTCAACGCGTACCTGGGGCCGTTGCTCGAGCGCGCGTTTCAGCCGCTGGTCGCCCGCGGGTTTCTGAGCCTCGTGTACGGCGGCGCCGAAGAAGGCGCCTACCTCGCGCAGCACGCGGGCATCGACGAGATTCACATCACCGGCTCGGACAAGACGCACGACGCGATGGTCTGGGGCCTGGGGCCCGACGCCGCCGCGCGCCGCCAGCGCAACGAGCCTAAGCTCACCAAGGCCATCTCGAGCGAGCTCGGCAACATCTCGCCCGTCATCGTCGTCCCCGGAAACTGGGACGAAGGCAGCCTCGAGTTCCAGGCCGGCAACATCGCTGGGCAGGTCTGCAACAACGCGTCCTTCAACTGCAACTCGGCCAAGCTGCTGGTCACCAGCAAGCCGTGGGCGGGCCGCGCGAAGCTGATGGAGCTCATCGAAAAGAACCTCGCGAAGGGTGGCGTTCGCACCGCCTACTACCCGGGCGCCGAGCAGCGCTGGAAGCAGTTCACCGATGGCCGGCCCAACGTGAAAATCATCGGGCAGGCCCAGCCGGGCCAGCTGCCATACGCCATCATCCCGGGCCTCGACCCGAACGACGCAGGCGACCGCGTCTGGTCGCAAGAGCCGTGGTGCACCGTGCTTTCCGAGACGGCCTTCGACAAGGCCGACGCCGCGGGCTTCCTCGACGAAGCGGTGAAGTTCGTGAACGAGAAGGTCTGGGGCACGCTCTGCGCGACGTTGATTGTCCACCCGTCGACGCTCGAAGACCCGATTGGCAAAGCCGCCGTCGAGAAGGCGATTGCCGACCTCAAGTACGGCGCCGTCGTCGTCAACACCTGGGGCGGCGCCGTCTTCGGCCTCGGCACCGCGCCGTGGGGTGGTCACCCGAGCAGCACCCTGCAGGACATCCAGTCAGGGCTCGGCTGGGTCCACAACACCTTCCTCCTCGAAGGCATCGAGAAGATGGTGCTGCGCGCGCCGGCCAAGGCGTTTCCGATTTCGCCGTGGTTCCCGGGTCACCGCACGCAAGACCAGCTGGGCCGCCGCCTCACCGACTTCGAAATGGGCCCCTCGTGGCTCAAGATTCCCGGCATCGCGATGGCGGGAATGAGGGCGTGAAGGCACTGCTGACGGCCGGGCTTCTCTGCGCTTCGGCGGCAGGGGCAGCGACGTACTCGGTGGGAGAGGTGGTCGTCGTCGAAGACACGACGGGCGCCATCCACAACAACATGTTCCTGCAGTCGAGCTTCTGCCAGGACGCTGCGAAGGGGCTCTACGCGCAGTTTCCCGACCAGTACGACGGCATCGTCAGCTTCAGCACCGAGTCGCTGAGTGTGTTTCAGAACGTGCAGCAGGGGACTCCCGTGCGGCAGAACACGCTGGGGCTCGGGCTCACGTCGTGGAACAACGGAGGCGCGTACGGCAGCGCCGCGAAGCTCGAGCAGTGCGTCTTCATGGCGGGACTTCCTGCGTTGCCCAACAGCCCCGATGGCGCGGCGACCGTGCTCGGGGGTTTGCCGCTGGGCATCACCGGCGTCGAGCTGCTCGGCCACGAGTACGGCCACCACTGGCTGCTCTGGGTCACCTTCGACAAGGCAGACGGCAAGGGAAAGCAGGACCTGCTGCGCGGCTACGACCCCGGCAATGACCCGTCGATGCCCGGCCGCGCGAACGGCCACTACAGCTGGTACGCCCACTCAGTGTCTCCGATGTACGGCAGCGTCGTGACGGGCCTGGGCAACGGCAAGTTCAAGCTCGAAGGCGCCGACCGCAAGTACACCGAGCTCGACCAGTACCTGATGGGCCTGCGCGACAAGACCGAGGTCGGCCCGATGTTCGCGCTCGACGACGGCAGTGGCCACGGCAAGGACTCGGTGCCGCTGCCGAAGGGAAACAGCGCCACGGCTCCGCAGTTCGGGATGGCGACCCGGGTGGATTTGACGATCGACGACATCATTCGCGCCGAAGGTCCGCGCGTGCCGGCGTTTCCGAACACGCAGAAGTGCTGGCGCGTCGCCTTCGTGCTGGTGGCAGGGCAGGGGAAGACGCCGACCGCCGCCGAGCTCGCCAAGGTCGAGGCGTACCGCACGCGGTTCGAGGCCTGGTTTCGTACCGCGACCGACCAACGCGGCACGATGGACACCCGCCTCAATGGCAACGGCTGTCTCGTCCCGCCTGCGCCCGACGCCGGCGTGGTCGTCCCCGATGCAGGTCAGCCGGATGCGGGAGTCGTTGAGGTCGACGCCGGCACGTCGGTCGTCGACGCCGGAATGATGATGGTCGAGCCCGACGCCGGACTTCCGATCGAGCCCGTCGACGCGGGACGTCCACCGACGAAGGACGAGACGAAGGTCGACCCGAACAACAGGCTCAAGCCCGGCTGCGGCTGCTCGACTGCGGACGTGGGCCTCGCCGTGGTCGCCCTCGCCGGCCTGCTGCTGCGGCGACGACGAAGTTAGCGCGGCGCCTGGTGTTGCGGCATCACCCGCCGCAGCGCCTCGACGGCGTCTTCGATGCGCCAGGGTTTCTGCATCACGGTGTGAACGCCCAGCCCCTTGCGGTCTTCTTCGGTGACCTCGCGCCCGGTGGTGACGATGACGGGCAGGTCGGCGCGCAGGGCGTGGACCGCGGTGGTGAGCTCCTGGCCGCTCATCTGCGGCATGGTCAGGTCGGTCATCACGAGGTCGAACTTTCCGGGCTCGCGCTGAAAGGCGGCCAGCGCCTCGCGCGGGTCGGTGAACACCGTGGTGCGGTAGCCCAGTTGCTCGAACAGAATCGAGCTCGCGCGGGCGACGTTGAGCTGATCATCGACCAGCATCACGCGCTCGCCGCGGCCCGGCACCTGGCTGTCTTTCGTCTCAGGAGTGAACGTCGGCAAGAAGACCTCGAAGGTGCTGCCTTTGCCCACGGCGCTGGTCACGGCGATCGCTCCGCCGTGTCCCTGGACGATGCCGTGAACCACTGCGAGCCCCAGCCCATTTCCCTGCCCACTGGCTTTGGTCGTAAAAAACGGCTCGAAAATCCGCTTCAGCACCTGCGGTGTCATGCCGTGGCCCGTGTCTTCGACCTGCAGCCGCACGTGGTGCCCTTCGCGCAACGGCGGGTGCGCGCGGGCGAAGTCGGGGCTCACCTCGACCGCCTCGAGCCGCAACGTCAGCCGCCCGCCATTCGGCATCGCCTGCAGCGCGTTCGTGCAGAGGTTCAGGACCACCTGATGCAGCTGCCCCGCGTCCCCCATCGTCGTCGTCCGGTCCACCTGCAGCTCGACGTGGACGCGAAGGTTGGGCCGCAGCGACGGCTCGAGCAGCTTCACCGCTTCCGTCACCAGCTCGGTGAGGTTCAACGCTTCACGCGTCGGCAGCTCGCGCTGGCCGAAAGTCAGCACCTGCCGGGTCAGCCCGCGAGCCCGCGCGACTGCCTGCAGAATCTGCTCGCCGCTTTCCCTTGCCTCGGCATCCGCGCTCGAGGTCAGCCGCGTCGCCCAGCCCGACACGCCCTGCAGCAGGTTGTTGAAGTCGTGCGCGATGTGCCCCGCCACCTGCCCCAGCGCCTGCAACGTGCGCGCGGCCGCCAGCTGCTCTTCCAGCGTGCGTTCGTCGGTCACGTTGCGCGCGATGGCCGCGATGCGCTGCACCTTGCCGTCCTTGATGAAGGGAATCAGCGCCGTGTTGAACCACACCGGCCCGTTCGGCAGCTCGAGCCGGTGCTCGTACGTGCTCGGCCGCAGCGTCTTGACCACGTGGCGGTGGCGGCGCGTCAGCAGATCCGCGGCCGCGCGGGGCAGCACCTCGTGCGGCGTCTTCCCCAGCACCTGCTCGCGCGTCAGCGGCACGAGGGCCAGCGCGGCGGGGTTCAGGTCTTCGGCGCGCAGCGCTCCGTTCTCGTCGACGCGGTAGAGGATGATGGTGTCGCGCGAGTTTTGAAACAGCTCGCGGAACCGGTCTTCACTGTCGTCGGCGCGCGCCTCGGCCCGGCGGCGGTCCATGCCCTCGAACACCAGCGCCGTCGCCTCGGCGAGCGCTGCGGCAAAGACCTGGTCGTCTGCGCTCCACTTGCGGGTGCCCGAGCCGTGCTCGAGACAGATGATGCCTTCCAGCCGGCCGCCGATGCGCACGCCGGTGTCCAGCAGCGCGCAGACCCGCTTCGGCTCGAGGTAGGCGTGGCTCAAGGCGGCGGTGCGCGAATCGCGAAAGGCGTCGTGGGCGACAATCTGCTGGTCGTCCTCGAGCGCGCGGAAGTAGTCGGGGAAGTCGCTGTACTTGAGCTCGAACCCTTTGGACCAGGTGCCGTCGCGGTGGTCGACCTGCATCAGGTTGCGCAGCACGAAGGCCTCGCGGTCGAACCGCCAGATGCCGGCGACCAGCGCCTCGGCGCCCAGCGTGCCCGCCTTCAGAATCTCTTTGTACGCCGCGTCGGGGTCGCTGCCATCGAAGGTGCGGCTCTTCGCGAGGGCATGAAGGGAAGCGGTCGAGCCACGCTGGCGAAGCTCTCGTTCGCGGGCGAGCTCGCGGTCGCGATGCTCCCGCTCGACCCGCGCCACCACCGGCCACAGCCCTGCGAAGGAGGGGCGGGTGACGAAGTCGAAGGCGCCGGCCTCGAGCCAGGCCACCGTCGTCGCCTCATCCGCCTCGTCGCCCACCACCACGATGGGGATGTCCTGCCCCGACGCGCGCACCTGCGCCGCGAGCTCGGTGGCCGAAAGGCCCGGCACCTGCGCGCCGGCCAGCAGCAAGTCCCACCGGGCGCTCTTCAGGCTCGCCGCCGCCTGCGCACGATCGACCCGAACGACGCGGTGCAGGGGGCCGGCGCGGAGCAACCGAAGGCGAACCGCTGCCTCTTCGGCCGCGTCGCCGCCCACCATCAATACCCTCAGTCCGACGTCAGCCATCTGCCCCCCAGAACGCTTGAGCGGACGCTACTACTCCTGCGCAGTTGCGGCGAAGTGCGCGACGGCGCTTCGAGGAGACCGAAGGCCATGGTCACCACTGAGGCGAAGAGGGTCCCGGAGCTCTCCACCCGAGCACCGAATACCGACGCCGCACCGAGCCCGGACGCCGCACCGAGCCCCGACGTCGCTCCGCCAGTGGTGACGAGGGCCTTCGACTTTCGCGGGCTGCGGTCACCAGTGGAGCGTGCGCCACACCCGCGGGGGCGAGCGGTGGGCGCGACCGACTGAGGTGATCCGGGCCTGCGTCGCGATGCGAGGGGCCCCAGTGGTGACGAGGGCCTTCGCCTTTCGCGGGCTGCGGTCACCAGGGGAGCGTGCGCCACACGCGTACGCGCGAGCGGTGGTCGCGACCGCCGTGGTGATCCGGGCCTGCGTCGCGATGCGTGGGCCCCAGTGGTGACGAGGGCCTTCGCCTTTCGCGGGCTGCGGTCACAGTGGAGCGTGCGCCACACCCCGCAGGGCGAACGGTGGTCGCGACCGCCGGTGGTGATGCGGGCCTGCGTCGCGATGCGTGGAGGCCCCAGTGGTGACGAAGGCCTTCGACTTTCGCGGGCCGCGGTCACCAGTGGAGCGAGCGCCACACCCGCAGGGGCGAGCGTGGCGTGATGCGGGCCTGCGTCGCGATCCGCGGGGCCGACAGTGGTCAGCTGGGCGAGTCCGGCCGCGTCCCGTCTTTCGCCAAGCATTCCTTGAATTGTGCTTAATGGTGTGAAATTTGAGCTTCGCCTTCGTTTCAGAACCCTTAATTCTACTTGGTGAGCCGATGACGACCCCGTTGATCCTCTCGAAGCCGTCCCTGCGCGAGTTCCTCGAAATCCCGTACGACGAGCTCGAAGAGCTGAACCTCGAAGCGAAGGACGCCCGCATCAAGCGGAAGAACCCCGACAAGCTGCGCGAAGAGCGGATGAAGTACCTTTCCGACGAGAAGCGGATCAAAGCAGTGACCGTGTGCTTCACCGACCTCGAAGGCCGGATGCACATGCTGGACTACGACAAGAAGTTCCTCATCAAGTCGGCGGACAACCTGACGTTCGACGGGTCGTCGATTCGGGGCTTCTCGCAGCAGCAGGAATCCGACCTGCGCCTGGAGATCGACTGGCCGGCCTTCTACTGGCTGCCGTCTGACGTCTTCGGCCCGGGCAAGGTGCTCGTGTTCGGCGCCGTCATCGATCGCGACGGCTCCCCGTACGTGGCCGACCTGCGCGGCCGGCTGAAGTCGTACACCGATGCGTTGTTCAAGAAGGACCAGACGGTGTGCCACGTCGCGCACGAAATCGAAGGCTTCCTCTTCAAGGGCCGCGACGCCGAGCGCCACTTCCACGAGACCAACGTCTTCGATTTCATCAGCACGGGCGGCTACTACCACTCGCTGCCGGGCGACGCGCTTCGCCGCTTCATCGACTCAGCCGCGGAAGTGCAGCGGGCGATGGGGTTCGCGAACGAGAAGGACCACCCGGAGGTCGCTCCGAGCCAGTTCGAGATGAACTTCAGCTACGCCGACGCGGTCATCGGGGCAGATCAGGTTCAGCTGTACAAGCTGCTCTCGCGCCAGGTCGCCGCGCAGATGGAGCTCACCGCGTGCTTCTTGCCGAAGCCGGTGACCGGGGTGAACGGCAACGGCATGCACACCAACATGTCGCTGAACCGGAAGGGCGTGAACGTCTTCCATGACAAGAAGGGCCAGGACGGGCTGTCGAAGGAAGGCTGGAAGTTCATCGAGCGCATCCTCTCGAACGCGCCGGACATCTGCCTGGTGCTGAACTCGTCGGTGAATGCGTACCGCCGGCTCGACCCGCACTTCGAAGCGCCGAACCAGATCAAGGCCTCGGCGATCGACCGCGGAGCGATGGTTCGCATCCCGCTGGGCAACGAGAAGTCGGCCCGCATCGAGGTGCGCAGCGTGGCGCCCGACGCGAACCCGTACATGAGCGTCTACACGATTCTGCGCACCGGCCTCGAAGGGCCCATCAGCAACGAAGACGCGAACAAGAAGTCGCGCACCCGCTTCCTGCCCGACAACATCTACGACGCGAACCGGCTCTTTAAAGGCAGCAAGTTCGCGCAGTCGATTTTCGGCGACAAGGTGCACGAGAAGTTCGCCGAGCTGAAGAACCTGCAGGCCGAGCGTTGCCCGAAGGCGCTGGGCGCGCGCGTGAAGACCTCGGAAATCCAGTTCCACCACGAGGTCACCAACCAGTACCTCTGGAACCAGTTCTAAAGCGTGTCATTCACACTGCTCGCCGGCGCGTCGCATCCGAAGCTTTCGACGGCGCTCGCCCAGAAGCTCGGCTTTCCCCTGGGCGAGTGCCGCATCGAAAGGTTCCCCGACGGGGAATCGGAAATTGAGGTGCAGTGTGACGTGCGCGGGCAGGACGTGTTCGTGCTGCAGGCGCTCAATGCGCCGGTGGGCGAGAACCTGCTCGAGCTGGCGTTGTTGTCGGATGCGATTCACCGCGGCGGCGCGAAGAGCGTCACCGCGGTGGTGCCGTACCTGGGCTACGCGCGGCAAGACCGCCGGGAGCTCGGGCGCGAGCCGTTGGGCGCGCGGGTGATGGCCGAGCTGTTGTCGGCTGGGCGCATCGACAGGCTCGTCTGTCTGGATTTGCACAGCCGCGCGGTCGAGGGTTGTTTTCCGCAGCCGCTGGAGCACGCGACGGCGATCGACGCGTTGGCGAAGCAGCTGGCCGATGTGCCGCGCCCCGCGGTGGTGGTGTCTCCCGACCTCGGAGCGGTGAAGCGCGCCGAGGCCTACGCGCAGCTTCTGAACCTGCCGGTGGCCATCATTCACAAGCAGCGGCTGTCGGGCTCCGAGGTGGCGGTGCGGAAGGTGGTCGGCGACGTGAAAGGGCTTCACCCGGTCATCGTCGACGACATGATCAGCACCGGAGGCACCATCGCGGCGTCGGTGCAGGCGTGCCTCGACGCGGGCTCGCAAGCGGAAGTCACCATCGCGGCGACGCACGGGCTCTTCGTCGGCTCCGCGTTCGAAAGGCTCGCAAAGCTCCCGATTCGAAAAGTGGTCTGCACGGACAGCGTGCCGCAGCCTGAAAAGACCCCGTTCACGCTGCAGACGGTGAGCGCGGCGCCGATGCTCGCCGCGGTGATTCAGCGGCTGCTCGCCGAGAATCGCTAACTCGACGCGCAGAAATGCCGTGGTAAGCAACGCCGGCTTATTCCTTCTTTCTTCTTTCTTCGCCCCGGGGAGGGGCTCCTCGAATGAAACTTTTCAAGTTTGCGATTGTGACGTTGGTCGTTGGAACGATGGCCGCGTGCGGCGGCGCCAGCACCACGGGCGGCGAAGGCGGCGGCTCAGGTACGGGCGGCGGTAGCGGCACGGGTGGCGGCAAAGGTGGTGGCACGGGTACGGGTGGCGGCACGGGCACCGGTGGCGGCACGGGCACTGGCGGCGGCGTCGGCACTGGCGGCGGCGTCGGCACGGGCGGCGGCGTCGGCACGGGCGGCGGAGTCGGCACGGGCGGCGGCGTCGGCACGGGCGGCGGAGTCGGCACGGGCGGCGGAGTCGGCACGGGCGGCGGAGTCGGCACGGGCGGCGGCAGCGGCACGGGCGGCGGCAGCGGCGGCGGAGCGGGCACGGGTGGCGGTTCGGGCGGTCTGCCGGCGTGCGCTCAGAGCTACGGCGCGGGAACTGGAATGACGAACGCGTGCGCTTCGCCAATGGATCTCTCGACCACCGCTAACGCGACCTATGATTTCGTCTCAGCGTTCAACAACATCACCAACAAGTGCATCAAGGTGAAGGTCGGACAGGTCCTCAGCTTCACCGGAGTGGGCAGCTTTCACCCAATCGCTCCTCAGGACTGCGGCCCGGCAAATGTGTTTCCCACCCAAGTCACGTCGATTCCCGCTGGAGGTCTGACGCGGACGTTCCCGACGGCCGGCAACTACGGCATCCACTGCACCAACCACGGCACGTCTTCGGGCGGCGGCATGGCGGTGCAGTTCCAAGTTGTTCCGTAATTTAGAAGAATCGGACTGTTGTTCGTCGCCCGTCAGTCATCGCGAGAGAGACGGCGGGCGATTCATTCATTTTGCCGAGGTTTTTGACCCGGCCACAGGGCTTTGGTCATTGGCAGGAGCCGTAAACGCTTCCTATGTCGGACGTTCGGTTCGTCTGCCGACCGGCAACGTTCTGGTTTTCGACTCCGACCGAGGGCCGGGGCTCTTTTACGTCGACGCTGGCGTCTGGGGCCCAACGGCTCCGATGCTTCAGAAAGACGCGGGCCCCTATGCTCGCGGTTTCTCTGGTTTACCTGACGGAGGAGCGATCGTTTGCGGCGGCGACCCAGCAACGAAAGACTGCGAGTTCTACGACGCTGATCAGAATTCGTGGCGAGCTGCGCCCCCGATGAACTTCGCACGCACACTTCCGGTGCAGGTGTTGTTGAACGACGGGCGCGTGCTCGTCGCCGCGAGCTTCACCACCAATCCCGACGGGGGCCTTCTTCTTCCAGTGCCCCAGTCGGAAATCTTCTGGTAATGCCCCCGCGCAACTCGACGCGACATCGTCCGAGAATCCGTCACCCTGACAGGCGGTGGTGTTCACAACACTTCCCACTGCCTCCGCGCGGGTGCTCCAGTCGGTGCAAACAACCCTCACAAACGCACCTTTTCCAAGGGGCGGGGTTCAACTCTGAAATGGCCCCCGCTTCGCAGTACCGGTCTCCATGGGAAAGGGGATCGTCACTCTCGGGTTTCTCTCGCTGGCGTTCGTGGGCTGTGGCCCCGGCATCGCGGGCGAGCTCCCGGCCGACACCATCAGCTACAGCTTCAACGCGAAGGTCGCCGTCAACCCGACCCAGCCGATGGCCAATCGCCGCGTGAACCTCGCGCTCGAGGTCACCAGCACCTCGAACCAGTCAGTCAAAACGGAAATCGTCCTCAAAGTCGTCAGCAAGGAAGGCGAGACGATGTACTCGTCGGTCTGGAGCGACGTCCTCTTTCACGAGAACGAAGTCTGGAACCTCTCGCAAGACTTCCTCGCCGACTCGGACGCCGCGCGAAAGCCCTGGGCCGTTCACATCGTCGTCACCAACACCATGACGATGGAGGTCCTCTACGACCAGTCGGTTGCCACCCTCGACTTCGCCCGCTGACCGCTACTGCAGTCCAGGCCGGGGGGCCTGCGCTTCGATCTTCACCACCTCGGCCGCTTTGTTGCCCGCCGAGTCGAAGGTCTCGATCGTCAGCTTGTACGCGCGCCCGTCTTCGAAGGTGAAGCCGCCGTGACATGCGTCGTGCCCCACGTTCGCTTCGCCTCCGCTGATCGGCACCACGTACTTCTGTTCCGTGCTCACCCCGCGCGACCGCTTCATCGTCACCACGAAGTACGCCGGCGCTTCTTCAGCCAACGTCGTGCTCAACTTCAAGTACCGCGTCAGCCCGTCGGCGTCCTTCCGGTAATAGCCCTCGGCCACCGCCGGCTTCACCTGGTACTTCGGCGCCGTCTTGTCGATGCCCGTCACCCGCGGGTCCTTGCCGTCTTTGACGTCTTTCGCGCCGCCGCCCGTGTTCCAGGTCAGCGTCTGCATGCCCGTCTCGTTCAGCACTTCGTAGCCGGGCAGGACGCGATCGATGAGCAGCGTGTACTGCCGGTGCGGCATCAGCGGCTTCGTCGGCGTCAACACCACCGCGACCCGGTTCATGTCGCTCGTCCAGTAGTCCACGCCCTTGGTCTTGCCGATCTTCACCAGCACGACGTCGTCCTGCGCCTTCAGCACCAGGTCTTCACTCGCCGACAACTTCTCGAGCCGCGCCTTTTCCTTGCCCGCGCCCTCGAGAATGAACCGCGAGTTCGTCGGAATCACCGAGCCGGGCGTCGGGAAGACCAACAACCCGTCAGGCTTGCACTTCGCGAACGCCGACACGCCCGTGAGCAGAACGATGGCAAAGGCGACGCGCAGCATGCTTCCTCAGTGAACCGGGTTGTCCGGGTCGGTGATTTCGATGGTCCCGAAGCGGGCCTCGAACTTCGCCACGTTGTCCTGAATCGCCAGCAGCAGGCGCTTCATGTGCTTCGGGTTGGTGATGATGCGCGACCGCACCTTCGCCTTCGGCTGCTGCGGCTGCACGTAGATGAAGTCGAGCGTGAACTCGGTCTCCGTGTGGTTCACCAACGCCATGTTGACGTAGGTGCCGTTCGCGACGTCGTCGTCGAGCTGGATCTGCAGCTGAATTTCTGGGGGCTTACCCGGGCTGTCTGCCATGTTCAGGTCCTTACCATGACCGTCACAGCCATGGACGACGTGAAGACGGCGTCATTCACGCTCGGTCCTCCGGCGGGCAAAGCCGTCGCGGCCGTGCTGCTCATTCACGGGTTCACTGGCAGCCCGTGGGAAATCCGGCCGCTGGGTGAGTCGCTGGCCGCGCGCGGCTTCCACGTCCGCGCCATCAAGCTGCCCGGCCACGGCACCGACCCCGAAGCGATGGCGTGGGTCACCTGGCGCGAGTGGGAAGCCGCCGCCGAAGAAGGGCTCGCGGCCCTCGCTGAGTTCCCAACCGTCTTCGTCGCCGGCCTCTCGATGGGCGCCCTGCTCGGCCTGCTGCTCGCCGCCCGCCAGCCCGGCCGGGTGAAGGGCCTCGCGATGATGGCGCCGGTGTGGAAGCTGCAACCGCTGGGTGGCCGCGTGCTCCGCCGCTTCCGCTTCTTCGACCTCGCGAAGTGGACGGGGCTTTGGGTGAAGAAGACGACCACGGACATCGAGGACGACGCGGCGAGGGCCGACGCTCCGATTCTGGCGCGCTACCCGCTGGCCCGGCTCTACGACCTCTTCACCATTCAGGACCACGCGCGCGAAGCGGTGTCGCGCGTCAGCTGCGCCGCGCTCATCGCCGGCGCCGAGCAGGACCACGTCGTGCCTTTCTCCAGCGTCCAGGCGCTGCACCGGCTGCTTCCGGGCGCGAAGCTGCTCACGTTGCGCCGCGGGTTTCACATTCTTCCCCGCGACACCGACCGCGCCCTGCTCGCCGATGAAGTGGCCGGCTTCTTCGATAGTCTGGCCGCAGAAAAACCAACCAGCTAAACGAAGGCGCATGGGCAAAGCGCGCTACGTGTTGTCGATTGATCAGGGCACCACCGGAACCCACGTCTCGGTCGTCGATGCGAAGGTGCAGGTGGTCGGCCGGGCCTACCAGGAGTTCCACCAGTCGTTTCCGAAGCCAGGTTGGGTCGAGCACAACCTCGACGAAATCTGGAAGTCCGTCGAGACGACGACGACAAAGGCGCTCAAAGAGGCGGGCCTCAAGGGCAAAGACATCCTCACCATCGGCATCACCAACCAGCGCGAGACCACCGGCCTCTGGCAGCGCAACGGCACCCCGGTGCACCCCGCCATCGTCTGGCAAGACCGCCGCACCTCCGAGTACTGCGCCGAGCTGAAGGCGCGCGGAGAAGAGGCGCAGGTGCGTGCGACCACCGGCCTCGTGCTCGACCCATATTTCTCGGCGACCAAGCTGCGGTGGCTGCTCGACAACGTGAAGGGCGTCGGCAAGCGCGTCGACGCGGGCGACCTCTGCTTCGGCACCATCGACACCTGGCTCGTCTACAAGCTCACCGGCCACACCGCGCACGTCACCGACGTGTCGAACGCCAGCCGCACGCTGCTGATGAACCTTCAGACCCTGCAGTGGGACGAGAAGATGCTCGAGCTCTTCGGCATTCCGCGCCCGCTGCTGCCCCGCATCTGCGGCTCGTCCGAGCTCTACGGCCACACCAAGGGCATGCTGTCACTGCCCGATGGAATTCCGATTGCAGGCATCGCGGGTGACCAGCAGGCGGCGCTGTTCGGCCAGGCGTGCTTCACGCCGGGTGAAGCCAAGTGCACCTACGGTACTGGCGCATTTCTGCTGATGAACGTCGGCAACAAGCCGGTCGTCTCGAAGGCGGGGCTGCTGTCGACGGTGGCGTGGAAGGTCGGCGACAAGACCAGCTACGCACTCGAGGGCAGCTCGTTCATCGCCGGCGCCGCAGTGCAGTGGCTGCGCGACGGCCTCGGAATCATCAAGAAGGCGAGCCACGTCGAACGGCTGGCGAACGAAGTGAAGGACTCGGGCGCCGTGGTGTTCGTGCCGGCGCTGGCGGGGCTGGGCGCTCCGCACTGGCGGCCGGAAGCGCGCGGGTTGTTCGCGGGCATCGACCGTTCCACCAAGGCGGCGCACCTGGCGCGCGCGGTGCTCGAGGGCGTGGCGCTGCAGATTTTCGATCTCGCCGATGCGATGCGGCTCGACAGCGGCCGCGACATCCCCGCGTTCAAGGTCGACGGCGGCATGGTGAAGAACGACCTGCTGATGCAGTTCCAGGCAGACATGCTCGGCACCAACGTCGTGCGCCCCCAGAACGCAGAGACCACCAGCCTCGGCGCCGCCTTCCTCGCGGGCCTCGGCGTCGGCCTGTGGAGCTCGCCCGAGCAGATTCGCAAGTCGTGGAAGGCCGAGAAAATCTTCAAGCCGAAGATGACCGCCGAGGCGCGCGCGCAGCACCTGCAGAAGTGGCGCGACGCGGTGAAGCGCGCGTGAAGATTCTGGCTGCGGTGCTCGTCGTCGCGGCCAGTGGCTGCAGCCGGTGTGGTGCGGAAAAGCCAGTCGACGCCGGGACGCGGTTTCATAGGTCAACGGACCTCAAGACCGCCGTCTTCAGCGCGTACCCCGAGTTCCGCGGCGCGCGCGTGATGCAGGGCGGGGCGACGCTGACCCGCGTCGTGGATCAGCCGGTGCCGCTCGAGGGCGCGGTGATGGAGACCATCCGCAAGAACGGGTTCGCCATCACCGTCGACGCCGGCACGCTGCTCGCGACCCGCGCGCCGTACACGCTGCGCATCGAGGGCCAGCAGCTCGCCATCTCGATTCCCGTCACCGAGGAAGACATCGGCAAGCTGCTCAACGCGCCGCTGACGATGACGACTGAGCAGCTCGCGCTCTGGTACCCGAAGCTCCCCGGCGCGCGCGTCACCGACGAGATGTTTCACCTGCGCCTCGTCTACGACTCCATCGCCTGGCGCGCGGGCTACCTCGCCTGGCAGATGGTCGAGCTCAACACGCAGGGCAGCTGGCGCCTGCAGAACGTGCCCGACGGCTACGCGCTCAAACGCGAGGCCGACGGTGGCGGCGGTGCGAGCCCCCTCGCGTATGACCTCAGCATCGTCGACTCCAACACCACCGCGCGCATCGACGTGAAGCGCGACGGCGGGTTCGTTCAGCTCGACTACACGCTGCGCACGGAAGAGTACCGATAGAGCACCGAACAGGTTGGGGTGTCGGCGGAACACCCGAAAGCACCCGGCCCTGCGCAATTGGCCACCAGCAGGGTGAAAGCGACGAGGGTGAGGGGCCTGGTGTGGGCGGGACCCCAGCGCCTGGCCCCGGGTCCAACGTCTCGGTCAGGATTTTCGGCGGACTGTCGTATGACGCCGCGCCCGCTGCCATGACTGACCTTCCCCGTCCGACTCCTTCGCTGAAGGCGCTGCTGCTGCTCGCGTGGCCGATTGTCATCTCGCGCTCGAGCCAGGTCGTCGTCGGCGTGTCCGACGCGATTCTTGTCTCGCACCTGGGGGAAAGCGCCGTCGCCGCGACGACCACCGGCGCGCTGAACACCTTCATGCTCATCGTGTTTCCGATGGGCATCTGTTTCATCGTCTCGAGCTACGCGTCGCAGCTCTTCGGCAAGGGCGACCTCGTCGGCGCGCGCCGCTACGGGTTCTACGGGCTCGCCATCGCCGCGCTGAGCCAGGTGTTGGCGATGGCCGGAATCCTCGCCGTCGCGCCGATTCTCAGAGGGCTCGACTTCACCGGCGACGTCCGCATGCTGATGACGGACTACCTCGTCTGGCGCCTTCCCTCTGTCGGAGCGGCGATCGGCATCGAGGCCCTCACCAACTACTATGGCGGCCTCGGCAAGACCAAGCTGCCGATGGTGGCCAGCGTCGTGGCGATGGTGCTCAACGTCGTCGGCGACGTCATTTTCATCAACGGCCACCTCGGCGCCCCGGCGATGGGCGTGGCGGGCGCTGCGCTGGCCAGCACGCTGTCGACGTGGCTCGCGTTTCTCGGCCTGCTCGCCTTCTTCCTGGCCCAGGGCCGTGGGCTGGGGTCGCTGTTGCCGAAGCTCTACCCCTCTGAGTTCTTCCGCATGTTGAAGTTCGGCGTGCCCTCGGGCCTCAACTGGTTCTTCGAGTTCTTCGCCTTCAACTTCTTCATCAACGTCGTCGTCGCGGGCCTCGGCACCACCGCGCTCGCCGCGATGATGTCGGTGCTCCAGATTTCCAGCGTGTCCTTCATGCCGGCCTTTGCCCTCGCCAGCGCCGGCGCAATTCTCACCGGCCAGGCCATCGGAGCGAACGCGAAGGACGACGTGCCTCGCATCGTGAAGCTCACCTGCTTCGCTGGCGGCGCGTGGGAGACGCTGGTCGGCATCGCGTACCTGCTCATCCCCGGCCTGCTGCTTCTTCCCTTCGCGAAGGATGCGAGCGCGACCGAGTTCCTCACAGTCGGCAAGCGGCTCTTGATGCTCTCGGCGTGCTGGGGCCTGGTCGACGCGGTCGCGAACAGCATCGCCGAGTCACTGCGCGCCGCGGGTGACACCACCTTCCCGCTCATCGTCCGGCTCGCGGTGGCGTGGCTGGTGTTCGTGCCCGGCAGCTACATCACCGTGAAGTACTTCGACGGTGGCGACGTGGGCGCGATGCTCTGGCTCGTCTTCTACCTGTTCCTGCTCGCCGGGGTCCTCTGGTGGCGCTTTGCGACGGGCAAGTGGCGCGACGTGCAGCTCACCGACCCGTCCGCGCCAGCTCTTCCCTGAGCGGCGTCGTCACGCAGCGCTCGCCGCCGTCGGGCAGCCCACCGACTCGAGAACAGAGCGCAAAATCATATCGAGTAGTCTCCGACGAAGACCTTGGCGGCCCCAATGTCGACGAGCACGTGGTCGCCCTCTGAAACGCCCAACGCCTCGAGCTCGCCCACCCGCAGGTTCACCGTCATCTTTTCGTCCGACGGCAGCCGCAGGCCGACGCGCACGTTGCCGCCGACGCGCAGCACGGTCTCGATGCGCGCGGTTAAGACCCCGGCCATGCCTTCTTCCGCCTTCGACAGCTTCACGTCGCTGGGCCGCACGTACGCGTTCACTGCGGCGCCATCGGCGGCTCCCGTCGGAGTCGACACCGACATCGAGCCCACCGCCGTCACTCCCGCGTGCACCTGGCCCTTGAGCACGTTCGCGTTGCCGATGAACGAGGCGATGAACGGCGAGGCGGGGTGGTCGTAGATGTGGTTCGGCGCGCCGGCCTGCGCGACCTTGCCTTCGTTCATCACGATGACCTGCTGTGACAGCTCCAGGGCTTCGTCCTGGTCATGCGTCACCAGCAGCGTCGTCACCTGCGTCCTGGCGTTCAGCTCGCCCAGCCAGTCGCGCAGCTCGAGCCGCACCCGTGTGTCGAGCGCGCCGAAGGGCTCATCGAGCAGCAACACGCGAGGGCGGGTGGCGAGCGCGCGGGCGAAGGCGACCCGCTGGCGCTGCCCGCCCGAGAGCTGCGAGGGGAGCCGCTTGCCGAGGTCCTTCAAGCCGACCAGGACGAGCAGCTCATCCACCCGCGCCTCGATGGCAGCCTTCGCGGCCTTCTGAACCTTCATCCCGAAGCCGATGTTGTTTCGCACGTCGAGGTGCTCGAAGAGCGCATAGCCCTGGAAGACGAACCCGACGCCGCGCTTCTGCACCGGCGTGTGGGTGCACTCGATGCCTTCGATGTAGACGCTGCCGGAGTCCGGCGTCTCGAGGCCCGCAATCATCCTCAGCACCGTCGTCTTCCCCGAGCCCGATGGGCCGAGCAGCGACGTAATCGCTCCCGCGGGAGCCGTGAAAGCCACGTCTTCCACCGCTGGCTGATCGCTGGCGGCGAAACGTTTCTTCAGTGCAGTGACGGTGACGCTCACGTGGCTCCCTGCCGGGCTTCGACCAGCTTGCGAACCCCGAGCGTGATGAGCGCGAGGAAAGTCAGCAGCGACGCGACGGCAAACGCGCCGACGAAGTTGTACTCGTTGTAGAGAATCTCGACGTGCAGCGGCACGGTGTTGGTAAGCCCGCGCACGTGGCCCGAGACGACGCTGACGGCTCCGAACTCGCCCATCGCGCGCGCGTTGCAGAGGATGACGCCGTACAGCAGGCCCCACTTGATTTTCGGCAGCGTCACCAGGAAGAACACCTGCCACCCGCTGGCCCCCAGCGTCAGCGCGGCTTCTTCCGCGTCATTGCCCTGGCTCTGCATCAGCGGCAGCACTTCTTTCGCGACGAAGGGAAAGGTGACGAAGGTGGTCGCCATCACGATGCCCGGCACCGCGAAGATGATTCTGATGTCGTACGCCTGCAGCAGCTCGCCGAACACACCGTGGCTGCCGAACAGGAGCACGAAGATGAGGCCCGAGATGACGGGCGAGACGCTGAACGGCAAATCGATGAGCGTGTTCAAGAGCCCTTTGCCGAAGAAGTCGTACTTGGCGATGACCCACGCCGCCGCGACGCCGAAGACCACGTTGAGGCTGACCGACACCGCCGCGGTCAAGAGCGTCAGGCGAATCGCCGCCAGTGTTTCCTTGTCTGTCAGCGCCGCCACGTACTCGCCCACGCCCTTCTCGAACGCCTGAACGAACACAGCGAGCAGCGGCACGCCGATGAACACTGCGAGGAAGAGCGCCGAGCCGACAATCATCGCGAAGCGCAGCCACAGCGGCGCCCGAAGCTTCGAAGACAACCTCTCGATGCGCGCGCTCACCTTCGACCTCGCCGGCGTTGGAGCGCATTGATGGCGAGGAGAATCAGGAAAGAGGCGGTGAGCATCACGGTCGCGAGCGCGGTGGCTCCCGCGTAGTCGTACTGCTCGAGCTTGGTGACGATCAGCAGCGGCACAATCTCCGTCCGCAGCGGCATGTTGCCCGAGATGAAGACCACCGAGCCGTACTCACCCAGCGCGCGCGCGAAAGACAGCGCGAAGCCGGTGAGCATCGCGGGGTACAGCGTCGGCAGCACCACGCTCACAATCGTCCGCAGCCGGCTCGCTCCCAGCACCGCCGCTGCCTCTTCCACCTGCGGGTCGAGGTCCTCGATGACGGGCTGCACAGTGCGCACCACGAAGGGAAAGCCGACGAAGGTCAGCGCGAGCATCACCCCCAGTGGCCCGAAGGCAATCTGGATCCCCATCGGCTCGAGGTATTGGCCGAGCCACCCGTTCTCCGAATACACCGACGTCAGCGCGATGCCCGCCACCGCAGTGGGAAGCGCGAAGGGCAGGTCGACCGCCGCGTCCATCAGCCCGCGCCCGAAGAAGCGATACCGGGCCAGCACCCACGCGACCGGAACGCCGAAGAGCACGTTGAGCACCGCAGCGCCCAGCGACGCGCCAAAGGTCAGCCGGTACGCCGCGCGCGCGCGGGGGCCCGTCACGGCTGACACGAAGTCGGCCCACGACATCGAGAACGTCTTCATCATCAGCGCCGACAGCGGCAGCAGGACGATGAGGCACAGGTACAGCAGCACGAAGCCCACCGCGAGCCGGTAGCCAGGCAGCACGCCCCGGCGCCGGACGAACGGAATCCACGGTGAGGCCAACGCGCTCACTTTCCGGCGGTGTAAATCTGATCGAACACGCCGTTGTCGTCGAAGTGCGCCTTCTGCGCTTTCTTCCAGCCGCCGAAGACTTCATCGATGGTGACGAGCTTCACCTTCGGAAACTTCGCTGCGTACTTCGCGAGCACCTTCTCGCTGCGAGGGCGGTAGCCGCGCTTGGCCGCAAGCTCCTGCGCCTCGTCGGTGTAGAGGAACTTCAGGTACGCCTCTGCGACGGCGCGCGTCTTGTGCTTGTCGACGTTCTTGTCGACCAGCGCCACCGGCGGCTCGGCGAGGATGCTCACCGTCGGGTAGATGATTTCGTACTGGTCTTTGCCGAGCTCGTTGGCGAGCAGGTGCGCTTCGTTCTCCCACGCGACCAGCACGTGGCCGATGCGGCGCTGCGCGAAAGTGGTGGTCGAGCCGCGCGCGCCCGAGTCGAGCACCGGCACGTTGAGGTACAGCTTCGAGACGAAGTCCTTCGCCTTCTCTTCGTTGCCGCCCGGCTGCTTCAGCGCGTACGCCCACGCGGCCAGGTAGTTCCACCGCGCGCCGCCCGACGTCTTCGGGTTCGGGGTGATGACCAGCACCCCCGGCTTCACCAGGTCGTCCCAGTCTTTGATTTTCTTGGGGTTGCCCTTGCGCACCACGAACACGACCGTCGACGTGTAGGGCGTCGAGTTCGTCGGCAGCCGGCTCTGCCAATCGGCAGGCAGCAGCTTCCCCTTCTCGGAGATGGCGTCGATGTCGTAAGCGAGCGCGAGCGTCACGACGTCGGCTTCCAGCCCATCAATCACCGAGCGCGCCTGCTTGCCCGAGCCGCCGTGCGACTGGTTGATGGTGAGCTCTTTGCCCCACGACTTCACGAAGGCGGCGTTCACGTCCTGGTAAAGCTCGCGGGTCGGGTCGTAGGACGCGTTGAGCAGCGTCGACTGCGCGAGCGCAGGGGTGCCCAGCAAGAGCAGGGCGGTGAGCAGACTTCGCGCGGTCAAAGGGGCCTCCCTCAGATGTGGTACATCGCTTCGCGCGCTTTCTCGCTGATCGCCACATCCACCCGGCCCGTCAGGTCGGCCAGCGTGGTGTGGTCGAGAATCTTCGCCATCGCGTCTCGCACCTCGCGCATCACCAGGCGGGTGCCGCAGGTCGCGATGTCGTGGCAGTCGTCGCACTTCCGAAACGCCCGCTCGCTCGCGCAGGGCAGGGGAGCCAGCGACCCGTCGAACAGGCGGATGACTTCTCCAAGCGTGATTTGCGCTGGCTCCTTCATCAGCGCGTAGCCACCGCCCTTGCCGCGCTTGCTCGCCAGGATTCCGTGGTTCTTCAACTCCAGCAGGATGACCTCGAGGAACTTTCGGGGGATTTCTTCCTGCTTCGCCAGGTCGACAATCAGCACCGGCCCACGGCCCTGCTCCCGCGCCAGCCGCTGCAGCGCCCGGAGCGCGTACTTCGATTTTTGAGAGAGTCCTTTCAATGTCTACTTGGCCGATAGAGTTTGTATACAAGGCATTGACGCGACCGGTCAAGGTCGGGGCGAAGGGAGGCTCAGCCCTCGGCTTGTCTCGGGATGAGCGGACCGCAGGATGCCCGGCGCCGCGCGGGCAGCCTCTTCTGAAGAAATGGCGTCAGGCTGGACCCAGCGCTATGAACTTCCCATGGCGGCTGCAATCGAACTGACCGAGGCAAACTTCGAAGAGCACCTGAAAAAAAGGGGGACCCTGCTCATCGATTTCTGGGCCGCCTGGTGTGGCCCCTGCCGCTCGTTCGGCCCCATCTTCGAGGCCTCAGCCGCGAACCATCAAGACATGGTGTTCGGCAAAGTCGATACCGAGGCCCAGAAGTCGCTGGCCGCCGCGTTCGATATCCGTAGCATCCCGACCCTCGCCATCTTTCGCGACGGCATTCTTCTCTACGCCGAGCCGGGCGCGCTGCCCGCTCCTGCGCTTGAGAACATCATCGAGCAGGTCTCGAAGCTCGACATGGAGAAGGTGAAGGCCGACCTCGCCGCGCAGGAAAAGGCCGGCGGAGAAAAGCCGAAAGTCGAAGCGTGATGGGCATCGGGTTGGTGGAAGTCCTCACGAACCTGCCCTTCCTCGGCCTCTACCTCGTCGCGGGAATCCTCGCGGTCTCCCGCTGGGACAAACACCCGGCCACTTCCCTGCTCGTCGTCACGTCGGCGGGCATCGCGCTCGCCTCGCGCGTTGCGATGGTGGCGATGCCGATGGTGCTGGTGCGCGCCGGGGGAGACATGGAACTGCTGCGGTGGGGCTACGGCCTCGCTGGCATCGTCTCGACGATTGGTCTCGGTTGTCTCGTCGCCGCCGTCTTTTCAGACCGCGACCGGAAAGACGGGCCGCCCACTTCCTTCCGCTAGAACTCGGCGCCGAACTTGAGGGTGAGGGTGACGCGCTCGTTGTCGCGCAGCTCGAGCGCTTCGCCGTTGCCGACCTGTGAGGCGGCCTTCTGCGCTGCCACCTGCGGCAAGAGTCCCAACGACAACCACAGCGCGTCGTTGCGCCAGCCGAACACCGGGCCCGCGAAGAACGCTGCGCCGTAGTACTCGCCGCGGTCGAAGCCGATGCGGCTGCGCACTTCAAAGCCCGTCGTGAAGCGGCTCGGCAGGCGGTAGACGATGCCGCCCGTCTGCTCGGTGTGCACGTTCGGGGCTTCTGCTCCATCGCGCCGCGCGCGGTAGTCGACGGTCGCGTTGATGACGAACAGGAAGTCGCCGACCCATTTCTCGAGCCCGAGCCGCGCTTCGACGAAGACGCTGTCAGGGCTCACGCCCGCGGTGGCGACCAGGTTCAGGCCGAGCAGCTTCGTGCGCGAGGCGAGCGGGTTCCAGCGCAGGCAGACCTGTGCACCGCCGTCGATGTTCTTCTGCGCGCTGCCGATGGTCTCGATGGTGACCGCCATCAGCACCTGCAGCTGCAGCGACTGCGTGAGCCCATAGCCGAAGCCGGTGAGCGTCTCGACCCGCAGGTACTCGCCGGGCCGGCCGAAGCGCGGAGCGAACCCCACCACCCCCTCGTGGCGGCCCTCGGCCAGCGTCGGCCCGGTGACGGTGAAGCTCAGCGGCTGCTCGACCGCGACAGCGGGTACGGCAACCAGCGCGAGAAGGAGTGGGGTGAGGCGCATCGGGCGGAGCGGAGACTTAGCCTCGATCAGCTCGCGCCGTCTTCGCCTTCGCTCACGTCATCCGCGAAAGACACCCGGACCTCGGAGTCGCTGTCGAGCACGATCCACCGCGCGTCCGCGTTCGTCTTCAGCGCCACCGCGCGCGCCGACAGCCGTCGCAGCTGCGGCCAGTCGTCATTCGGCGGCACCACCTCGATGGTGATGCCCGGGTTGGTGACTGGCTCTTCGAGAATCGGCAGCGCCAGCATCGCGTCAGGCGTCGGAATTCGCGGAGCCGCAGCGACCGCTGCAGCCACCGGTGCCGCCCGGCCTTCACGCTGGTTCTTCCTCAGCTCGACGCGAATCAGCTCTGAGATGAGGTCCAGGTCATCAGGCCGCTGCTCGAGCGCGAGCTTCAGGGCGGCGGCGGCCCGGGGAAAGTGGTGGGCCTCGGCGAGCATCGCGGCGGCCCGGCGGTACGACTCCACCGAGTCGTCGGTGCGCCCCAGCCGCTTCAACGCCTCGGCGTGCCGCACCCACAGCTGCCCATCGCGCGGCTGCGTCAGCAACATCTGGCGGAACAGCACCTCGGCCTGCGCGAACTTTCCCCGCGCGAGCAGGTCACTGGCTTCCTGCTTGATCGAGCGCGGCTCCATCGGCGTCTCCCACAGCTAACGCATCAGGGAACCGGGCGCAAAGCAGGTGATTCCCGAGGAGGACTACTGCTGCTGTGCCATCAAGTCGGTGAAGTCGCGCTGGAGCAGCCCCGACCGGAACTTCTCAGAGAGTCCGAGCGCATGCTGCGGGTTCACCACGCGCGGCGCCGCCACCTTTGCGGCGTCGAGGCGGAGCAGGTCTGAGTTGAAGAGCTCGAGCACCATGCCCAGCTGCTTCGCCGTCATCGCGTTGCGCGCGAACATCGACTTGCACATGTCGAGGCGGGTGAGGTCAGACCTCTGGCCCTTGAGCGAGGCGAAGACACCGGCGAAGACGTCGCGATCCATCGCCCAGTCTCCGTTGCGCTGCATCTGGCAGCCCGCGTCTTCGCCCGTGCCGCAGTCCCGCACCACGACGACGGGCGGAGGCGGAGGGCGGCGCTCGTCATTCCCGCCCCGGCGGCGGTGGTCGCGGCGGCGGCCGTCTTCGGGGTTCTTCGTGCGCGCACGCGCGAACACCGCGTTCGCCATTCCCATCGGCTCGTTCACGTCGCGCGGGCAGACGCCACGCTTGCCGTAGGTGCTCAGCATCGACAGCTCAGAAGCGACCTCGTTCAGGCGCCACTCGGTGGTGCCGTTTCGAATCGAGTCGAGGGTGTCGATGGCGTGGCGCAGCGGGCTCGCGAGCGCGGCGGCACAGTTGCCCCCCGTGCGATTCACCAGGTCCAGCGCCTCTTCCAGCGCCTCGGCCGAGTCGGTGAGGTCCTCGGTGTAGCCGCGGGACTGCGCGAGGGCGAGAGACGGAACCGCGAGAAGGATTGCGAGAAGCGTTTTCACTGATTCACCCCGTAAGCCGCAGACGCGAAGCCCACCTTCTACATTCACCCGTTCCGCTTGCACCCATTGGTCTTTCTGGTACACGCCGCGGCCGACATGACTGCCACGACTGCCACCGCCACCGCCGGCCGCATCACCCAGGTTCTGGGCCCCGTGATCGACGTCGAGTTTCCGCCGGGAGGCCTGCCCGAGGTCTACACCGCGCTCAAGGTGACGAACCCCGGCATCAACGACCTTCCCGACAACCTCACCGTGGAAGTCGCCCAGCACCTCGGCGAGAACACCGTGCGCTGCATCGCGATGGACACGACCGACGGTCTGGCCCGCGGCACTGCCGTGAAGAACACCGGCAAGCCGATTCAGGTGCCCGTCGGCAAGGCGACCCTCGGCCGCATCCTCAACGTCGTCGGCGAGCCGGTAGATGAGCTCGGCCCGGTGTTGGCCGACAAGTACCTGCCGATTCACCGCCAGCCGCCGCTGTTTACTGAGCAGGACGTGAAGGTCCAGATGTTCGAGACCGGCATCAAGGTCGTCGATCTGCTCTGCCCGTTCACCCGCGGCGGTAAAATCGGCCTGTTCGGCGGCGCCGGCGTCGGCAAGACGGTTCTGCTGATGGAGCTCATCCGCAACGCGGCCATTCTGAAGGGCGGCTTCTCGGTGTTCGCCGGCGTCGGCGAGCGGACCCGCGAAGGCAACGACCTCTACGCCGAGTTCATCGAAGGCAACGTCATCAAGGTCCAGAAGGACGAGAAGCACCACCCGATTCGCGATGCCAAGGGCAAGCTGCAGCTCATCCCCGGCACCTCGCAGGCCGTGCTCGTCTACGGCCAGATGAATGAGCCGCCTGGCGCCCGCGCCCGCGTCGCGCTCTCGGCGCTGTCGATGGCCGAGTACTTTCGCGATGACGAGGGCAAAGACGTTCTGCTCTTCGTCGACAACGTGTTCCGCTTCACCCAGGCCGGCTCGGAAGTGTCCGCGCTGCTGGGCCGCATTCCCTCTGCCGTCGGTTACCAGCCCACGCTGGCCACCGAGATGGGTGCCCTGCAGGAGCGCATCACCACCACGAACAAGGGCTCCATCACCTCGGTGCAGGCCGTGTACGTGCCCGCCGACGACTTGACCGACCCCGCGCCCGCGACGACCTTCGCGCACCTCGACGGCACCGTCGTTCTCAACCGGTCGATCGCCGAACTGGCGATCTTCCCCGCCGTTGACCCGCTCGACTCGACCTCGCGCATCCTCGACCCGCAGGTTCTCGGGCCCGAGCACTACGGCGTCGCCCGCCGCGTCCAGGGCATCCTCCAGCGGTACAAGGAGCTCCAGGACATCATCGCGATTCTCGGCATGGACGAGCTGTCGGACGACGACAAGCTCGTCGTGTCCCGCGCGCGCAAGATGCAGCGCTTCCTCTCGCAGCCGTTCTTCGTCGCCGAAGTCTTCACCGGCACGCCTGGCCAGGCCGTGACGCTGCAAGAGACGATTCGCGGCTTCAAGGAAATCGCCGACGGCAAGCATGACGAGCTGCCTGAGCAGGCCTTCTACATGGTCGGCGGCATCGACATGGCGGTCGAGAAGGCGAAGAAGATGGCGGCGCAGGGCTAAGCGATGGCGCTCAAGGTCGAAGTCGTCACGCCCGAACGGCGGTTGGTGCAGGTCGACGCCGAAGAGGTGATCGCTCCGGGTGCCGACGGCTTGTTCGGCGTGCGCCCCGGCCACACCGCGTACCTCGCGGTGCTGCAGCCTGGCTTGCTCACCGTGAAGGAAGGCGGCGGCGTCGAGAAGCGGTTCTTCGTGGCTGGCGGTTTCTGTGAAGTCGCCGACGACGTGGTGCGGGTGTTGGCCGACCAGGCCGAAGCGCTGGAAAGCATCGACGTCGCGGCGGCGCAGAAGGCCGTCACGCTGGCCGAGACGAAGCTCAACGAGCTCTCGCCTTCGCTGCCCGCGTACGAAGCGCAGCGCGACGTGCTGAAGCAGGCGCAGGTCCGGTTCGAGCTCGCCTCGAAGCGGTAGTCGATGGCGCTCGAGCTGTTCCACCGCATCGTCGACCCGGGCAGCGCTCGGGTCCGAAAGCTGGTGGTCGACCGCGAGCTCACTTCAGACGTGAGGTTCCGCAACGTCGAGTTCGACGAGCCGCGCGCGAAGCTTGTTTCGCTGAGCGGTGACGGCACCACGCCCGCACTGTGGGACGGCGAGACGCTCTTCGTCGGAGCCGACGCCGTCATCGCCCGGCTGCTCGCGCACGCCGACGTGGGCCGCGGTTAAAAAAAGAGAGCCGCCTTCTTTCGAAGACGGCTCTCGGGAAGCGAAAGGCGACTCCTCCGCGGTTTTTTAACTAGCCCGCGGAGGTGGTCGCGCATTGACTGTCTTTCATCAAGGCACCACCTCCTTTTGGCCCTGCCATCAACTGCGCGGGGCGTCTGCATTCTGTAACAGCGCCGCCGGGGCGCAAGTCCCCAATGGGGTACGAATTTGTAGGGTGGTGTTTTGCTGAATGAAATTCAGCGCTTCGAAGCGGCAAGCACGGGCTGCCGAACGGGCTCGCGGGTCAGCCGGCCATCGAAGAGGCGATCTGCCGCATCCACGACCTCGTCCACGTAGAGCAGATTCTTCTTCAGGCGCGCGGGAATCGCGATGGTCCCCACCGACGCGCCGATGATGGCTCCGCACACGCCAGCCGCCACGTCGACCTCGCCACCGCAGCGCATCACCAGGTTCAACGCCGCCCGCATGTCGTGTTGCAGCTTGAGCGCCGCGTACATCGCGCAGAGCAACACCGGCGTCACGTGCGACGGAATTCCCGGCTCGGCGTCCAGCTGCGCCTGCGGCACCGAGATTTTTCGCAGCGCCTGCAGCGCCCGGTCGCCATCCCAGCCGAGCACGCGCGGCAGGTAGTAAATCTCGTCGGCGAGGTCTGCATCGCAGCCGCTGGCCGCCTTGGCCACTTCCTCGCAGAACGCCGCCGGCTCGTACGTCTCGCCCGAAAGTCCCAGCTGCACCGCGCGCGCGACGGCTGAAGTGGCGGCGGCACACAGCGGGTCCTTGTGGGTGAGCACCGTCACCACCGAGGCGTCGTGGGCGAGCTTCACGGGCGAGGCGTCGCTCCACACGCCGAGGACGACGCCGCGCGAGAGGCACGAGGCATCGCGCACGCCCACGTCGGCGCCAGCACTCATCCACGGAGTCCCGCGAAGCAACGACTCGGCGGCGCTGGTCGTGGATGGAGGTGGAAGCAGAATCACGCCTTCCTGCCAGAGCCACGAGAAGTGCTGCGCCGCGCTGCGGCCGTCGATGCGGCGGCCCTTCGACACGCTCTCGGCGATGGCGAGCATCACCTGCGTGTCGTCTGAGAACTGTCCTTTCGCGAACCGGCCGCGCGGGCGGGCGGCGAAGTCGTCGGCGAGCGAGAGGCTTCGCGCCGCGCTGGCCGGAGGGAGCCCGCGGTACGGGAACCCCAGGGCGTCGCCCACGGCGAAGCCGACGAAGGCCGCGCGAAACCTGTCCTGGAGCTCAGCGAGAAGAAGCGGCATGTGCGGAAAGAAGCGCGGCGCAGCCTAAACTTTTTCGCCGCGTTGATCGCAACCGCCAGACGAAATCGGTGTTTCGTTTTTCCGTTTTGGGCTGGCTGCAGTGTCTTTTGAGGATTCACTCAGTATGTTCGCGCGCCGCAGGCCGATACGAAGGGGAGGTTCACCAATGAAGCGAAGGTCGTGGCCGCTGACCGCGGTGACGCTTTTCCTCTGGGCGGGGGCCGCGCTGGCCAAGCCCGGCGTGGGAGCCGTCACCTTCTGTGCGAAGTACCCCACCGCTCCCACGTGTGTCGGCGCGCAGCCGGCGTGCACGTACTGCCACACGTCGCCGCCCGACAAGAATGACTACGGCAAGGCGCTGGAGGCGAAGATGCCGCCTGCGAGCACGCCGCGTCCGCTCACCGACGCCGACTTCGCCACCGCGCTCAACGGCGCGCTGATTGCTACCGACGCGTCCGACAGCGACGGCGACGGCGTCACCAACGCGGTCGAGATTCAGAAGGGCACGCTGCCCGGCGACAAGCGCAGCTTCCCCAACGACATTCCGTGCGCCGGCGGCACCAACCCGTCGTACTCGGTCTGCAAGTACGACTACAAATACGTCTACCGAAAGCTGCTGCTCGACTTCTGCGGCGTCTCGCCGACGTACGACGTGCTCGACACCTTCGTGAAGAGCACCGACGCGCAGAAGGTCGCCATCCTCGACGTCACCCTCGACGCGTGCCTGGCTTCGGAGTTCTGGCGCGGGAAAAATGGGCAGCTATGGCAGATCGCGCACCGCAAGATTCGCCCGGTCGGCACGCTGAAGGCCGGTGAAGACCAGGCGCCGTTCGCGCCCCTGGCCGACTACTACGCCGACTACCACCTGTACGCGTGGTCGAGCACCGATGACCACGACGCGCGCGATGTGCTGACGGCCGACTTCACCGTGGGCCGTTCGGCCATGCCGACGAAGTACTTCCAGGTGACGGGTTGCCCGAACCTCACCGACGCCGAGTGCGGGGTCGGCAACACCTGCATCAAGACGGGCGGCTTCGCGAAGGCCTGCAACCCGAGCCAGTTCGTTCAGGCGCAGTACCGCTCGGGCAACCTCAGCAGCTCGTGGACCCTGGCGTACAACGTGATGTTCACCGCCCTGCCCCGCAACGCCGCGTCGCAGGCGTACCGCGCGTACCTGAACCTCGACATCGCAAAGCAAGAAGGCCTGTACCCGATTGCCAACGAGCCGAAGGACTACGACGGCAAGGGCGTGAAGCAGGCGCTTTGTCAGCAGTGCCACGCGACGCTCGACCCGCTGAGCTACCCCTTCCGCAACTACAACGGCCTCACCGACGACCCCGCCGTCAACGGGCCGCAGCAGCTGCAGTACTACCCGCAGCGCATCGAGAAGCTGTTCTCGGCCGAGGCGCCCAACATCACCCAGATTCCGGAAAGCGGGTTCATCATGGGCAAGCCGGTGAGCACGCTGCGCGAGTGGGGCACGGTCGCCGCCAACTCCGACGAGTTCGCGGTCGCGACGGTCAACGACTACTGGAAGCTGTTGATGGGCCAGCCGCCGCTGCCGGAACAGAACGCCGAGTTTGTGAACCTCTGGAAGCGCCTGAAGTCGACGCACAACTACCGGGTGACGAAGATGCTCCACGAGCTGATCCGCACGGAGGCCTACGGTGCTCCGTAAATCATTGCTGGTGGCAGGGTTGATGGTGCTGGCCGGCTGCCCGCAGCCGTTGGGCGGGCTCGACGGCGGTGAGGGTGGCGGCACTGGCAGTGGCGGCAGTGGCGGCTCGGGCGGCTCGGGCGGCTCGGGCGGCAGCGGTGGCGCGGGTGGCGGCGTCGGCGGTGCTGGCGGCGGCCCCGCTTTCGCGGCATCGGCGAAGGGCCTCGTCCGCTTCAAACGAAACGAGCGGCTGCTGGGTGACATGGCGAAGGGCCTGGGGCTCGCTCCGCAGGCGGTGTGCAACGAGCTCGGCCTCTACCCGTGCGCGTCGACGGTGCACCACGTCGCGCTGGGTGGCGTCGACGCGTACAACATCGGCCTCTACGAGCCGGTGAGTTTCACGGGGCTCACCACGCCGCTGGTGGTCGACCGGATGGCGATTTCGGCGTGCACGGCGCGGGTGAAGGCAGACCTCGCCACTCCGTCGACGGCGCTCATCTTCAAGGGTCTCGCGCTCGATGGTGCAGGAAAGCTGACCAACGTCGACGCCGCCGAGGTGAAGGCGTCGCTGAACCAGCTCTACAAGCAGGTGCTGCTGCGCGAGGCGACCGATGCGGAAGTCGGCCACCTGAAGCAGCTGTACGCCGACATCGTCGCGACCAACAAGCCCGAGGCGGGAAGGATGTGGATGGCGATGTCGTGCTTCGCCGTCCTCACCTCCGTCGAGTCCGTCTTCTACTGAGAGAACGACCATGGCCCTCAAAAACAACGGACGTCTGAGTCGGCGCGAGATGATGAAGGCGCTGTCGGTGTGCGCCGCAGGTGGCGCTGCGGGCATGTCGCCCTTCCTCGCGGGCTGCCGCGAGCAGGTGATGTCGCCTGACGAGAAAGACCGCTGGCACGCGGGGACGAAGCGCGACGGGCTCGCGAAGCCTCAGAAGTTTCTGATCGTCATCTCGGCCAGTGGAGGCGCCAGCATCATCGACAGCGCCCTCGCGGTGCGTCAGTCAGAGTGCGCCACCCCCAACGTGCTGAACGTCTTCCCTGACGGGCAGGTGACGTCGGTTCCGAACTCGCCCTTCCGCGCGGTGCAGTACGCGTACGGCAGCCTGGGCGCGATTCCGATTCCGGTGAACGTGAACCAGAACCCGTTCATGGCGAAGCACAAGGACAACATCCTCGTCGCCACCTGCACTGGCACGAGCGTGAACCACATCATCGCGCAGAAGCGGTCGTTGACCGGCAATGGCGCGTGGAACGGGCGGACGCTGCAGGAGGCGATGGCAAACGAGTATGGGGCCGACTTCCCGATTCCGAACGTGAACATGGGCACCGGCGGCTACCTCGAGCGCGGCGCCGACGACTCTCTTCCTGCGTACGCCTACGCGGAAGCCGTCGCTGACGCGAAGCTGTTCCCGCTGGGGCTGGATGGAGCAAAGGGCCTGAAGGGCGCTCCGGACAAAGAGGTGCTCGCGCTGGCGCGCAAGGTTCGCAACGAGAAGCTCGACCCCGAGTCGGTGTTCGCCCAGACGTTCGCGAAGTCCGAGAAGCTCAAGCGCTGGTACGACCAGCGGGGCACGCCGCAGCAGAAGCTCGAGGCGATGGACCTCATCACGCGGCTCAACATCCTCCCCGATTCCCCGCCGACGCTGCCGCTGGCCGAGTACGGCCTCGGTGCGGCGTCCGAAGCGGCCCAGCTGCGCACGGTGTTCCCCGACTTCTTCTCTGACCCGTTCGAAGGGCAGGCGGCCGCGGCGTTTCTGTTGATCAAGAACCGCGTCAGCTGCGCCGTCACCATCGGCCCCGACTTCAACCTGGTGCTCTTCGGCACGCGCCTGGCGAACCCGCCGCTGGCCTTCGACTACTCACACAACGACCATCGCGGCGCGCAGGCGATGATGTGGGACCGCGTCTTCAGCGTCACCGACCGCCTCGCGACGCTGCTCAAGGCCGAGACCTTTGACGCGACCACCGGCGAGACGCTGTGGGACCGCACGCTCATCTACGTAGCGACCGACTTCGGCCGCACCAAGACGCGCGTCGGCGGAGCGACCACCTTCGGCAGCGGCCATGACCTCAACAACGGCTTCTTCATGATGTCGCCGATGCTGAAAGGAAACACGGTGCTCGGCGGCGTGAACAAGAACACCTGCATGACCTACGGCTTCGACCCCGAGACGGGCGTCGCCGACCCGGGCAAGACGCTGTCGAACGAGCGCGACATCTACTCGGGGCTGCTGCACACGCTGTCGGTCGACACCACCGGCAGCGGGCTGCCCGACGCGAAGGCCTTCCGCAAAGTCGTCTGATTCAGCCCGCGCGAAACATCACATCGCTGCGCACGGCGTACTTGAGACCCGCGCGCAGCGGTTTGCTTTCGTGCAGCAGGTGATGGTCGAAGAGCAGCGCGCGGCCAGCGCTCGGACGCACGGTGACGTCGCAGTCGGGGAAGCAGGTCTCACCACCGAGGCGGGGCCCGTTCAAATAGACCATCAGCGTCAGCAGGCTCTTTTCGTTCGGGCTGCGCACGAAGCTGCCGTCGAAGTGGGGCGCGAAGTACTGGCCCGGCGCGTAGCGGTAGCAGCGCAGCCGCTCGTTCGCGCTGACGGGCGCCATGCCTTCGAGCTCGTCGGGGATGACGCTTCGCACTTTGGCAAAGAGGTCCGCGGCGAGCCCGAGGTCGTCGAACATCACCCGGGTGTTGTTGCGAATGTCTGGCCGCATCTCGAAGCCACGCGGAGTGGTGACGGGCGCCGCGGTGGGGCCGAGCGCTTCGATGCGCGCAATCAAGGCCTCGCACGCCTCCGCGCTCAGCACGTTGTCGACGGTTCGGATGAAGGGCTGCTTCCAGCTCAGTTCAGTCATGGCAACCTCCAATAGAGTCATCTAGACCTCAATGAGGGTCTGGCACTGGAATCAACCCGCGCGGCGCTGCACGGCCTGAAGCTGGCCGGCCTGCTGCGCTTTCCACGGGCCGACGGCGAAGTGCTCGGTGAGCAGGTCAAGAAACGCCCGGACGCGCGGCGCGACGTTGCGCGACGACGGGTAGACGGCGTGCATCGCGACCGAGGGCACCGCGCAGTCGTCGAGCACCGGCACCAGCCTTCCCTTTGCTTCGGCTTCGGCGGCGAAGAAGGAAGGGATGCGGGTGATGCCGTGGCCAGCGATGGCGGCGTCGAGCAGCACGAAGAAGCTGTTGCAGGCGATGCGCGGCTTGATGGGCAAGAGCAGGCGGCGGCGGCGGACGATGAAGGTCCACTTCACGCCGCGCTCGCTGTTGCCGTAGACGACGCACTCGTGGTTGGTGAGGTCGCGCGGCATGCGGGGCGTGCCGTGCGCGGCGAGGTAGGTGGGGCTCGCGTAGCAGCGGAACCGGCCGCTGGCCGCCGCTTCGGGTCCGCCCACTGCGCGCGCGACCAGGCTCGAGTCGGGGAGCTCTCCGGCGCGCAGGGCGAGGTCGAAGCCTTCGCTGATGAGGTCGACGTAGCGGTCGGTGAGGTCGAGGGTGACGCGGACCTCAGGGTACTGCCGGTAGTACTGGTCGAGCACGGGGCCGAGGAAGAGCTCGGCGAATGACTGCGGCGCGGTGAGGCGCAGCTGCCCGCGAGGAGCGGCCTGCGTCTCGACGAGGCACTTCTGCGCCTGGGCCAGGGCAGCGAGCGCGGGGGCGCACTGCCGGTAGAACGCTTCGCCGGCATCGGTGAGGGCGACCTTGCGCGTGGTGCGCTGCAAGAGCCGAAGGCCGAGGTGGGCCTCGAGGTCAGCGAGCTTCCGGCTGACGGTGGACTTGGGCAGGCCGAGGGCGCGGGCAGCGCCGCGGAAGCCCTGCGCATCGACGACTGCCGAGAACACCTGCAGCGCGTTCAGGTCGGGGAGCGTGTCCATTTCGTGCCGACCTTACTCACCGGCGGCGAGGTCGACGAAGCCCTTCACCCACAGCAGGTTTACCTGTTGCGCCCTGTTCATCGGTGTCGCCGTCGACGTCTCGAGGGTGACGACCCAGCGCGAGCCGCGGCGGCGGAAGTAGTCGGACACGCTGCCGTCGTGGTCGACGATGAGCCCGCAGTGGTCGGTGAGCTTGTTCTCGTAGACCTGCAGGTGCACCGCGGCCTTCGCGAATGGAACCGTGCGGCGCACGAGGGCCTCGAACGGGGCGCGGTCGCCGAACATGTACGCGTAGTGGCAGGGCCTTCGAACCCACGCGTCCTGGTGGAGGTCGATGGCGGCGTGCGGCGTGGGCGACTTCTCGAGGTCGGCGCGAACGGCGCGCGTCTCTTTGGGGCCGCCGTCGTAGAGGAACCAGCGGGTGAAGGCTTCGTTCGCAGCGAGCTCGCCCTTCACGCCGCTCGCCGTCTCGTAGCGAAGGAAGTCGTTGTTGGGCTGCTCACCGCTGGCGTTGTAGCGGTGGCCGGCCTCGAAGCCGCTGGGGTTGATGCAGGGGTAGATGGTGAGTCCGACGTCGCGGCTGCGCGCGTAGGCGGTGATGGCTGGCAGGTGGTGAAGGCAGGTCAGCGGCCCGGCGGGCTCTTCGCCGTGGAAGCCGGCGGTGATGGTGAGGCGCACGCGGCCGGTGGACTCGAGCTTGAGCAGCGGCCAGCTGCGGCCGAGCTCGTCGACCCGGCCGTACTCGGACATGGCGAGGCCAGTCGCGTCGGCGGCGCCCAGCAGTTGCTGCAGGTAGTCGGCGTACAGCACGGCTGAAGTGTAACGGGCAGGCGGGGAAGATCCTTTCCGGCGGCCATCCGTTTCACGGGCATGCGCGCTCTCTTGCTTGCCTCAATCCTCGTGTCTTCGCTGACTTACGCGGCCACCGACGTGTCGCACGCCCGGGTGGTGGTGGTGCGCGGCTCGGCCGACCACATGGAACAGGTGCTGGCGAACGCGAAGGTCGACTACGTCGCAGTGAGCCCGGACGAGCTGCCGTCGCTGGCGCTGAACGGGAAGCAGGTGCTGATGGTGAACTGCACCGGCACGATGTCGGCGGAGGCGCGCGAACGGGTGCGCCGGTTCGTCGCGGCGGGCGGGTTTCTGTACACGACGGACCACGCGGTGCGGGAGCTGATCGAGCCGATATTTCCGAACACGATTGCGTACGACGGGAAGTCGACGACGGAGCAGATTGTGCCGGTGAAGGTGCGGGGCACGGAGGAAGACCGTGGGCTGTTGAGCTCGCTGGGCGGCAACGCGAAGGAGCTGTGGCAGACGGCCAGCGGTGGGTACGGCTTCAAGGTGCTCGACGCGAAGCGGGTCTCGGTGCTGATGGAGTCGCCCGAAGCGGCAAAGCTGTTCGGCTCGGGAAACATCGCGGCGCGGTTCCGGTACGAGGATGGCCAGGTGATTCACGTCACGGGGCATTTCTATACGCAGCCGGGGCAGAAGCCGAACGCGGCGGTCGCCAGCGCGGGCAGGGGGTTTGAGACGTTTTCCTCGAACGTGGTCAACGCGAAGAAGAGTGATGAAGGGCGCATCGACGCCATCTACGCGGCAGAGTCGAAGCGGCCGGTTCAGCTGCAGGCGGCTCCGCGGAAGGATGCGGCGCCCGCGCCGACGATGGGGACGTCGAGCGCCGACATGCCGAAGGGGCAGAAGCTTCGCGTGCTCGAGAAGAGTGGCGCGTTCGTGAAGGTTCGAGACCAGCAGGGAAACGAAGGGTACGTGCCTGCCGACGCGATGTGAGCCTCCGTCACCTCACCCGGCAGCAAGGCGTCGAGACCCCCGCGTGTCGGCGGCGGAGGAACAGCAGCGCGGCCAGCGGCCAGAGACCTGGAGCGGCGGCGCACGAAAGGGGCGCTGGCTCGGGGGTCACGACTCCCGCATCGACCACGACCACCCCTGCGTCCGAACTAGAAGAGGTTCCGGAGTCGGCCACCCCTGCGTCCACCTCGACGCCGCTGTCGGGAGCTCCCGCATCGACGGGCATCGACATGCCGCCGATGCACTCGCCGAGCATGCAGAGCTGACCAGCTGGGCAGGTGGTTCCGTCGTCAATGACGCCGTTGCAGTCGTCATCAATCTTGTTGCACCGCTCGGTCAGCGGCGTGTTGGGCGTGCAGCTCGACGGCTCGCAGCTGGACCCTTTGCTCTGGCACCAGCCGACGCCGCACTTCGCGAACACGCCTTCGTCGTACTGACCGTCGCAGTCGTCATCGCGGTAGTTGCAGATTTCGGTCGCGCCCGGGTGCAGCGCGGGGTCGATGTCGTTGCAGTCGAGGTTGTTCGGCGCGCGATTGCCGCTGCCCGTGCAGCCCGTCATCGGCGTGCCGTTCGCCGCGCCGTAGCCGTCTTTGTCCGCATCGGGCCACGTCGTCACCGACGTCAGCCCTTCATCAATCTGCCCGTTGCAGTTGTCGTCCGCGCCGTTGCAGGCCTCGATGGCGCCCGGCTTCACCAGCGGGTTCGCGTCGTCGCAGTCGGTGCCCAGCACCGCGTAGCCCAGCGGCACCGCGCAGTTGATCGCCGTCCCACTCGCCGCCGCGCCCACGCCGTCCCTGTCCAGGTCACGGAAGTACGTCGTCCCCGCGCACCCATACAGAAACGACTTCTGCGCCGCGCCCGCAGCGTCGCCGCTGTTCGAGCCGTTGCTGTTTCCCATCACCGTGTAGACGTCGAAGTCGACCGCGCCCGGCGTCGTCGGCGCTGTCCAGAGGACGTCGAAGGTCACCTTCCCGGCGCTCGACCCTTTTGGGCTGCTGTGCAGGACCTCGTTGTTGAACAGCCGCGTGCTCTGCCCAGGCACGAGGGTGAAGAGCCCACCATTCGCCTGCAGGTAGAGCCCGCCGTTGCTGCCGTTGCCCGAGATGGTGACGGTGACGGTGACGGTCGCGCCCGGGCTGAAGGTCGAAGGGCTCACCGCGATGCTGGTCGTGTTCTGCCCGCCGCCGTGACAGCCGGTGCACTGGGTGGTGGTGATGCCGCCTGCGCGCGCGGACGCGAGCGAAGAGACGAACACCAGCAGCAGGGGCAAGGCGCGCAAGGCGCCTCAGATTCTAGGTGAGAATCGACGTGTGCGGGTTGGCCCCAAAGAGCGCGGAGGGCGCCTTCGCTGCAGCAGCGACGTAGGCCCAGAATTCCTTGATCGACGGCGTGGCGGCGGGAAGCGCAACGTTCGCTGAGACCTTGCCCGTGGTGCCCGGCTTCACGTTCTTGCCGATGACGGTCGCGGTGAGGTTGCCCTGGTGGTCGCTGCCCGGGAGGCTGCGCGCGAAGTCGCCGATGATGGCGACCATCACGTTCTTGCCCGGCTGGTTCAGGTTGCGGCTCAAGAAGGTGTTCAGCGGAGGAAGAATGCGCTGGTTCATCATGCTGCGCACCGTGCCGCCGTTGGTGTCGCCGTGCGTGTCCCAGCCACCGTCGGCGGCGTAGATGACGTTCGCGCCGGCCTGCACCATCAGGTCGGCCGCGACCATCTGGGTGCGGAAGTTGTTCACGCCCGTGGTGGTGGGGGCGATGCCGTACGCCTGGGCGAGCGCGTTGTAGTCGAGCGCGAGGCCCGACTTTCGCAACGCGTCGACGCCCGTGACGAAGCCGTCGTTCACGGTGCGAAGGCTCTTCGGGCTGCGCAGGAGGCCGCGCTTCGACATCGTGCTCGACCCAACCATTGCCTCGGTCGCAATCTTCCGGTTGGGCACCGTCGGGTCGCCGATGCTGCCGCCCAGCGCGACGATGGTGGCCTTCATGTCGGTGATGCCCTGCAGCGAGACGTCGCCTTCGGCGGGGCGGGGGCCCTCGGGCATCTTCGCTCCGACGACGGCGGCCTTGATGGCAGCCTCTCCGCCCAGGTCGCGGGCCAGCATCAGCAGCGAGCTGCGCGCGCCCATCGTCACCATCTGGGGCTGCGCCGCTTCGTGCGCCGTGAGGCCGTGGCGAACACCGACCGACGCCATGTGGTCGAGCGCGAACTGCGGCATCGTGCCGAACGTCGGCGCATCGACAGCGAGGCCGTTGGCCAGCTGCTTCACCGTGCCCGCGCTGGTGCCGAAAGCGCCGGCGCCGAGGAAGCTGTCGGCACTGGCGAAGAGCGAGTTGTAGCCGCCGTCCATGAAGATGACGAGCAGGGTCGTCTTCTCGGCCGTCTGCGCGAACGCCGGAGCAACCCGGGACATCGCAGCGAGCCCGGCGAGGCCGGCGGCACCTTTCATCAGACTGCGGCGAGAGAAGTGGCTCATTGGTTTCGCTCCGGCTTTCAATCAGTAGGTGAGGAAGGAGGCAGAAGAGAGCACCGAGGCGCAGGCGTACGCCCACTTGCGGCGCGACGAAGGCTCTTCGCCGGTCTTCAGAGTGACGACGTCGACGCAGCTGCTGAGCTCTTCTTCGTTCGGGGTGCGGCTCCAGAACTTCTTGGCGAACTCGGTGCATTTCACGCGGGCGTTGGTCGAATCGGGGATGAGGTCGAAGCTGGCGTTGTCGGTGGCGCCGAGGCAGCCGACGAACGCGACGCGCATCGACGAGTACAGCGAGACGGCGGTCGCTTCGGGCTCGATGTACCAGCGGGGCGGGGTGGCGCCGAAGGTGTTGGAGAGCGAGTCGAGCAGCACCGGGGTGGTGCCGAGGACGCGGGCGTACTCGCCGCGCAGCGCAGTCAGCGGCTTCACGCGGTCGCGGTCGAAGCCAACCGAGTCTTCGTCGCGGCCGACCTCGAGGCGCAGGCCGCCGAAGCCCTGGTAGTTGTAGCCCTGGTCGCAGGTCATATCGGGCGGCAGGGTGGGGTCGGTGGGCTCGGGGACCTTCACCACCGGCTCGACGGGCTGGTTGGGGTTCTTCTGCATCTTGAGCTCGATGGTCGCGTGGTCGGCGCAGGCAGCGACACCGAAGGAGACCAGAACCGGAATCAGGGCTTTGAAGTTCATGGGGTGTCCTTGGGGCTACTGGCAGAAGCTCGGGTCTTTCACGACGGTGGCGACGGCCGCCTGCAGGGTGCCCTGCGTGCGGAATTCCTTCATGCAGCGATCGAACACCGGGCCTTCGCAGCGGTTCTCGCGGCGGCCGTAGAGGAACTCGAAGGCCATGCGGCAGGTGCGGAAGTTGAAGGACTCGCTGTTGGTGAGCGCGGTGATGAGCTCTTTGTCGTCGCGCACCTGAACGCCGCCGAGCATCGTGACAGGAGCAGTCACGTTCGGCGCCTGGAAGGTCATCATCGCGCCGTCGCCGACCCGCTTGGTGAGGACGCTGGCGGCAGTGTCGAGGGCGAACATCCCGTCGTAGTGGCAGGCGCGGCAGCCCGAGGCCTGGCGGCCCGTCGCGGTGATGTCTGAGTCCGGCGAGTTGGTGCTGGGCGTCAGCTTGAGGCCGATGATGTTGTTGAAGATGCGGTAGGCGGTCGACAGCTTGATGCCATTGGGCTCGTTGCCCGCGTAGCGCTTGAGCCAGGCGGGGCTGCGCATGTAGCCGAGGCCGTTGGCATCGGGGACGACGACGATGGCGTCGGCGGCGTTCTTCTCGACGCGGTACTGGCCGAGGAACAAGTCCTTCCACGGCTTGCGCTTGCTGAGGACTTCCCACGCCACGTAGTACGGCGCGTCTTCTTCGCTGGTCGCGCCCGGGTTGCGGTTGAAGCTCGTGTTGGTGAAGCGGGCGAAGCGTTCGATGAAGTCGGTGGTGTCGAGCAGCGCGTCGGCCTGCGCTTGCGGATCCACCGACTGCAGCAGGTCGGCGGTCGGCGCCTTGCCGGTGAGCGCGATGGAAAGGCGAACGGCGCAGCGCTCGCGCTTGTCGAGCTCTTCGACGGTCTGGGCCTGGGCCGAGAAGGTGAGGAGGGCGGCGATGAGCGCGACAGAGATGGGGTTTCGCACGGCGGGCTCCTTTGGATCTCGACGACTGCGTCTGATCCGACAGAGCCCTTGAGCAACTGTGGTGCCGTGAGGCCAAGTGCCCACCTTCGCTCACGAAAGACCCAGGTGTGCACAGAAGGTGTGTGGGGTGAGGACAGTTGTGCTCTTGATGTGCAAGCGCGTGCCTGCACCAGCACTGCGTAAAGCGGCGCTACAGCCCCTGGAAGCTCCGAATCTGGCAGTCGGGGAAGTATTTGCTCAAAATCACCTTTGAATCCGAGCCCTTGGCAGCCATCGCCTTTGCGCCTTGCTGACAGAGGCCCACCCCGTGTCCAAGTCCCTGGCCCTTGAAGCGAACGAGGCCTTCGACCTGCTCCATCGAGACCTTCAAGGATCGAAACGTCTGCCAGCCGAAAGCACGGCCGACCTTCGAGCTGAACTCGGTGCCCGAGTAGCGGCGGCCGAACGACTTGAGCTGCAGCACGCGGCCCGAGCCATCGCGGCGAAGAATCTCGAACGCCGACAGGTCTCCGTCTGCCTTTCCCCCCAGCGCGGCGGCGAGCTCAAGGCGGGGGATGCTCCATTCCCACGCGAAACCTTCGGCGTCTTTGCACAAGGGTCCGTCTTTCCCGGTGTCAGAGACGCCGCCGCCGGCCCCTTCGTCGCCGAAGACGTCGATGGCCTTGCTGGTGGCTCCGCCGCAGGCCGAGTGGAAGAAGGCGGGCTTCAAGACGACGCCGCCGACGAGCAGCACCTGGGTCGCGGTGCGCTTCACGGCTGAACGCGCAGCGGCGGACTCTTCGTCATGGCCGCGGAAGACCTGGCAGTGGGCGAGGTCGCAGAGGTCGTAGCCCGCTTCCTTGTGACGGCCGCGGCTGGCGAGGGCAAAGGTGCGCGAGACGATGGCCTGGGTCTCGAGCGCCGCGGGCTGGCCTCCTGACGCCTCGGCCTGGACGACGCTGGGCAGGTAGTCCTCGACGTCGATGGTGTTGATGAAGCGCAGCACCTCGGCCTCGTTGGTGATGCGAAGCGTCGAGTAGTAGCGGCGCTTGAAGTCACCGGCGAGGACGCGAATGTCGCCCCCGAGGGTGAGGACTTCGCAGGCCTGGTCGCCGGCGCGAAGGCGGCGATCGCGGGGTGTGACGGCGATTGATTTGTTCGGCAGCTTCCTGGCGTCGCACGTGATGGCGTCGGCCTCGATGAGGACTTCGGTGAGCCGCTCGCGCTCGAGCACGCGCACGTCGATGGGCGCGGCAGACAGCGTCAGCAGCAGCAGCGAGAGCGTCATGTCGGCAAGCTACTTCAAGAAAGAGCTGGGTGAATTCACCACCGTCGAGCGGGGGCGAATTCACCCGCTTGAGAGGACACCGAGTCCGGGCTACTGCTTGTTGCGAAGAAAATCGGCGACCTCGGCGAACCGCGCGTCGAGGAACCCACGCACGTCGCCGTCAATCTTCCGTACGTCCATCGCCTTCGCCATCGACCGCAGCCACGCGTCGCGCATCGCTTCATCGACCGGCGTGCGCGCGTGCCGCATCCGAAGCCTCGGGTGCCCGTGCGTCTGCTGGTAGTCGTCCGGCCCGCCGAGCCAGCCGACCAGGAACATCGCGAACCTGTCGCGGCTCTCTCTCGACACCGCGCCCGTCGCATCGCACGCGTGCAGCGCCGCCAGCGCTTTCTCGTCGCGGCCCATCGCGTCGTAGAACTCTTCGACCAGCGCGCGAATCGCGTCGGCCCCACCCAACCGATGAAACGGCGTGTCGTCGGGAGTCGGAATCCAACCAGTCTGATTGATGCGGAGGTTCGTCACGGGGCGGTCGCAGTGCAGGGAAGGTGTTCGCACTCCTGCACATAGATGCCACGCATCGGCACCAGCTGCGACTGCGTGCGTTTCTGTTTCGGTGCCGTTTCCTTCTGGCCGCTATTCACATCGAGCTCCAGCGCCCAGTCAGCGTCCGGGCCGCACGAGACCAGCGCGTGGTGTCCTTCCTTCTTCCACCACAGGAACTCCACGTCGCAGGGCGCCTCGGCGAGGATTCGCTGCAGCCGCTGCGCGTCGTAGACGAACAAGCCCCCACTGGTGACCACCGCCACCCGCTGCCCATCGGCGCTCACCGTCAGCTGGACCTCCTCGGGTGGAGCCGCCGGCAGCTGCGCGACTCCCAGCACCGTGCGCTCCACATCCAACGAAACGAGCCGCCCCTGTGCATCAATCGTCACGACGCCGAACGCCGTGCCCACCAACCCGACCGGGGCCACCTCGCCCACGCGTTCCGGCTTGCCTTCCGACAACCGCCAGAGCTCGGGCGGCGAGCTTCCTTCCGCGCGGCGCGCGAACCAGAGCCCGGCCTTGAAATCGAAGGAGGCCCGGGTGACTCCCATCAGCGGGTAGACCTGCGCGGGACCCGTCGGGCCGCACCGCGCGAGCTGCGTGCCCGAGTACGCGACCGCTTCCTCTCCGAACACTGCATAGCCGGTTCGCTCGGCCGGAAGCGCCGTGAGCAGGCAGTGGTTCTGGTTTCCGAAGGTCGGGTCGGTGGTGGGCGACGTCGCCAGGTACGGCAACGCTGACGTCACCACGTAGACCATCACGCCCACGACGACCGCGATCGCGAGCGACAGCAGAAAGGTGAGCAGTGGTCGCTCGAGGCGCTTCTTTGCTTCGCGGCTGAGCACGGCCACTGGGCCTGACGCCTTACTTCTTCTTCAGCTTGCGCGGGCGCTTCTCGAGCTTCGCGAACACGCCCTTGAGGCCTTCCGGAATCTCGGTGAAGCGAACGCCCATCTGGCTGAACACCGACGCCATCGGGTTGCCCGGCACCGCCCACGCGACCAGACCGCGAAACGGCACTTCCTTGTCATCGAGCAGGAAATAGCCGTCGACCTGCGAGCCCGGCAGGAAGACCTGGGGCAGCTCGGCCGAGAAGCCACCGCGCGAGACATCGGCGGTGAGCGCGGGCAGCTTGCGACCCAGGGACAGCGGCAGGCGAAGGCTTCGGCGGAGACTCGTTCGGCGTGTCGTCATGCCCGCGACGGTGACACAGGCCTGTCGCAGCGCAATTTATCGGACGCGCTTCCGGGCCAGCGCCACCGCCAGCATCGCCACCAACAGCACCATCGGCAGCCCACCCGACGCGCTGCACCCCGACTCGCCGTCGACGACGCCGATGCTCGGCGGCGACTGCGGGCTCGGCTTCGGAGCCGGCGCGACGGCCGCCGGGGCAGCCGTCACCACCCCCGCATCCACCGGCCCCGCGGTCGACACCACGACGTCGAGCGTGGTCGAGCCCGCGCCATCTCCAGCCGGCGTCAGGTCGTTGTCGGCCGCCAGGCCCGAGATGAAAATCGTGAAGGGCCCGGCGGTCAGCGGCGCCTTGACGGCGAAGGTGAAGGTGGCGACCCCCGAGGCGGCCATCTTCGCGGCCGACTGGACGACTTCGCCGTTGAGGAGCCGCGCGCCCGAGCCGGCCGTCAGCGTCGCGCTGCCCGAGTTCACTCCGCCCAGCGCCGCGTCGAAACCCGCGACCTTCGCCGCGGTGCCGCCCATCACAGTCACCGTGTAGCTGCCCAGCGCTCCGGCGGCGAGCGCCGAAGGCCCGGTGAGCGTGACGCTGGGGGTGGCGCCGCCGCTGTGGCAGCTGGTGCACAGGGTGCCGCCCGACTTTCCCGAGAACCCCGAGATGCCCGCCGGGGTGGCGAAAACCGCAAACGGGAAGGTGACGATGAACAGCGTGGCGAGTCTCACGCCACTGCCTTCTCCAAGCGCCGTGCCGGGGACGCAGGTGCCCCAAACGACTTCTATTCGGCAGTAGCGCGCGATGCGCATCGAGCGCAGTTGGAGCAGCACCGCGCGTCCAATTCCTGCTAACTCCCATCAGCCATGAGTCCTCTGGTGACGACGTTGATGCTGGTGCTCGCCGTCGGCTTCTTCCTCTACACGATGTTCTGGCGCTCGAAGGCGATGCTCAGCCTGAAGCCCGACGGAAGTCGCTTCAACCGCATCCCCGAACGCATCGACGCGCTGATGAAGTTCGGCCTCGGCCAGAAGCGCATGGTCGACCCCGAAGAGTTCACCGCGGGCGTGATGCACGTCTTCATCTTCGGCGCCTTCCTCATCGTCCAGGCGCGGACGCTGATGATGTTCGTGATGGGGTACTCCGAATCGGCGATCGCCCTGCTCGGCAACCTGAACCACCCGTTCTGGGTCGAGCATTCGCTGTTGGGCGGCGTGTACGGCGGCTACCTGGTGGTGAAGGACCTCGCGGCCGGCGCCGCCGTCATCGGCGTGCTGTACTTCGCGTTCCTGCGCCTCGTGGTGAAGCCCGACCGCATGACCCGCTCGAAGGAAGCGATTCTGATTCTCGGCTTCATCGGCGGCCTGATGGTGACCGAGTTCTTCTTCGGAGCGATGCACCTTCGCGAGCAAGGCATCACCTGGTCGAAGTTCGAGCCGGTGACGAGCCTCGTCGCGATGGGCGTGTCGTGGATGCCGGACAAGGCGCTTCACTACCTGGGCGTCGCTTCTTTCTGGACGCACCTCGGCATCGTCCTCACGTTCTTGAACTTCCTGCCGTACGGGAAGCACTTCCACGTCATCGTCGGCCTGCCGAACGTCTTCCTGAAGGCGCTGCCGCCCGACAAGGCGCACCCGATTTCCAGCAGCGCGCGCCTGTCGACCCCGAACCTCGAGAAGGAAGAGTTCGGCATGAAGTCCTTCAAGGACCTGAGCTGGAAGCAGGGCCTGGACCTCAACAGCTGCACCGAGTGCGGCCGCTGCCAGACGCACTGCCCGACGTACATCACGGGCAAGCCGCTGACCCACAAGGGCGTGAACCAGACGTTGAAGCACTTCCTCTGGGACCACGAGAAGGAGCTGGCTGCGAAGCCTGCAGCGCCGACGCCTTCGACCGACGGTACAGCGGCCCCGGCGGCGACGCCCACCGAGGTGCCCGGGCTGCCGAACCTGGTGCCCGGCATTCTCTCGCCCGAGACCATCTGGGCGTGCACGTCGTGCGGCTGGTGCGAGCAGGCCTGCCCGGTGTTCATCGAGAACGTGCCGCGCCTCATCGACATGCGCCGCTACCAGGTGCAGGTCGAAGCCAACTTCCCAGCTGAGCTGCAGCGGGTGTTCGAAGGCATGGAACGCCAGGGCAACCCCTGGGGCATCGGCCAGGACAAGCGCGACGAGTGGGAAGGCGACCTGAAGCTGCCGCGCTGGGGTGATGGCGGCGGGCCGTACGAGTACCTCTTCTTCGTCGGCTGCGCGGGCAGCTACGACGAGCGGATGAAGAAGGTGAGCCGCTCGGTGGTGAAGATCCTCAACGAGGCCGGCATCAAGTTCGCGACGCTCGGAAAAGACGAGACGTGCACGGGTGACTCGGCGCGCCGCGCGGGCAACGAGTACCTGTACCAGACGATGGCGAAGGGCAACGTCGAGAAGCTGAACGCCGGCGGAGTGAAGGCCGTCATCACCCAGTGCCCGCACTGCTTCAACACCATCAAGAACGAGTACCCGGACTTCGGCGGCAACTACAAAGTCATCAGCCACACCGAGCTCATCAACGACATCATTCGCGACAAGCGCATCACGCTGTCGAAGGTGATGAAGGAAAAAATCACCTACCACGACCCCTGCTACCTGGGCCGGCACAACGGCGTGTACGACGCGCCGCGCGAGGCCCTGAAGGCGATTCCCGGGCTCGAGGTGGTCGAGATGCAGCGCAGCAAGCGTGAGTCTTTCTGCTGTGGCGCCGGCGGCGCCCGCATGTGGATGGAAGAGCACATCGGCACGCGCATCAACCACAACCGGGTGAACGAAGCGGCGCTGACGCTGCAGCACGACCTCGACCCGTCGGTGCCGTACCCGAACGCCGCAGACAAGACGAAGCCGGGCCAGGTGGGCGACTACAAGGGCCCGGGCACGGGCACGGTCGCGGTGGCCTGCCCGTTCTGTCACACGATGGTGCGCGACGGCATCGCCGACACGGGCCGCGAAGAGACGATGAAGGTGCGCGACGTGGCCGAGCTGGTGGCCGAGTCGATGGACGTGAAGACCGTCGCCGCGGCGCCGGTTGAGGCGAAGGGCTGATGCTGCAGGCGGGCGATGTGGCACCGGACTTCAGCGCGACCGACTGCCAGGGCCGGGCGGTGAAGTTGTCTGAGCTGCTGGGGAAGAAGGTGGTGCTGTTCTTCTTCCCGAAGGCGTTTACGCCTGCGTGCACGATCGAGATTCGGAACTTCCGCGACCACCAGGCGGCCATCGAGGCCCAGAACGCGACGCTCATCGGCGTCTCGCTCGACAAGCACGAGCGCCAGTGCCAGTTCGCGAAGGCTGAGAACATCGACTTCGCGCTCATCGGCGACGAGTCGCGTTCCATCAGCGAGAGCTACGGCGTGGTGTGGCCGATTCTCCGCCGCGACCGCCGGGCGACCTTCGTCATCGACGAGCATGGGCTGATCGAACAGGTCATCAACCACGAGGTCCAGGTGTACCGGCACCTCGACGATGTCCTCGCGAAGCTCGGCGTCTCGATTTCGTAGGCCCGTTCATCCCGAGAGAAGTCGAGGGATGAGCCTCCTCGGTGACACGAAAGCACGCGTCGGGGAAGGTCCCGTAGCTCTGCGCATGGTCATCCCTCGACTTCTCTCGGGATGAACGGAGCCGTCAGAATCTCGGGATGAACGGAGCCGTCAGAATCTCGGGATGAACGGAGCCGTCAGAATCTCGGGATGAACGGAGCCG
>Ga0209181_10000750_pt1 | contig 59818 bp, 52 predicted proteins | sample MAT05_FD_187208 | JGI IMG/M metagenome (GOLD analysis project Ga0209181, IMG submission 187208) | Freshwater microbial communities from Lake Fryxell liftoff mats and glacier meltwater in Antarctica - MAT-05 (SPAdes) (version 2) | ecosystem: Environmental > Aquatic > Freshwater > Ice > Liftoff...
GGCCACGCCACCGAGGTTGAAGGCGTCGAAGCTGCCGTTGTTGAAACCGACATGCAGGCGCGCGAAGCCGATGCTGTTGGTGGGCGCGAGGTTCTGCACCGTGACAGTCACGTCGACGACTGCGGCATGGGCGGGGGCGCAAAGCGCCAACAGGACGGCTGCGCCCAGGGCGGTTTGCACGGGGCGGAAAAGGAATCGGGTCATTCGAAAACTCCTGGCAAGGTGGTAGTGGGACGCGGCGTTCGGCTGGCCGACACCGCCTTGCCGATACTAGGAAGGCGAGCTCCTCGATACCTCATGGGGAGTTCCCGGATACGGGAACACAGGCCTGGTCAGCCTGGATTCTCAACAATGCCTCTGAATTCGAACTGCGCAGCGGCTGGGGGTGACCGTGAGGATCCGGTCGTCCTTGACCCCTTTGCGCAACATCGCCGTGATGGTTGGCCACCGTGTCGATCACTTAAGCGGTGGGGCCGCAGAGATCAAAGACAACGGTGCCAGACGGCGTGGCCCACCAGGTACCTTGCCGGCTCACGCGAGTTGCCGACGATCGCACGGCCGCTGCGCGCACTCTGTTCGTTGCCGCACAGCGGGTGCTGGGGTACCGGCCCATGCTGGGGGCCATGACCCCCCAAGCCCTGAAGGAAATCCATGAAAGCCGTCCGCATTCACGCCTATGGCAACACCGATGTACTGCAATTTGAAGACACCCCGATACCGGGCTGCGAAGCCGGTGACGTGCTGATCCGCGTGATCGGCAGCTCGGTGAATCCGGTGGACTGGAAGCTGCGCCAGGGCCATCTGGCCAGCATGCTGGCGCTGAAGATGCCGTTCACCCTGGGCTGGGATGTCTCTGGCATCGTGCACTCTGTGGGCACGGCCGTGAAGGGGTTCAAGCAAGGCGACGCCGTTTACTCCCGCCCCGATATCTCACGCAATGGCACCTACGCCGAGTACGTGGCCGTGCGCGAGGCCGAGGTCGCGATGAAGCCCGCCACCGTGTCGCATATCGAGGCCGGTGTGCTGCCGCTGGCCGGCATCACGGCCTGGGAAGCGCTGGTCACGCTGGGCCGGGTGCAGCCCGGGCAGCGCGTGTTGGTGCATGCGGCCGCGGGTGGCGTGGGCTCCCTGGCGGTGCAGATCGCCAAGGCGCACGGCGCGCATGTGATCGGCACGGCCTCAGCCGCGCACCGTGAACTGGTGCAGTCGCTGGGCGCCGACGAGTTTGTCGATTACCGCAGCCAGCCGCTGCGCGAGGTCGTGCGCCCTGTCGATCTGGTGCTAGACACCATGGGCGGCCAGACGCAGGAAGACTCCTGGCACGTGATGGCACCGAATGGCCTGCTGGTGTCGATTGCCAGCGACCCCACGGCAGGCGCAGCGCTGTGGCCCGGGCTGCGGGGCCGCTTTCTGTTCATCCAGCCCAATGCAGCGGTATTGAAGCAGCTGGCGCAGCTGGTCGACCACAACAAGCTGCGGCCCGTGATCGGTGCCGAGTTCGCGCTCAAGGACATCCGCCAGGCGCATGCCTTGAGCGAGACCGGGCATGCCACGGGAAAGATCGCCTTGTACGTGGGTACGCCGTAGGGCCAGATCCAGGAGGGGGCTGCTCAGGAGCTTTCACCATGATCGTCATCACTGGCGCCACGGGCCGTCTCGGCCGTCTTGGCATCCATGCCCTCTTGCGTACCGAGCCTGCCAGCAGTATCGTCGCCGCGCTCCGCTCCCTGGACAAGGCGGAGGACCCTGCTGCGCTCGGCGTGCTGGTGCGCCAGGCCAACCACCGCCAGCCCGCCAGTCTGAAATCGGCGTTCGCCGGTGCCGACAAGTTACTGCTGATCTCGTCCGGCGAAGTGGGCCAGCGCGTGCCGCAGCACCGGACTATGATCGATGCGGCCAGCCGTGCCGGCCTGAAGCTGCTCGCCTACACCAGCATGCTGCATGCCGACACCTCGCCCCTGAAGCTGGCCGAGGAACACCGGAAACCGAGGCCATGTTGAAAACCTCGGGTCTGCCCTTCGTTATGTTGCGCCACGATTGGTACACCGAGAACCACACCGCCTCATTGCCGACGGCCCCCAGTCCACGCTGTCTTGCGGGACTGCGCCGGCAATGGGCGAAGCGCCTCTGCCACTCGCGCCGAGTACGCCGAAGCAGCCGCCGCCGAGATGGCACGGCAATCGGGCAAGTCGATGGTCTACCATGACATGCACGAAGCCGAGTACGAGGCGACCTTGCTTGAGAACGGCTTGCCTGACGGCATGGCGGCGATTCTGGCCAACTCCGATGCCGGCGCTTCGAAGGGCGGTCTGTTCGATTCTGAACGCCAATCAAGCTGTCTCGATGAGCGCTCCGCCCGGCCCGGGGGTTCCCTGCGGGGTCCTGGGCCCATAGGCGGCACGAAGCCTTCATCGACCGGAACCAGCAACTCGCACTGCTGGCCCCCCATAGCGCAGGTCGGCGAAGCGCTTGGGCCGGATCTGATCGCGCGCAAACCCCTGTTCGACCAAGGCCGAAGCCGCTGAAGAGACCCGGGAACCGCGGAATCACCACCTGCGGCAGGCGCAATGCGACGGCCAGATCGGCACCGTGGACCGGCCCGGGCGTCGCGCAGGATGCGGCTGGCCGCCGAGTGCTCGCCGCCGACCTCGAATTCGCCCGAGCCGTGAAACTCGCCGCCTTCTATCAATGCCGCCATGGCGGTGGTACCGCCCATGTCGAACGACCATACATCGCGGATGGCGCAACGCCGGGCGGCGTCGTTCGACGACGGCAGTGCTGGTGCATTCGAACTTGCGGAGCTCGCGCACCAGGGCCGACGACTGGCACACATGCAAGCTCCAGCACGTCGCGAAACCCGGCCGTGGTCAGCAACGCGGCCGTGGCACCCTTGCGCCCCAGGACAGTGTTGGTGGCGCGGTGGTGGCGGCACGAACAGACCGACGCTTGCGGGCTGCAGGCCTGCTTCGTCGATGAGGGCACCCTGCGCCTCGACCACCGCGCGGGCATGGTTGTCCGGGGTCGACCACACCTTGCGCGCGATTGGGACGCGCCCGGGCGCACAGCAACTGATGTCGGTAACGTACCGCCGATATCGACCGCAATGCGGCCCTGAGCGCGTGTGCCGCTGTCAGCCACCATGGCGGTCGCTCCAACACCCTCTTGCACCGGAGTTCGTCACTACAATTCTTGAACAGGGGCCGTAGACAGCCAACCAGAGGAGATCGGATTCCATGAACAAGACAGCCATCGTCACGGGGGCGGCCAGGGGCCTGGGCGCCGCCATTTGCGTGCGCGCAGTACAGGCCGGATACCGGCTTGGCGTGCTGGACCTCCAACGCGCCGCCTGCGAGGATTTCATCCGTACGTTGCCGGGCTCCGGGCATGTAGCCTTGCAGGCCGACGTGACGGACGAACACCAGGTCCGGGCTGCCTTCGACGCCTTCGGCACGGTTCCCGATCTGGTGGTGAACAATGCGGGGATTGTGCGTTTCGGTCCCTTGCTAGAGCAAAGTGTCGACGACTGGCGTACCGTGCTCAACGTGAACCTGACCGGCACCTACATCGTCGCGCGCGAAGCCGGTCTGCGCATGGTTGGGCGCGGACAGGGTGTGATCATCAACATGACCTCGCTCAACGCGGTGCAACCGGGCCCCGGGGCAGGGGCCTATCCGGCGGCCAAGGCCGGCGTTGCCAGCCTGACCGAGCATCTCTCGCTGGAGCTCGGCCCGTCTGGCATACGGGTCAATTGCGTGGCGCCGGGCTTCATTGATGGCGGCATGTCGGCGCCGCTGTTTGCCGACCCCCGCGTGCGCGCATTGCGTGGCAGCGGCGTGCCGCTGCGCAGGCTCGGAACGGTGGAGGACGTGGCCAATGCCGTGGTCTGGCTGGCATCCGACGAGGCTGGCTACATCAGCGGGCACCAACTGGTGATCGATGGCGGCGTTGCGCACAGTGTGTTGATGCAGTTGCCCCGCAAGGTGGACTGAGGCTTGCGCGCCATTGCGGCGCGCGCCGGCAACTCCGGCTGCCATGCCGTCCAGCACAGCATGGCAGGGATGTTGCTTACTTGGTGGCCTGGATCTGCTCGTACACGCCAGCGCCCCAGACCCTGGGGGCGAAATCCTTCCAGACGTCCTTGGTGGCTTCCTGGAACGGGCCCACAGCCGGCCGGGCCACTGCCACGCCGTTCTTGCGGAACAGCTCGATCAGTTCTCCCTGCTTGGCCCATTCCTTCTGGGTGATCTCGGCGGACACTTCCTTCCACGAGTCGCGCATGACCTGCTGCGTGGCCGGTGTCATCTTGTTCCAGATGTCGTCGTTGACGATGGTGTTGGTGATGTTGAAGATCCACTCGACCATCGCGAGGTTCTTCGCCACCTCCCAATGCTTGTTGTCGGCCATGAAGGCCAGAGGGCCTTCCCATCCATCCGCGGTGCCTTGCTGCAGGGCGGTGTAGAGCTCGGGGGCCGCAATCACGACCGGGCTGGCGCCGAGGGCGCGCAAGGAGGCCACGATGGTCGGGATCTCGGGCGCGCGGATCTTCATGCCGCGTGCGTCTGCCGGGCTGTTGAGCATGCGCTTGTTGGTCAGGAAGATCCGGGAGCCGTTGATCAGGTAGCCGATCTGGCGAACACCGGTCTGCTTGTAGAAGTCATCCTGCCACTTGGCGCCGACCGGCCCGTTCACGACCTTCTGGGCATGGTCGAGGTCACGGAACACGAACGGCATGAACAGCAGGTCGTAGGTGGCCGAGCCGGTGGCGCCGATGGAGCCGATGCCGACGGTGCCGAGCTTGACGCCGTCCATGATCTGGCGTTCGCCACCGAGCTGGTTGCAGCAGAACACCTCGATCTGCACCTTGCCGCCGGTGCGTTCACGAACCAGGTTGGTGAACTTGGTGATGCCATCGAGGTAGATGCCCGGCTGTTGCACGGTGGCGAAGCGGAACTTCAGATCCTGCTGCTGCTGGGCGAATGCCGGGCTGAGCGACATGCCGACCACTGCGGGCAGCAGCCATCTGCCCAGTGTGCGCAAGACAGCGCCAGGGCCGAAAGCCGGTGAGAGATGCGACATAGGAAGTCTCCTTTGGTTGATTGAACTGCAAAAAAACACGCAATGACCCTGCTGCAAGGGTTGCCTCGAGCGGCGTCAACCGGCTCTTCCCCCATGCCCTCGAAAATTATGTCACCGATACATCATCTGCGGCAGCCAGAGAACGATCTTCGGGATGTAGGTGATGATCAGAAGGACCAGGATCAGGATCCAGATGAATCCCATCGCCTCGCGGGCGACCCGCATCACCGGCACCTTGGCCATCGCAGCGGTGACAAATATGTTGACGCCAACCGGCGGGGTCAAGGACCCAATCATCAGGTTGAGCACGACGACCAGGCCGAAATGCACCGGATCGATACCGAGTTGGGTCGCCACGGGGAACAGGATTGGCACCGTCAGGATCATGATGGGAATCGGCTCCATGATGGTTCCCAGCACCAGCAGCACCACGTTGACGATCACCAGGAAAACCCACGGCTCGCTGGTGAAGCTGGTCAGCATCACGCCCAGGATCTTGCCCAGGCCTTCAGCCGTGGTGATCCAGCCGAACAGCTGCGCAGCGGCCACGGTGACCATCACCGAAGCCGACGTGATGGCCACGCTGGTGAAGATCTCCAGCAAGTCGGCGTACTTGATCTCACGGTAGATGAATACCCCAAGCACGAAGGCGTAGACCACGGCCACCACCGAGGCTTCGGTCGGTGTGGCAAAGCCGCTCAGGATTGCACCAAGTATCACTACCGGCATGCCCAGCGCCAACGCGGCCTCCTTGGTCGCTTTCCAGAACACCGGCAGGGTGGCACGCTGTTCGACCGGCAGATTGTTCTTGAAAGACTGCCGGTAGACCACCGCCATCATCGCCACCGCCATCAGCAGGCCGGGAATGATGCCGGCTGCGAACAACTGCCCAACCGAGACACTCACCATGGAACCCAGCACGACGAACATCAGGCTGGGTGGAATGATGGGCCCGATGCAGGCCGCAGCAGCAATCACCGCGGCAGCGTACTCGGGCGTGTATCCGCGCTTGACCATGCCCGGGATCAGAACCGATCCGGTGGCGGCGGCGTCGGCCACCGCGCTGCCGCTCATGCCGGCCATGATCACGTTGGTGACGATGGACACCTGGGCCAGGCCACCACGGATATGCCCGACCATCGCACCGGCGAAATGAATCAGGCGGGTGGTGACCCCGCCACGCGTCATCAATTCACCGGCCAGCAGAAACATGGGAATGGCCAGCAGCGGAAAGGAGTCCACCCCGCCGACCAGCTGTTGCGGGATCAGGGTCAGTGGCAACGGCATGTCGCCCGCTCGCGTGGCCAGCAGATAGACCAGGGCGGCTGTGCCCATGGCGGAGAACAGATCCAGCCCGACGATCAGAAGGATCACAAAAACAATGAAAAGCAAGGTCAGCATGTCGTCAGCTCCGGAGTGCCACAGGCTTGTTGATCAGGCCGCGCACCTCGACCCACAGGCGTTGCAACTCATACACGAGCATCAGCGCGCAGCCCACGGGAACCGCCGCAAAGAACCACGCCTTGGACAGGAACGGCAACGCAGTCATGGGCTGAAAAGACAGCCGCGGCAACATGACCGAGCTGTAGTACAGCACGAAGCCAAGGAAGACGATGGCAATCAGGATGGTCAGCAGCCGGAGCCATGGCTGCACACGCTCCGGCAACAACTTCACGGCAGTGTCGATCTTCAGGTGTGCGTTGCGGGCGACGGCCAGCGCACCGCCGACGAACGTGACATACACGAACACCGTGCGCGCCAGTTCTTCGGTCCAGTCCGGCGGGTTGTGCAAGGCATAACGGCTGACCACCTGGATAAACAGCAGGATGACCATGCTCGCCAGCAGCCCGGCACAGACGACCTCCAGCAACCGCGTTCCCGGCCCACGGTAGTGCGCGTTGGCGGCGTTCATGTCTTTTGAAACCTGATCGGACATCCGTCTTCCTTGAAATGCATGGCAAAACAGAAAATGCGGGCACTGGCGCGGACCCCCGGTGCATCCGGGAGCGCGGCCTTGTCCGGCGCGTGCAATGGTAGGGCCACGCGAGGCCCTTCGGGCAAGGGTTTCCACCAGTCGACAACAGGCCTGCTGGCCCGTTGCCGGGATGGTCCGCCCAAGCCATGCTTGCGTGTAGGCTGTTTCACGCAAGAGGAGGAAATGATTGAACAAGGCGATGGTGTTTCTGCTTGGCGCACCGGCGGCGGCGCGCGATGATTTTCAGCAAGCGGCGCTGGCCTCGGCGCGCACCGGCCTGGCGGCACCGCTGGCCAGCGAGGCCATGACGGTGAATCTGGTGCGCATGCCGCCAGAAAATCTGCCCTACCGGCCGCCCAGCGACACCCGCGTCGGTCTCACACCGGAGTACGACACCATCGTCGAGATCTGGTCGCCGTGCAGCGCACGGGCGGTCGCCAGCGATGTGCGCGAGGTGCTGGCAGACCGTGTGTCGTTGTTCCATGCCTATGCCGTCACCGAGACGCTGATCTACCATCGCGGCGGCTTCCTGCAGGGCCAGCCTTCCACCGGGGTCAAGCTGATCGGCCGTCTGATGTTCCATGCCGCCATGTCCGATTCCGCGGTCCGCGGCAGCTGGGCCTTGCATGCCGGGCTGGCCGGGCGCGTGCACACCGGCAGCGCGCGGTATGTGCAGAACTGGGTGGATGGCGCGCTGACCGATCCGAGCCCGCCGACGCGCGGAACACCGATCGTGCACTTTCCGACCGAGCGGGAGTTCCGGGAGCAGTTTGTCGACAGCCCGCGCGGCATGCAGGCGATCCTCCAGAACACGGCGCACTGCGTTGCCGGCGGCCCGCGCTTCTACACCACCGAGTACATCATCCGGCCCATCGCCTGAAAACCTGGTTCGGTCGCACGTTCATCGGCCCCGATTGCTTTCCAGTTCGTCCAGCAGCCTGGCGGAGGTCATGATCCGTGCCATTCTGGGGAATACGTTGGCGATGGCATAGTCGTGCGCCGTGGGCGGCACCGACACGCTGATGTCCTCCAGCACGATCACGTTGTAGTCGCGGTCCCAGGCATCGCGCACGGTGTTCTCCACGCCCAGATCGGTCGCCACTCCGCCAATGGCCAGGGTCGTGATGTCGCGCGCACGCAGATGGAAGTCAAGCTCGGTCTGATGGAACGCGTTGCGGCGCTTCTTGACGAGCACATAGTCTTGCGGCTGGGGCTTGAGTTCATCCACGAGCCGCGCGCCGTCGGTGCCTTCGACCAGGGACACCTGCTGCCTGGCAGGCGGCGCCTTGCCCGCGGCGACGAGTTCACTGATCTGGTTCACGACATCGCCGTAGTCCGGCCTGCGGACGACCGTGATGTAGAAGATCAGCGCGCCCGCCGCCCGCGCGCCCGCGGTGAGCCGCACGACGTTCTCGACGACCTGCCTGGCTCTGACCTGCTCTGCGATAGCACCGTAGAACGGCCCATTCGGGTTGCGGATGATGTCGTTTTGCAGATCGATCAGGATGATGGCGGTGCGGCTCGGCAGGATGGCCGGGTCGAGCCTCGCGTCCGGGTGGGAGGGTTCGGTCATAAAGGGTCCTGTTCAGGTTTCATTTTCCGGTGGCACGGATGCCTGCAATCAGCAGGCCGCCGTCGACCACCAGCACTTCACCGTGGACGTAGGGGGCATCGGCGGACGCCGGGAACGCCACGGTTGCGGCGCCTTCGTCAGCGGTTCCGAAGCGGTCCTGCGCAATGCGTGGCTCCCGGGCCGGGCGAGACCGCATGCACCGCGATGCCCAGAGGTGCGAGCTTTCCGATCGCTGCGTTGTTCACGAGGATGTCGATCGGTCCGAGCTGGGCGGCGATTTCGCCAATGGCTGGGTGGATCGCCGCGCGCCCGTTCGATTCTTCGGCTGTGCCGAAGCCCGGATACTGTCGGACCGTCCACCAGCGGCGCTGGCGTCCGGGACGTGTGGGCTCATGGACCTGCCTTGGTCAATAGCCGGCCGGCAGCAGCCCAGTGATCATCGTGCAGCCAGGTGCGCGCCAGATGGTGCTGCTCGATGCGGCGGTGCTCGGCCCAGTCCAGGCCCTGACGCGCAGCGACGGCCTGCGCCTTGATCCCGCGAAGCACCTGCGGCGCGCAATGGTCGAGTGGCCGCAGGAAGTCGCGCATGTCGTCGCCCTCCGGTCCGTCGGAGATGACTGCGTCCGCCAAACCCCAGCCCAGCGCCGTGGGGGCATCGACCAGCTCGCTGCGTGCCATCATGCGCATGGCGCGGGACGGGCCGATCAGGCGGAACAGGTCCGGCCCGCCGCCCCAGGCCGACGTGATGGCCAGTTTGGCCTGGATGAAGCCGATGCGCGCGTGCGACGCCTGCAGCCGCATGTCGCAGGCCAGCGCCAACTCGGCGCCGCCGCCGATCGCGTCGCCGTTGAGGTAGGCCAGCACCGGCACGGGGCACTGCCGGATGGCGTCCAGGGCGGAGCCGGCGTCGTCCATCATCTGCAGCACCGCAGGTTCGTCCGTGACGCTGGCCAACTCGCGCAGGTCGCCGCCCGCTGCGAAATATTTGTCGCCCGCGCCGCGCAGAACGATGTAGCGCAGTTGTGTCTGGCTGCCCGCGGCGCGCACATGGGCCGCCAGTTCGGCCAGTACCGGCCGCGCCAGGGCATTGTGCTTGCGGGCCCGGTCGACGGTCAGCCACAGGGCATCATGGGCCCGGGCGTCGACACGCACGAGGGGTGCAGGGGTGGCGGCTGCGTCCTGGTTCATCGAGCAGCATCCTACAGCGGCCATGATTCGGCCCGAAGAACGGTAATTCGACTGGCTGAACAAGTCAGCACCAAGAGGGGGGTGTCTCGGTCGCTTCCGTGGGCCGGGTACTGGACATTCTGGAGGCTTTCGAGCGCTTGCAAAAGCCCCTGTCGCTGACCGCCCTGGCCTTGGAAACGCAGGCGCATGCCACGGCGGTTGTTGTCGACCTGCGGCGCCATCGCACGCCAGGGAAGCACCCGGTAAGCCGCGCAGGCCCTGCGCCAGCAGTGCGGGCCACACAGCCCTTGCCGACGTTTCGCGGCGGCCGCCTCAGTACAGTGACTCCAGCATGTTCTCGGTGAAGGTCTTGAGTTCGGCCAGCCGCCCGGCCTGCACCAGGTGCACCCCATCCGGGTTGGCGATCAACGCCCGGCCCATGGCGATCAGGTCGTAATCTCCCTGTTCCAGCCCCTGCGCCATGCGCGCGATGTCCTGCGGGTCGATGTCAGCGCGGACTTTTCCCATGGGCGACTTGAATTCGTTGCGCAGGCTGGCCGACCCGACCGCGATCACCGGCTTGCCGCTGAGCCGCCGCGTCCAGTGCGCGAGGCTGCGATCATCACCCGCGAATGCGGGCTCCCAGTAACGACGGGTCGAGCAGTGAAGAACGTCGACGCCGGCCTGCACCAGCGCCTGCAAGACCACCGCCAATTCCTGCGGTGTGGCGGCCAGCGGGGCCGCGTAGTCGAACTGCTTCCATTGGGAAAACCAGAACACGATCGGGAAGTCCGGGCTGGTCGCGTGCCGGCAGGCCTGCACCAGTTCCACCACGAACCGGGTGCGCGCCGCCAGATCGCCGCCATAAGCATCCATGCGCAGGTTGGTGGCGTGCCACGGAAACTGGTCTGGCAGGTACCCAAGGGCACCGTGGATCTCGATGCCATCGAATCCCAGCGCCTGGGCGGCGGTGGCGGCTTGCGCAAAGGCCGCCATGGTGTCGTCGATGTCGGCCGTCGACATGCTGCGACCGAGCGGGCGTCCCGGTGCTGCCAGCCCCGACGGGCTGAGACGTTCGATCGTGGCCGAATCCGCCATACCGATCAGGGAGGGGTCGAAGGCACCCACATGCCAGAGCTGAGGGATGATGCTGGCGCCGTGCGCATGAACAGCCTGCACCACGGGGCGCCAGGCGTCGCGGTGCGGCGCTCGTAGTCCGCCAGCACGTCGTCCCCCGGCGCTCCATCGGTGGCACGTTCGCGCGTCATCGGCGCCATGACGACGCGGTTGCGCAGGGTCAGGTTGCCCGCGGCAAGGGCTGAAAAGAGGCTTGTCGGTTGGGCTGGTCCGTACATGACAGTGTGGTGCTGCTTTCACCTGCGCCGACCACCACGCCCTGATCGCTCGCATGCGTGATCGTCGGGGCCCTGGGCACGATCGAATCTCCTGGCGTGGCACTGCCCCCGCGGTCCACTACACTGCACCATGATCGGGCGCACGACATGGGGTCTGGGCACCAAGCTGGCCGTGGTGGCTTCGCCCTTCATCGCGTTGGCGCTGCTGCTCATCGGGCTCACGCTGTGGGTCTCCTGGCAGCTTGACGGCGGGGCGGCGGCCCTCAACGAAGCCGGCCGCATGCGCATGCAGACCTTCCGGCTGTCACTGTCGGTCAGCACGGGCGGCCATGATGCCGCCCTGCGGCAGGCCCGCCAGTTCGATGCCAGCCTGGCGCTGCTGCGCAATGGCGACCCTGCACGACCGCTGTTCATGCCATGGGACGCCAGCACCAGGCCGCAGTTTGACGCCGTGGCCACCGACTGGAGCCGGTTCCAGCAGCGCTGGACAGCCCTGCCCACGCCGCCGATGGCCACGCTGGGCACCGAGACTGCGGCCCTGGCCAACCGCATTGATCAGCTCGTCAATTCAGTGGAGACGCACCTTTCCCGGTGGACGGCCATGCTGCACCTGCTGCAGGCCGCGATGATGGCATTGGCCGCCCTGGGCTCGGCCGCCCTGCTGTATACCGGCTACCTGTTTGTCCTGCAGCCCGTGAGCCTGCTCAAGCAGGGCATGGACCGCCTGCAGGGGGGCGACCTGTCAGCGCGTGTTGACAGGGTCACACGCGACGAATTCGGCTCGCTGGCGCAGGGCTTCAACAGCATGGCCGGGCATCTGCAGTCCATGTACCAGAACCTGGAGGCCAGGGTCTCCGAGAAAACCGTCGAGCTGGAAGACAAGCGCGAGCGGCTGGAAACCTTGTACAGCATGACCACGCTGGTCGCCCACGCCGGCAACCTGGACGAACTCGCACGCGGCTTCACCGCCCGCGTGGCGCGCGCCGCCCATGCGGACGGTGTGGCGCTGCGCTGGTCCGGCGAAGGCAACGAACGCTACCTGATGCTTTCCAGCCAGGGCCTTCCGGGTGCCATGGTCGAAGCCGAGCATTGCATCCGCGCCGACGAATGCCACTGCGGCGCGCCGGACGCACCGCCCGGTGCGCGTGTGATCCCCATCCGCAGCATGCAGGCCAGCCGGCTGCGCCACTGTGAACAGGCAGGATTCAGGACCCTGATCTCACTGCCGATACGCCTCAAAGACCGGCTGATGGGCGAAGTGGATTTGTTCTACCACGCCGAGTTCGAGCCGAGCGAGTCCGAGCGCTCCTTGTTCGAGGCACTGACGGCACACCTTGCCAGCGCCATGGAGAATTTGCGTTTGAATGCGCTGGAGAAGCAGTCTGCCGTGCTGCAGGAGCGCGAAATGCTGGCCCGCGAGCTGCACGACTCCATCGCGCAGTCGCTCGCCTCGCTGAAGATCCAGGTGCAGCTCATGCGCCGTGCCATGGACGGCCGGGCGCCGGATCGCATGCGCCATGTGCTGGCCGAGATCGGTCTGGGCGTGCAGGAATGTTATGGCGATGTGCGCGAACTGCTGCTGAACTTCCGTACTCGCCTGAGCGATGAGAACATCGAGCCAGCGCTGCAAACCACCTTGCGCAAGTTCGAGCATCAAAGCGGCATGAAGGCTTCGCTGCACGTGCAGGGCCACGGCCTGCCGCTGGCGCCCGACGTGCAGATCCAGGTGCTGCATGTGGTGCAGGAGGCACTGTCCAACGCACGCAAGCATTCGGGTGCGACGCGGGTATGGCTGGACGTTCATTGCCAGCCCTGCTGGCGCTTTGCGGTGCGTGACGATGGCTGCGGTTTTGATGCCGCAGGCACACTGGATGAAACCCATGTGGGCCTGAAGATCATGCAAGAGCGCGCCGCGCACATCGGCGCAGTGCTGGAAGTCTTCTCCACACCAGGCACGGGCTGCTCCGTCATGCTGAAGCTGCCACCCAGTGCACTGTTCGTTACCGCATCGTCCGGCGGATTGCCTGCCCCTGCATCCGCCACGCCGTTGCACTGAAGAGCCCCATGCAGGCACCGATCCGCATTCTGGTCGTGGACGACCACACCCTGTTCCGCAGGGCACTGACCTCACTGCTGCGCGATGCGGCGGGCCTGGTGGTCGTTGGCGATGCCGGCGACGCCGGCGAGGCCATCCGCCGGGCGGCCGAGCTGCTGCCCGATGTGATCCTGCTGGACAACCACCTGCCCGGCGTGCGGGGCGTCAACGCCATCGGTTCACTGCAGGAAGCTGCGCCCCAGGCACGCATCATCATGCTGACCGTGAGCGAGGACGAGGCCGATCTGGCTGCTGCGTTGCGGGCGGGTGCCAGCGGCTACCTGCTCAAGACCATGGAAGGCAACGCGCTGAGCGATGCCATCCGCAGTGCCATGCATGGCGCCAGCGTGGTGGCACCCGAGATGACCGGCAAGCTGATTGCCGCCTACCGCGAGGCCGCCAATGCCTTACCGGCTGCAGCGCCGGCGGCGGCGCCCGTCTCGGTGCTTGAGCAGCTTTCCCCGCGTGAGCAGGAGATCCTGCGCTGCATTGCCCGGGGCGAGAGCAACAAGGAGATCGCCCGCTCGCTGGGCATCGCAGAAACCACCGTCAAGATCCACGTGCAGCATGTGTTACGCAAGCTTGGCGTGAGTTCGCGCGTGCACGCCGCCGTCATGGCAAGCAACCACGGCATGGGCTGATACAGATCAAGCGATGGGCGAAAACCCGGCCCGCTAGTTCTTCATGATGACGGTGCAGCGGCGCACCTAGTTCTTCTGCCGGGCCCGCCACACTCCCACGGAAGGATGCCGCTTGCGGCATCACCAACCTAAAGTCCATCCATCACAACGCCCAGGGGCAGGACATGATGGACAGAAGAGGACAGGGCTTGTCGGTGCTGATCGTCAGCACCCTGGCGTTCACGGTGTGTTTCATGGTGTGGATGATGTTTGGCGTGATCGGCATTCCGATCCGCAAGACACTCGATCTCAACGCCACCGAGTTCGGTCTGCTCACCGCCATGCCGGTACTCACAGGCTCGCTGGTCCGCGTGCCGCTGGGCATCTGGACCGACCGCTACGGCGGCCGTATCGTCATGACGCTGCTGATGGCACTCACCGTGCCCGCCATCTGGCTCATGGCCTACGCCACGGCGTACTGGCACTTCCTGGTCATCGGCCTGTTCGTGGGCCTGGCGGGCGGCTCCTTCTCGGTCGGCACACCCTATGTGGCACGCTGGTTCCCCAAGGAGCGCCAGGGCTTTGCCATGGGCGTCTATGGCGCGGGCAACTCCGGCGCTGCCGTCAACAAGTTCATCGCGCCGGCCCTGGTCGTTGCCTTCGGCTGGACGATGGTGCCGCAGGTGTACGCCGCGATCATGCTGGCGACGGTCATCCTGTTCTGGTTTTTCAGCTACAGCGACCCGGCCCACCTGGTGCCACCCCATACCAAGTTCAGCGACCAGCTGAAAATGCTCCAGGACCCGAAGGTCCTCAAGTACTGCCAGTACTACTCGATCGTGTTCGGCGGCTATGTGGCGCTGTCGCTGTGGATGGTGCAGTACTACATCGGCGAATACGGGCTGGACATCCGCGCTGCCGCGCTGCTGGCGGCGTGCTTTTCACTGCCTGGCGGCGTGCTGCGCGCGGTGGGCGGCTGGCTGTCGGACAAGTACGGCGCACACAGTGTCACCTGGTGGGTCATGTGGGTGTGCTGGATCTGCCTGTTCCTGCTGAGCTATCCGCAGACCGACTTCACCGTGGTGACGGTTGATGGCCCCAAAACCTTCCACATCGGCCTGAACGTCTATGCCTTCACCGGCCTGATGTTCGTGCTGGGAATCGCCATGGCCTTTGGCAAGGCCAGCGTCTTCAAGTACATCAGCAACGACTTCCCCAACAACATCGGCACGGTCAGCGGCATCGTCGGCCTGGCGGGGGGTCTGGGCGGCTTTGTGCTGCCCATCCTGTTCGGTGTGCTGATGGATCTGACCGGCATCCGCTCCAGCGCCTTCATGCTGATGTACGGCGTGGTCTGGGTCTCGTTGATCTGGATGTACTGGACCGAAGTGCGCCGCACTGAAGTCATGGGCAGGAACGCCAACTCTTTCAGCTTGCAAGGCTGAGCCACCCAGCGCCTGCCGCCCGCTGCCACCCTCGAATTCACCGGAGATCACCATGAACACCCGAACCGGCGCCACCGCGCCGCCGGCCAGCCAGAGCGGCGCCGATATTGCCGACTGGCGACCCGAAGACGACGCCTTCTGGGAGCGTACGGGCAAGCAGATCGCCTACCGCAACCTCTGGATCTCCGTGCCTGCGTTGCTGTGCGGCTTTGCGGTCTGGGGCATGTGGGGAATCATCACGGTGCAGATGATGAACCTGGGCTTCCCGTTCACCCAGGCCGAGTTGTTCACGCTCACCGCCATCGCCGGCATTGCCGGCGCGACCATGCGCATTCCCGCGTCGTTTCTGATCCGCCTGGCGGGCGGGCGCAACACCATTTTCCTGACCACTGCGATGCTGCTGGCCCCGGCATTTGGCACCGGCATCGTGTTGCAGCACCCGGAGTGGCCGCTGTGGGCCTTCCAGCTCATGGCGCTGTGGTGCGGCGTGGGAGGCGGCAACTTTGCCTCGTCCATGTCCAACATCAGCACCTTCTTTCCCAAGCGGCTGCAGGGCACGGCACTCGGGCTGAACGCGGGGCTTGGCAACTTCGGCGTCACCACGATGCAGATCGTCATTCCGCTGGTGATGACACTGTCCATCTTCGGCTCCATGGGCGGCGGCTCCACCACCCTGCTGAAGGACAGCGGCTGGATCTTCGGCAAGATCGCCGCAGGCACACCCACCTGGATCCAGAACGCCGGCTTTGCCTGGGTGCTGTCGCTGGTGCCACTGTCCGTCCTGTGCTGGTTCGGCATGAACAACCTGAAGACCGTCACGCCCGACAGCGGCACTCCCCTGATGGCCTTCGCAAAGATCACCTGGCTCTACACACTGGCCTTCATCCCGTCGATCCTGGGCCTGTACCTCTATCTGCCCAAGCCCACAGGCCTCGCGCTGATCAACATGTGGGTCGCCATTCCGCTGGACATCGCGAGCGCGCTGCTGATCATGAAGCTGGCCGCCTTCGGCCCCATGAAGGAGAACGTGACCAAGCAGTTCGCAATCTTCAAGAACAAGCACACCTGGTCGCTGACGGCGCTGTACATCGTCACCTTCGGCTCGTTCATCGGCTTCTCGATGGCGCTGCCGCTGGCGATGAAGGTGATCTTCGGCATCAGCCACGTGCCCGATGCGGCGGGTGTGATGCGCCACACCCTCAACAACCCCAATGCGCCAACCGTGCTGGCCTATGCCTGGATCGGCCCCTTCGTGGGCGCGGCGGTGCGGCCGGTCGGCGGCTGGATCTCCGACAAGGTGGGCGGCTCGATCGTCACGCAGGTCATCTCGGCGGTGATGGTGGTGGCCTCGGTGGCCGTCGGCTACGTGATGATGCAAGCCTATGGCTCGGCCACGCCCGAGCAGTACTTCCCGGCCTTCCTGGGTCTGTTCGTCGTGCTGTTTTTTGCCAGCGGCGTCGGCAATGGCTCCACCTTCCGAACCATCGGCGTCATCTTCGACCGGCAGCAGGCCGGGCCTGTTCTGGGCTGGACGTCGGCCGTGGCCGCCTACGGTGCCTTCGTCGCGCCGATCGTCATCGGCGACCAGATCAAATCTGGCACGCCGCAATACGCGATGTACGGCTTTGCCGTGTTCTATGCCGTGTGCCTGGTGCTGAACTGGTGGTTCTACCTGCGCCCCAATGCCTACGTGAAGAACCCCTGAGCCCATCCCGTTCTACAAGCGAAAGATCTCCATGAGTCACTTTCTTGACCGCCTGTCCTACTTCTCCAACCCGCGCGAACCGTTCGCCGGCGAGCACGGCGTCACCACCGGCGAAGACCGCACCTGGGAAGATGCCTACCGCAACCGCTGGGCGCATGACAAGGTTGTTCGCTCCACCCACGGAGTGAACTGCACGGGCTCATGCTCGTGGAAGATCTACGTCAAGGGCGGCATCGTCACCTGGGAAACGCAGCAGACCGACTACCCCCGCACCCGCTGGGACATGCCCAACCATGAGCCGCGCGGCTGCGCGCGCGGCGCCAGCTACAGCTGGTACCTGTACAGCGCCAACCGCGTGAAGTACCCCATGGTGCGCGGGCGTCTGCTCAAGAGCTGGCGCGAGGCGCGCCTGGCACACGACCCGGTGGCCGCCTGGGCCTCCATCGTCGAAGACGACGCCAAACGCACCGATTACCAGAAGATCCGCGGCCTGGGCGGCTTTGCCCGCTCCACCTGGGACGAAGTCAACGAGATCATTGCCGCAGCCAACGTGTACACCATCAAGAAACATGGGCCGGACCGCATCATCGGCTTCTCGCCCATTCCGGCCATGAGCATGGTCAGCTATGCCGCTGGCAGCCGCTACCTGAGCCTGATTGGCGGCGTGTCGATGAGCTTCTATGACTGGTACTGCGATCTGCCTCCGAGCAGCCCGCAGGTCTGGGGCGAGCAGACCGACGTGCCCGAATCGGCCGACTGGTTCAACTCCAGCTTCATCATCGCGTGGGGCTCCAATGTGCCGCAGACGCGCACGCCCGACGCCCACTTCTTCACCGAGGTTCGCTACAAGGGCACCAAGACAGTGGCCATCACGCCCGACTATTCCGAAGTAGCCAAGCTGGCCGACATCTGGATGAACCCCAAGCAGGGCACCGATGCCGCCGTGGCTATGGCCATGGGGCACGTGATCCTCAAGGAGTTTTACTTCCCGGACCACGGCGAGCGAAGCGCCTACTTTGACGACTATGTGCGCCGCTACACCGACATGCCGATGCTGGTGCTGCTGAAGGAACACACCTTGCTCAGCGGCGAAGTCATCACCGTGCCCGACCGCTATGTGCGCGCCTCGGACTTCAACGGCAAGATGGGCCAGGCCAACAACCCCGAATGGAAGACGGTGGCCCTGGACGCGAGCGGCAAGGTGGTGCTGCCGCACGGCGCCATCGGCTTCCGCTGGGGCCCGGACGGCCGCGCCGACGCGGGCCAGTGGAACCTGGAGGCCAGGGAAGCGCGGCACGGCAATGCGGTCAAGCTCAAGCTGTCGGTGATGGAAGGCGAACCAGCCAGCACCGAGACGGCGCGCGTCGGGTTTCCCTACTTCGGCGGCATCCTTCATGAGCGCTTCCCCAACAACGTGGCCCAGGGCGGGGATGACGGCGCCGGGGGCAACGTGCTGGTGCGCACCGTGCCCGTGCAGCGCATCGCGCTGGGCAAGGCCGGCGAAGAACGCACAGCCCTGGTGGCGACGGTGTTCGACCTGCAGGTGGCCAACTACGGCGTCGCACGCGGTCTGCCGGGTGAGCTGGCCGCCACCAGCTTCGACGACGACACGCCCTACACGCCTGCCTGGCAGGAAGCGATCACCGGCACGCCACGCGCACAGTTGATCACCGTAGCGCGGCAATTCGCAGAAAACGCCCACAAGACCCAGGGCAAGTCCATGGTCATCATCGGCGCGGCCATGAACCACTGGTACCACAGCGACATGAATTACCGCGGCGTCATCAACATGCTGATGATGTGCGGCTGCATCGGCAAAAGCGGCGGTGGCTGGGCGCACTATGTCGGGCAGGAAAAGCTGCGGCCGCAAACCGGCTGGACGGCGCTGGCCTTCGCGCTCGACTGGATCCGCCCGCCCCGGCAGATGAACAGCACCAGCTTCTTCTACGCCCATACCGATCAGTGGCGCTACGAGAAGCTCGGCATGGAAGAAGTCCTGTCTCCGCTGGCCGACAAGCAGGCTTTCGCCGGCAGCATGATCGACTACAACGTGCGCGCCGAGCGCATGGGCTGGCTGCCCAGCGCGCCGCAGCTGCAGACCAACCCGCTGCAGGTGGTGCGCGACGCGGCCGCTGCGGGTGTGGACGCAAAGGACTATGCAGTGAAGGGCCTGAAGGACGGCACGCTCAAGATGAGCTGCACCGACCCCGACCACCCGGACAACTGGCCGCGCAACATGTTTGTCTGGCGCTCCAACCTCCTGGGTTCCTCGGGCAAGGGTCACGAATACTTCCTCAAGCACCTGCTGGGCACCAGCAATGGCGTGCAAGGCCGGGACCTCGGCACGGAAGAAGCCAAGCCCACGGAAGTCGTCTGGCACGACAAGGCCCCCGAAGGAAAACTGGACTTGCTGGTCACGCTCGACTTCCGCATGAGCACCACCTGCCTGTACAGCGACATCGTGCTGCCCACTGCCACCTGGTACGAGAAAAACGACCTCAACACCAGCGACATGCACCCCTTCATCCATCCGCTGTCCACCGCGGTGGACCCGGCCTGGCAGTCGCGCAGCGACTGGGACATCTACAAGGGCTTTGCCAGGAAGTTCAGCGAAGTCTGCATCGGTCACCTCGGCGTGGAGCACGAGCTGGTGTTGACGCCGCTCATGCACGACAGCCCTTCCGAGCTGGCCCAGCCCTTTGGCGTGAGCGACTGGAAACGGGGCGACTGCGAGCTGATCCCCGGCAAGACTGCGCCCAACATGCACGTGGTGGAGCGCGACTACCCCCATGTGTACCAGCGCTTCACGGCGCTGGGCCCCCTCATGGGCAAGGTCGGCAACGGAGGCAAGGGCATTGCGTGGAACACACAGACCGAAGTCAGACAGCTGGGTGAGCTCAGCGGTCTGGTCACCGCCGAAGGCGTGACGCGTGGCATGCCGAAGATCGAGAGCGACATTGACGCCGCCGAGGTGGTGCTGATGCTGGCGCCCGAGACCAACGGCCATGTCGCAGTGAAGGCCTGGCAAGCGCTTGGCAAGCAGACGGGCCTGGACCACACGCACCTGGCCATCCACCGCGAAGACGAGAAGATCCGCTTTCGCGACATCCAGGCGCAGCCGCGCAAGATCATCAGCTCGCCCACCTGGAGCGGCATCGAGAGTGAAACCGTCTCGTACAACGCCGGCTACACCAACGTGCACGAGATGATCCCGTGGCGCACGCTCACCGGCCGCCAGCAGTTCTACATGGACCACCCATGGATGCAGGCCTTTGGCGAGGGCTTCACCAGCTACCGGCCGCCAGTGGACCTGAAAACCACGGCTGGCATGCATGGCATCAAGCCCAATGGCAACAAGGAAATCGCGCTGAACTTTATCACGCCGCACCAGAAATGGGGCATCCACAGCACCTACACCGACAACCTGTTGATGCTGACACTCAGTCGCGGCGGGCCCTGCGTCTGGATGAGCGAGGACGACGCCAAACGGGCGGGCATTGTGGACAACGACTGGATCGAGCTGTTCAACATCAACGGCGCCATCGCAGCGCGTGCGGTGGTGAGCCAGCGGGTGAAGCCCGGCATGGTGATGATGTACCACGCACAGGAGAAGATCGTCAACACGCCCGGCTCCGAGATCACCGGCGTGCGCGGCGGCATCCACAACTCGGTGACGCGTATCGTGCTCAAACCCACGCACATGATTGGTGGTTACGCGCAGTTCAGCTACGGCTTCAACTACTACGGAACCATTGGTACCAACCGCGACGAGTTCGTGGTGGTGCGCAAGATGGACAAGATCGACTGGCTTGACACACCCGTGGGCCAGGAGCGTGTGCAAGCCGTGCAGGCCGAGGGAGAGAACGCATGAACGCGAGCCACTGCATGCATGGTTCAGGAGCACGGACATGGCATTGAAGCACCTGGCCCACGGCGAGATGGCCCACGCCGGACCGTTGGGCGACGCCCTGGCCGCCACGCGCACCTTCACCCTGGTGCGAACGGACGACCTGCAGATCTTCCGCCTGGTCCTTCGGGCCGGCGCCGAACTGGCCGAGCATGCAGTGCCCGGTGCCATGGTCTTTCAGTGCGTCGAAGGCAACGTCGTCTTTCGCGCGCCCGGCTGCGAACTGCGCATGCATGCCGGTGACCTGACCCACGTTGGCGCCGGAACGCCGCACTCCGTCCATGCTGTCACCGACATGTCGGCACTGGTCACCGTCCTCGGCCACGTCCCGGTCAGCCCGCCGGCCTCTCTGAAGGAGAACAACACATGAAAATCCGCGCCCAAATCGGCATGGTGCTGAACCTGGACAAGTGCATCGGCTGCCACACCTGCTCCGTCACCTGCAAGAACGTCTGGACCAGCCGACCCGGCATGGAATACGCATGGTTCAACAACGTGGAGACCAAGCCCGGCATCGGCTATCCCAAGGAATGGGAGAACCAGGACAAATGGAACGGCGGCTGGGTGCGCAAGGCCAACGGCAAGATCGAGCCACGCCAGGGCGGCAAGTGGAAGATCCTGATGAAGATCTTTGCCAACCCGAACCTGCCCGAGATGGACGACTACTACGAGCCCTTCACCTTCGACTATGGCCACCTGCAATCCGCGCCCGAGATGAAGGCAAGCCCCACGGCCCGCCCGCGCAGCCTGATCACCGGCAAGCAGATGGACAAGATCGTCTGGGGCCCGAACTGGGAAGAAATCCTGGGTGGCGAGTTCAAGGGCCGCAGCGCCGACAAGAACTTCGACGACATCCAGAAAGAGATGTACGGCGAGTTCGAGAACACCTTCATGATGTACCTGCCGCGTCTGTGCGAGCACTGCCTGAACCCGGCTTGCGTGGCGTCGTGCCCGTCGGGCTCGATCTACAAGCGCGAGGAAGACGGGATCGTTCTGATCGACCAGGACAAGTGCCGCGGCTGGCGCATGTGCGTCTCGGGCTGCCCCTACAAGAAGATCTACTACAACTGGAAGAGTGGCAAGGCCGAGAAATGCATCTTCTGCTACCCGCGCATCGAAGCCGGCCAGCCCACGGTATGCAGCGAAACCTGCGTCGGGCGCATCCGCTACCTGGGCGTTCTGCTATATGACGCCGACCGCATCCAGGAGGCGGCGAGTGTGGAGCACGACCGTGACCTGTACCAGGCGCAGCTGGACATCTTTCTCAACCCGCATGACCCGAAGGTGATGGAGCAGGCCCGCATTGACGGCATTCCCGACAACTGGATGGAAGCCGCGCGCAACAGCCCCGTCTACAAGATGGCGGTGGACTGGAAAGTGGCCCTGCCGCTGCACCCTGAATACCGCACCCTGCCGATGGTCTGGTATGTGCCGCCACTGTCTCCGATCAGCGCCGCAGCCAACGCGGGTCACCTGGGTCAGAACGGGCAGATTCCCGACGTGAACCAGTTGCGCATCCCGGTCAAGTACCTGGCCAACCTGCTGACTGCGGGCGACACCGGCCCCGTCATCCGCGCGCTGGAACGCATGCTGGCGATGCGCGCCTTCCAGCGCGGCAAGCATGTGGACGGCGAGATCGATGAGGCCGTGCTGGAGCAGGTAGGCATCAGCCGCGCCACGGTGGAAGAGATGTACCACGTGATGGCGATTGCCGACTATGAAGACCGCTTCGTCATCCCGACGACGCACCGCGAGTACGCGGAAAACACCTTCAACGTTCGCGGAAGCTGCGGCTTCTCGTTTGGCAACGGTTGCTCGGATGGCACCAGCGAAGTGAGCCTGTTCGGTAGCGAAAAGAAGCGAACCATTCCCATCAAGGCGGAGATCTGACATGAACCAGCGCCGACAGACCCACGACGACCTGTCAGTCACGCTGCGCGTGCTCGCACGCCTGCTGCAGTACCCGGACGCAGACATCCGGAACCACCTGCAGGAAATGCGCGCCGCGCTGCATGGCGCGCGCACCATCGGCCGGCAGAGGCTGGCCGAGCTGGATGCATTGATCGACCGCTTGCTGGCCCACAACGCCATCGACGCCGAAGCCGACTATGTCCAGCTGTTTGACTGCGGCCGTGCCACGTCGCTGCATTTGTTCGAGCATGTGCACGGCGACTCGCGCGACCGGGGTCCGGCCATGATCGACCTGACCAAAACCTACGAGGCGGCCGGTCTGTACCTGGGCGAAGGCGAACTGCCTGACTACCTGCCCGTGGTGCTGGAGTACGCATCGACCCAGCCCCCGCCACAGGCGCGCGCCTTCCTGTCGGAAGTGGTGCACATCCTGAACGCGATCTTCCATGCGCTGGACCAGCGCGGGAGCCGCCACGCCAGCGTGCTCGGTGCGCTGCTGGAGATCGCGGGCGAGACGGCCCGCGCCGTCACCATCACGCCCGACGAGCCGCTGGACGTGGCCTGGGCCGAACCCGCCGCATTCGATGGCTGCTCAACCCAGGGCCAGGCCAGACCCGGCGACCCGCAACCCGTTCGAATGGTCCGCCGGACCCCCCCCGCACAAGGAGCGTCGATATGAGCGCGCTGCATGGCTTTCTGTTCCAGGTTTATCCCTATGTCTGCTTCACCGTGTTCCTGGTGGGCAGCCTGATCCGCTTCGACCACGGCCAGTACAGCTGGAAGAGCGACTCGTCCCAGCTGCTGCGCACCGGCACCCTGCGCTGGGGGAGCAACCTGTTCCATGTAGGCATCCTGTTCCTGTTCTTCGGTCACCTGGTGGGGCTGTTCACGCCGCACAGCCTGTACGGCGTCCTCATGAGCGCGGCCACCAAGCAGTTGCTGGCCGTCGTGGCCGGCGGCATTGCGGGAACCTTGTGTTTTGTGGGCCTGACACTGCTCTTGTACCGGCGCATCTCTGACCCGCGCATCCGCTACACCAGCCATCCGACGGACATCGCGGTACTGGTGATCTTGTGGGTGCAACTGGTGGTGGGGCTGATCACGCTGCCGTTCTCCCTGCAGCACGCCGACGGCAGCGTCATGCTGATCCTGGCCGACTGGGCCCAGCGCATCGTGACACTGAGGCCAGTGGATGCCACGGCACTGGCGGCGCTGCCCTGGCCCTACCTGTTCCACGTCGTGTTTGGCATGACCATCTTCCTGCTGTTCCCGTTCAGCCGGCTGGTCCACGTCTGGAGCGGGTTTGCCTCGATCTTCTATCTGGTACGCCCCTACCAGGTGGCACGTTCGCGGCGCCTGAATGTACCGGCTGGCCACAACCAGCCGCCCCGACGCGACGCGTTCTGAGCGCATTGCCGCAACCATTCAAAAGGAATCGCCATGGACAACGGATGTGGATCAGGCAATTGCGGCTGCAAAAGCGTTGTCATGCCGCTCACCACCACGGCGGACAGCTCCGCCCGGCCCGTGGCCAGCGTCAACGGCGTTGCGTTGCATGCGGTGGGTGAATATCCCAACGAAGAATGCCTGCGCCAGATGGGGTGCAGTGAATTGCTGCGCCAGGCCGCTCAGCAGGCGGGGCTGCTGACAACGGACGACATGCCCATGACCGGCGGTGTGCAGAGTGAAGACGCAACGCAGGCCATTGAAGCCCTGCTGGACATCGAGTTGAAAGTGCCCGAGCCTTCCGACGAGGCCTGCGCCCGCTACTACGCGGCCCATGAGGCGCGTTACCGCACTGACGCGCAGGTCCATGCGCGCCATATCCTCTTTGCGGTGACACCCGGCGTTGACGTGGTGGCCCTGCGCAACAGGGCCGAAGGCGTCATGCTGGAAGTGCGCTGCCATGACCGCGACGATGCCAGGGCTGCGGCTGCGTTTGCAGAGGCCGCCGCACAGTGGTCCAACTGCCCCAGCTCGGCTGAAGGCGGGGAGTTGGGCTGGCTCGGTCCGCAGGACTGCGCACCCGAGTTCGGCCGCGAGCTGTTCGGCCTGAACGACATCGGAGTGCTGCCGCGCCTGGTGCACAGCCGCTTCGGCTTCCATGTGGTGGAGGTGCTGGAACGAAAGAGCGGTACGCCGCGCCCGTTTGCCACGGTACGCGAGGCTGTGCGCCTGGCGCTCAAGCAACAAACCTGGGCAACCGCCCTGCGCCAGTACCTGACCCTCCTGGCCGGCCAGGCCAGCCTCGTCGGCGTGGCGCTTGAATCCAGCAGCTCCCCGCTCGTTCAATAGGCCTCTGATGACCACCCCATTTCCCGGCATGCCCGACGACCTGCTACTACGCCTGCGCCGATTCCATGACCATACCTTTCCCGGTGCGCAGGAACAGTTCCAGGACCTGGTGCGCGACGGGCAGCACCCGACCATCCTGTTCATGGGCAGGACACCACACCGGTCCCTACCCACCTTATGTGGAACATGATGGACAGGTACTTGTCTGATCCCGCCGCCGACGCGCCGCAATCGGCTGCAGCGCTGGTCGGCAGCCGGCGCACGACGCTGCCCAAACGCATGCGGGAGCCAGGGCCGGACCCCGCCCGCCTGCAGCAGATTCTGGAGGCGGCCGGCGCCGCGCCAGACCACGACCAGATCCTCCCCTGGCGCTTGGTCATCGTGCCGGTGCCGGCGCGCGCTGCGCTGGCCGGCGCGTTCGAACACGCGCTGGTGGCGCGCGACCCGCTGGCCACCGGTACACAGCGGGAACAGGCCCGCGAAAAGGCATTCCGCGCGCCGCTGCTCATGCTGGCGATCGTTCGGCTGCGGGATATGCCAGGGGATGCCGCCAGCGACATCACCGAAGCCGAACGCTATGTATCTGCCGGCTGCGCCATCCAGAACATGCTGCTCGTTGCCACAGCGCAGTCGTTTGGCTCGGCACTGACAAGCGGCAAGGCGCTGCAGTCGGCCCCGCTGCGCAAACTGTTCTCGCTCGGCAGCAACGAACAGGCCCTGTGTTTCATCAACATCGGCACCATCGCGTCGCAGCGCCCGCCGCGGCGCAGGCCGGCACCGGACCGCTATGTGAGCACCCTGGCCCACCCGGTGCATGGCCCAGGACAGGATTCAACATGACACAATTCATCACGCGTGAAGAGCCGCCGCCGAACGCACCGCGCGGATTCGCCCTGTGGGAGCTCGGCTTTAGGCCGTTCTACCTGCTGGCCAGCATTTTCGCGGCGTTGTCCATCGGCCTGTGGGCGATCCAGTTTTCTGGCCTGGTGGGCCTGCCCTATCTGCGCGGGCCGGCCTGGCACGCGCATGAAATGCTGTTCGGATTCACGCTGGCCGTGATCACCGGTTTTCTCTTCACGGCCGGGCGCAACTGGACCGGGCAACCCACGCCCACGGGCCTGCCGCTGGCTGCGCTGGCCCTTGTCTGGATCGCAGGCCGCATGCTGGTACTCACGCCATTCGGCTGGGCTGCTGCGGTGGTCAACACCGCGTTCACGCTGTCGGTCGCCTTGGCCCTGGCACGCCCCCTGGCCGCAGCGGGGAACCGGCGCAATTACTTCTTCGTGGCGTTGCTGCTGCTCATGGCGGCTGCACAAATGACCTTTCATCTGGAGCAACTCGGCGTCGTGCACTGGCCGGCATGGGCAGGTGCGGGACTGGGGCTGGGTGCCGTGTTGATCATCATGGCTGTCATGGCCGGACGGGTGATCCCGATGTTCACCAACAACGGCGTGCCTGGCGCTGGCGCGCGATCTAGCACCTGGCTTGAAAGGATTTCCATCGGATTGCTGGTGGCCCTGCTGGTAGCCGACGCGCTGCGCCAGCAGGGGTGGATGACCGCTGTACTGGCCCTGGCGACTGCACTGGCCCACCTGGCGCGTTGGCTGCTCTGGAAGCCGTGGAAGACACTGGGCGTGCCGCTGGTCTGGGTGCTGCACGCCGCCTATCTGTGGATTCCCATCCATCTGGCCCTGCGCGGCTTTGCAGACCTGGGCTGGCTCCCGGCTTCCGCAGCTATTCATGCGCTGACGGTCGGAGCAGCAGGCGGGCTCATCATCGGCATGATGACGCGTACTGCGCGCGGACATACGGCACGGCCACTGCGCGCGAGCCGCATGGACCTTGCCTGCTACGCACTGGTGCTGGCTGCGGCGCCGGTGCGCGTGCTGCTTCCCCTGGCTGCGCCCGGGCTCACGGTGCAAGCGGTACTGGGCTCCGCCGTGCTGTGGTCGGGCGGATTTGCGCTGTATGCCGTTGCGTATGGGCCGCTGCTGATGCGGCAACGCCTGGACGGCAAGCCGGGTTGAACATCCATCGCCCCGCACCGGCAAGCCAACCACCACCCGATCTCAGACTGGAAGTGCATGAACATCTCGACCTTTCACGACCTGTTGCAAGCCGCCCGCCTGCAACCCGAGCCCCAGCGCCTGCTGTTCGTCTTTGCCGGCGCAGAGTTGCCAGAAGACGCCAGCGCAGAACAGCGCGCCAGCTTCGAGTCCGGGGAGGGCGGCACACTGGTGCCACTGATGACTGTGGACAAGGCGCCCGACGAACTGACCGGCTTCCAGGCGCTGGCGGACGAGAGCCGCGGCTTCGGACCCGACTGGCGCATCGTGTTTGCGGCGGCATTGTTCGGCCAAGGCGGCAAACCGCCCACCCGCGTGGATGCCGAGGCTACGCTGCTGCGCATGGTCGACGCCATCAAGCTTGGCGCAATCGGTGCCTGGATACCGTTTGACCGGCAAGGCCTGGCCGTGAAGCTGGGGTAGGTTGGGTCTGGCTTACTGCGCGATTGCGCGCCGCCCAGATGACCCAGGAACCCCGATCTGCCCCACCATCACCGCGCTGCCCAGGTCTCCGACCTTCCGCGGATCGTCGACATCAACCACTTCGCCCTGCGGTGTACCGGGCCCGACTTGAAACACCCGCCCGGGCCGCCGCCATCGATAGCGCAAACGGACTATTTGAGAAAAACCCGGGGTCGACTACTCTTTGCAGAGGACGGCGGCGAAACGCCGAACTACCGATTCGAGTCGCACATCCAGGAGGATACAGATGGGTCTGAAACTGAAAACGCTCCTAGTGGTGGCGGTGGTGGCTTTGGGATCAGCCCAAGCCGTCCCCACGCAATGGACAGTGGAGTCGGGTGGCAATGGGCATTTCTATGAGTTCTACCCCGAACCAGTGCGCTTCGATGTCGCATTCAACATTGCTTCGTCCACCACGTTTGATGGCAGGCAGGGCTATCTTGCAACGGCGACGTCCGCAGCCGAAAACAGCCTTGTTTCCAATCTGGCAGGTGGCAGCGTGGCTTGATTGGGGGCGTCCGAATTATCCGAAAGGGCCGTTGAGGCGCAATGGCGGTGGATCAGCGGCCCGGAGACCGGCCAATTGCTCACCTATTTCAACTGGAATAGTGGCGAGCCCAACGATGTGAACGGCGGTGAAGACTATTTGCAGACCAACTGGGCTGCGCTGGGCAGGTGGAATGACCACGGCGGACCGGGCAACGCCTCCCAGCAAAACGGCTTTGTCATCGAGTACGCGGCGGCCGTTCCGGAGCCGGAGGCCTACGCCATGCTTTTGGCGGGTTTGCTGGCCGTCGGCGCTGCGGTTCGCCGCAAGAAGGCCGCTTGACGGAACAGCAATTTCCTGAACGATGTTCTCGCGACCGCCGGGAATATCCGGCAACCAGCGGGTCGAGCAATCTTGCCAGTCTGGTCGGCCACATCCGGATCCTGATTCTCGTGCTCGCAGCGGAGCGCGATCGCCACAACAACTGCTGCCTCATCGCGACGATGCGCGAAATGGAGTCGATTGCCAGCGTACGCCAGGCTCCGCTGGAGCTGGTGGTCTATCCGAACGCCGATCACGGCATCCATCTAAATGGGCCTTTGTATCGCAGTGACGAACCTGCGGACGCCTGTCGTCGCACGGATGAGATGCTGGCGCGCCACCATCCCGTGAAGCAGGCCGGGACAGACACAGCGACGCCGGCGCCGCCGCCCTCCAGCGTCGGGAGCAGGCGCCCCATACCCGGCGACGGGTCATGGTGGTGCCGCAGGTCCCTGACGAGGCCACTGTCAAATCGGCGCCAACGGCGACCGACGCCGGTGCTGATGGAGCAAGTCCAGCACCCAGGCTGCGCCCAGCACGGTGGCCAGCATGACCAGGCCCTGGCCGGCTCGCATCTGGCTCTCCAGGCTGTAGGCGTTACACAGCCGCAGGTCGGTGCTGGCCAGGTAGTAGCCCAGCCAGGCCAGCATCGGCAGGCCGTAGCCGGCGAAGAACAACTGCACCGCCAGCGGCGCCTGCCGATAGCCATGGCGCAGCGCCACCCCGGCCACCCACAGACTGACCAGCTTGCCGGCGTCGGCCCAGGGCAGCACGACAGCGCGGTCGATCAGCGCCGGCACCATCCAGTAAGCGGTGATGCACTGCGCGAGCATGAAGCCCGTCAAGCCATGGCGGTTGATGCGTTCGCCCAGCCGCGGGGCCCCGGCCGCCGCCCACCAGCCCGCGACCACCAGCAGCGGCATCTGCACCAGCATATGCCAGACCATGCTCTGCTCGATCAGCGCCCGCCCCGGCGGCAGCGACAGGGCCAGTGCCCCCAGGGTTGCAGCCGCGGCGGCCAGTGCCTGCGGTTTCATCGCGGGGCCAGGGCCTGCGCCGCGGCCAGAGCCTCGGCCGCTTCGTCGAGCCCCAGGATCCGCACCAACTGCCCCGTCGGCGTGACCACGTGCAGCGCCGCATTGTGTTCGTACTCGCCCAGCGGGGCTGGCAGAACCATGATGCCGAAGCTGTCCAGCAGGCGGCGCCGGTCGGCCTCGTCGCGCAAGCTGACCAGTTGCCACACACCAGGCTGCATGCGCATGCGCGTCGCGTACTCGGCCAGCGCCGGGCCCTGATCGCGCAGCGAGTCGAAGCTGATCGACAACAGCCCAACGTGGTCCTGCAGGCCGGCCTCCACGATCTGCGTCTGCAAGCGCTGAAACACGGTGCCCAGCGCCAGACACAGCGTGTTGCAGCGGGTGTAGACGAAGTCGACGATCCAGACCTTGCCTTCTGCCGCCAGCAGTTCGCGCAGCGGCCGCACACGGCCGCGCGCATCGACGACGGCGTAGTCGGGTACGGCCACCGGCGCCTGCGCGACGGCCGAGCGGCGCAGCGTCTCGGTGGTGAAGGCAGCGCCACCGGCAGTGGCATGGAACAGTGCCACCAGGGCCAGCAACAGCACGCACAGGCTGGCCGCAAAGGTGGCTACCAGGCCCCGCAGCGGGTCGGCCGGGGGGGCCGCAGGGGTCATGTCACTGGACGAGCGCCTGCAGCGCCGCGCCGCCCGCATAGGGCCCCTGCTGGTCTTTGGTGGCGTCGCGCTGCGTCTTTACCGCCGCGGCGGTGACGGGTGCGGCCTGGTTGCCCCAGTCGCTGCGAACATACGTCAGCACGGCAGCGATCTCGTCGTCGGACGAGGTGCCGAAGGCCGGCATCACGCCTGTGTAGATGTTGCCCTTGACCGAGAGTTCACCCTGGACGCCGTGCAGCAGGATGCTGATCAGGACCTTCTCGCTGCCCAGCACCCATTCGGCGCCGACCAGCGGCGGGAACACCCCGGCCACGCCAGCACCGCTGGCCTGATGGCAGGCGGCACACTTGGCGCCGAACAGCTGCTTGCCATCGACGCCCGTCGCACCCGCAGCCACCACGGCCGGGCGCAGCGCGGCCACGGTGCGCTGGTCGCCATAGGCAGATGATTCGCCGGAAGGTGTCGCAACAATATAGAACGCGCCCCACATGCCCATCGCACCCAGCAGCATGGTGAAGAACCAGGGCAGCGGTCGGACCTTTTCGTCGGGGTCGTCAAGTTCTCGCCGGGTGGCCGAGTCGTCGATCTCGCGCTTGCGCGACAGCGGTGGGCCGTCCATCACGGGGCCGCCTTCGCAGCCGGCAGCGGTTTCAGCGCCGGGGAGGTTCGGTCCAGCGACAGCAGGTAGTCGACCAGCGCCAGTGCCTCGGGCATGGCCACCACCACCTGGCCTGGCTTGGCAAAGGCCGGTGGCAGGCTCACCACCACGTCGCCGGGCCGGACCGGTCCCTGGCGCACCTCGAACAGATACGGGTAGCCGGGCATGATCGATCCTGGCGTATAGGCACGCGGCGCATACAGATGGCCGAGATGCCAGTCGCGGCTGGGCTGGCGGGCGCCGATGTTCAGCAAGTCCGGGCCGGTGCGCATCGTGCCCAGCAGGTGCGGGGTGTCGTAGGCGTAGTCGGCAGCCACGCTGGCGCGGCCCCAGCCGCGCAGCGCATCGGGCGCCTGCGCGATGTCGCGCGGCTGCTGCGAATGGCAGTAGACGCAGCCGTTGGCGATGTAGCTCTGCCGGCCCTGCAACTGCAGCTCGGTGTAGGGCTTGAGCCCGGGCGATGGCGGCAGGTCCTTCAGCAGCAGGTAGGGCACCACCACCAGCAGCGCCGTCGCCAAGGACAGGATGACCATTGCCCCTACTACCAGGCGCAGCTCGTCCATCTCGTACTTGCCGGGTTCCAGGCTCATGCTGCGCTCCCGCTGGTCTTGCCCAGCGCGGGTCGCACGGCGGACGGCCGGCCAGGCGCCGCCAGCAGCGCTGCGCCCAGCCGACGCGGCCCGAACTTCCAGCCCATCATGAAGAAGTGCAATGCGAAGATCAGATGTCCCAGCGCCATCAGCGATCCGCCCACCGAGCGCGCCTGCAGGTATGGAATCGTCATACGCACCGTTTCCATGAAAGGCACGTCCTTGTCCAGCATGGCCAGGCCCTGGAACCAGCCGCCCCAGGACAACCCGATGAAATACACCGCAAAGCCGCCCACCACCAGCCAGAAGTGGGCCGAGATCATCCACGGGTAGGGCCATTCCCACTTCATCACGCGCGGCATGATGAAGTAGATGGCGCCAAACATCACCATGGAATAAAAGCCATACAGCCCCAGGTGCGCATGCGCCACGGTGTAATGGGTGAAGTGGGTAACCGTGTTGACCGAGCGCAGCGCCTGCAGCGAGCCCTGTACCGAAGCGGCCGTATACAGCATGGCCCCCAGCACGATGAAGCGCAGCGTGGGCGAATACAGCACGGCGCGAAAGTTACCCACCATGGTCAGGTGCTGGTTGATCGCCACCGCCACCACCGGCACCACCATCATCACGCTTTGCACGATGGAGATCGTGATCAGCCAGCTGGGCACTGGCCCGCCGATCAGGTGGTGGCCGCCGACCTGGCTGTAAAAGAAAGCCAGCGACCAGAAGCCCAGCAGTGACAGGTTGTAGGAGTGAATGGGCTTGCCGATCACCTTCGGGATGAAGTAATAAGCCGCGGCCAGACCGAGCGGGGTGAACCACAGTCCCAGCACGTTGTGGCCAAACCACCAGTTCATGCTGGCCTGCTGCACGCCGAAGTGCAGCCCTGGCCAGTTGCCGACCAGGAACAGCACCGGAAACCACAACAGCCCGGCGGCGATGTACCACACCGAAACGTAAAGGTGGGCCACCTTGCGCCTGAGTAGCGTCAGCCACATCGGAAAGCCGACCAGGGCACCGCCGATGACGAGCAGCATGTCGATCTTCCAGGGGTATTCCAGCCATTCCAGGCCATCGGAATGGCCCAGCGCAATGGCAACCGTGCCAGCGGCCACGCCCGCAGTCCACAGCGCACCACCCAGCAAAGCGTACTTGGCGCCCACCAGTTCGGTCTTCAGCAGACGCGGGATCAGCCACAGCGCAACGCCGATACCGGCCATCGAGCACCAGCCATAAGCCACCAGGTTCAGGTGGATCGGACGGATGCGGCCGAAGGTAATCCAGGCCTGGCCGATCCACCAGTCCGGCAGATGCAGCTTGAGCGAGGCCACCAGCCCGGCCAGCGAGGCCAGCACCAGCCAGACCACGCTGAGCGACAGGCATACTCCCACCACCAGCGAGCTGCTCTGGTCTACCTTCAGCCGGGTCGCCACTTCCTGTGCATTGCGCTCGTGGCGCGCGTGGCCCGGGTCCATCGCCTGCTGCAGGTTGCCGCGCTGCGCCTGGGTCGCCGCCGGGTCCTCGACCGTGCCGACCTCGTCGGCGTCGAAGATCTGCAGGGCGGCAGCACCGCCGCTGCCGAAAAGGCCCTTGGCCATGCTCGCAATGAAGACGAATAGCGCCAGCACCGACAGGACGAAGGTGGCAAGCAATACGCTGACGGTCAGGTCCATCGATCGGCTCGTTGTTTCAGTGTCTTGGCTCAGGTCGCGTCGGCTTTGCGCCCGCTTGCATATCGACAAAGCACAGTTTATCCGTCTCGATCAATCCATGCCCGAAGGAAGACAAAGGGCATGGTGATTGCAATGGCGGGCAGGGCTGGCACCGCGTGGACAGGCCCGCTTGGCTACTCTGGCTCGCCGGCCCCGCCCTGTTGCATGCGCTCGCTCTTCCAGTACACATCATCCCCCGTGGAGCCATCGGTGCGGAACCGGTTGAGCACGCGGGCCAGCACGAACAGCAGGTCGCTCAGGCGGTTGAGGTACTGGCGTGGCGTGTCCTTGAGCGCATCCTGACCGCCCAGCGCGACCACCGCGCGCTCGGCGCGGCGGGCCACCGTGCGGCACACGTGGGCCTGCGATGCAGCACGGGTGCCCGCGGGCAGGATGAACTCCTGCAGGCGTGGCAACTGTTCGTTGTATTCGGCCAGTGCTTCGTCGAGCGCCAGCACCGCCTCGGCCTTGAGCAGCTCGAAGCCGGGGATCGACAACTCGCCGCCGAGGTTGAACAGCTGGTGCTGGATCTCGACCAGCAGGGTGCGCACCGGCTGCGGCATGTCTTCGCACAGCAACACGCCGAGGTGGGAGTTCAGTTCGTCCACGTCGCCCATCGCATGGACCCGCAAGGCGTTTTTGGAAATGCGGGTGTTGTCACCCAGCCCGGTCGTGCCGTCGTCGCCGGTGCGGGTGGCAATTTGTGTGAGGCGGTTGCCCATGGGGTGGTCTCCTGATGATGCAGCATTGTCGCGCGCCTCTGCGGACCATCCCTGTGAAGGGGCGCGATCACCCTTGCGACGACCCGTTCAGGGCCGGCGCATTGTGACGAAATTGACCTCGACCCGTCGGTTCGGCAGCAGGCACTCCAGCTCCTCGGCGCGTGAACGCTGCCCGGTGTTGCAGGCACTGACCTGCTGGCGGTCGCCCTGCACCGCGGTCTGGATCAGGCTGGCCGTGATGCCCTTGGACAGCAGATAGTCGCGCACGGTGTCGACCCGTGCCTGGGCCAGCGCCGTGTTCGCTGCCGCCTTGCCGGTACGGTCGGCATGGCCGACCAGCTGGATCTGCTGCAGCTCCATGCCGGCTTCACGGGCGCGCGCCACCGCAACGGCCAATCGCTCGACCGTCAGGGCGCGCGCATCGGCCAGCCCCGAGCGGTTGTGGTTGAACAGCACGTTCGCCTGGAACTCCAGCGGCTGCGGCGCACGCACGACCGGCGCCGGCGCCGGGGGCGGCGGCGGTGGTGCCACGGCCACCACCGGCGCGGCTGGCAGCACGATGGCAGCCGGTGCTGGCGTTGGCGGCGGCACACAGGCCTGGGCCTGCACCGCAGCCTGCTGCAACTGGTCTTCTGCCATCTGGACATACGGGCGCGCATGGCGCCAGCCCTGCTGGCGGAACTCGTTGCCGGCATGCACCAGCTCGACTTGGGCACAGGCCACGCGCTGCGCGGCACAGGCCCGGCCGGCATGCGACTTGAGGCTGTCGGCCTGGCTCCACAGGTCCGGGCGCAGGCGCTCGGCATTGTTGACCAGCGGTGTGTCTAGCGGCAGATTGGTGGCCTTTTGCTCCATCAGGCCGACCAGCGTGAGCGACTGGTCCAGTGCCTCCTGGGGAAACGCACTGCGGTCGTTGCGGGTGTATTCGTGGAAGGACACATCCAGCCAGCATTGCGCCTTGGCCAGGTGGTAATCGCGCAGCGGGCGGCCCTGGTCGTTGAGCGCCTTGATACGCGCCTGGGCCTGCTCGTAGGTCTGGTAGTCGGCGTGGATCGCGCGGTCACTGATGCGGGCAGCGGGCGGGTTCAGCGACGGCGTCTGCGCCAGCGCCGGCAACAACACGACCAGCAGGCCCGCAAGAACGGCCGCAGTGCGGCGAGAGGTGAACTGTGTCATGGGTTTTCGGTACGGTGGTAGTGGGTGGGGTGCGCCGGGCCATCAGCGGGCCAGCGTCGGGTTGACCGCCGGCCGGTCGCGGCGGAACAGGTCTTCGTCGAACTTCCAGCGCAGCCGGATGTACACGCCGCGCCGCGTGTAGTCGGAGCCGACCAGCTCGCGGTCTTCGAAGCCGCTCCAGTTCACCCCCAGCGCCAGCCACAGGTTGGTCTGCACCTGGTAGCCCAGCTCGGCGCCCTGCGCCCACTGGCGCGCATTGCCCTGCGGGCTGTAGAGCAGGCTGGTCATGAGCGAGGCACTCCAGGACTCGGTCACGTCGTAGGTGACGCGCCCGCCCACCAGATACGCCGCGTAGCTGTCGCGCACGCCACCGAAGTCTTCGCGCACATGCTTGGCGGCCACGCGACCGGTCCACCACCACGGGCGGCTCGGGTGGTAGTCGGCATGGGTCGAGACCACATGCGCTGCGCGGCGATTGCGTGGTGCCACGGTGGCGTCGTTCTCCAGCTTGTACTCGTAACGGGCCAGTGCATTGACACGGTTGGTGTCGTTGTCACGGTAGGCGGCGCCAATCTGGAAGCGGTTCTGCACCAGGTCGCCGGTGGCCCGGTTGTCGTTGACCAGCAGGTAGTTGCGCGCCAGCAGGGTCCAGTCGCGGTCGAGCTTGCGCGCCAGCATCAGGGTCGACAGGTAGGTATCGGCGCCGGCCAAAGCCACGGTGTTGTCGGTGCGCCGCCATTCCAGCCGGCCGGAGGCACGCCACAGCGGGTCGGCGCTCCAGTCGGCCCCGGCGGTCAGGGCCGTCGCCTGCTGCCCGGTGCCGGAGAAGATGGTTAGCCGCTCGGCGCTGGTGCTCAGGCGCCAGCCCTCGGCCACGTCCCACACATTGCGGACCCCCGAGGCCAGGTGAACATCCTGCGCATTGACCGCATCGCGCATGCGGTATTCGCTGAACACCTGGCCGCCGGCCATGTAGTCGGTCTCCAGGCCGGCCACGAACACATTGCTGCGCGACGACGGGTTGATGGAATACAGCGAAGACAGGCCGCTTTGCGCCTCGAAACGGCCATAGGCCCGGGTGCGCTCGGCCAGTTGGTAGTCGGCGCCCAGCGCGGCACGCCGGCGACGGTCGCCGTCGATGCCCAGCTCGACCTCGCCACGCAGGCCCAGCCGCTCGGTGGCCCGGTAGTTGAGGCCCAGGCGCACCGTGGTGGCGTCCAGGTTCTGCAGGCCACCGGCCGCGGCGCTGGTGGTCGGGAACACACTGCCGTTGTTGATCAGGGGCAAGCCGGTGGCCGGGTCGATGGCGCCGCTGCCGTTGCCAAAGAAACCGCCGCCGTTGCCGCTCAAAAGTGCGCCGGTGGCGGTTGCCCCCAGCGGTGCGGTCAGCGGCGCCGCCACAGACAGGCCATTGCCGTTGGCGCTGCCGTCTTCGTGCACCGAGCGCAGTGCGATATCGACCGTCAGCCGCTCGCTGGCCTGGTAGGTCAGGCCGACCTGCGCGCCCTGCCGCTGTGCGCCGCTAATCGCGTCATCCGAGCGCAGAGCCTCGGCATAGACGCGCACCTGTTCGTTGACGCGGGTGTCGACACGCACACCGGCATCCGAACGCCCGCCCGAAAACGCCGCCGCCTGGTTGTTGAACGCGGCATCGCTGCGGGCGGCAAAAGCATGCAGATGCCAACGCCCCCCGTCATGGCGCAGGTCGACCCGCGCGGCATTGCCGGACACTTCGCCGACGCGTGTGGCCAAGCCCGGCGTGACATAGGTGTTGGCGCTGTTGGTGTTCACGCTCGAGGTGGTGCGTGCCACCTCGAGCACCAGCCGCGTGCGGTCGCTCAGGCGCAGCCCGATGTTGGCGCTGCCCAGCCGAAACGGCGCCAGCGGATTGAGGTCGCGCACCAGCGAGCCACCGACCTCCAACGCATCGGTGATGCGCCACTGGCCATCGGCACCAGCGAGCCAGAAGCTGTCGCCGCCCTGCTCCACCTCGTAGGTGATGCGCACCGAGACCGGATTCAGATTGGCATCGACCGAGGGCACCGGCTGCGTGAACAACACCCGCCCCGAGAATGGCTCGAAGCTGTAGTCGACAAAACGCGCCATCGGGGTCGCGCTCAGGATGTTGGCCGGCTGGTTGCGGTCGCGCACCACCAGCTCGATCTTCTCGCTGTTCTGCACACCGGTGTTGTTGGACACCGCGTACGGGCCTGACACTCCGCGCCCGGCGAACTCCTCGATCACCTGCTTGAGGTTGTCGTGCGAGGCATAAACGTTGGCGTGGTAGCGGTCGTTTTCGCCATGCAGCCGGATGCCGTTGAGCGTACGGTTGAAGTTGCCCAGCTGGCGCTGCACCAGGCTGGCGGTGGCGCCGCCGCCGGACTGCTGCGAGAAACCAGCGCCGGTGCTGAAGTCGCCAAACAGCGCATAGTGCCGGTCCTTGTCGATACGCACGTACAGCGGGCTGATCGAACGGGCGTCGAAGCCTCGCAGCGACGCATCGCCGTACACCGGGTACATCTGCTCCGGCTGGATGTCGCGCAACAGGCGCTCGCGGGTGTCCTTGTCGGAGTCGTAGGCGGCAGTCAGCAGGTACTCGCCCTTGACCATGCCCTTGAGGAAGAAGGCGGCGCGGTACCCGTAGCTGGACTTGCCGTTGTTGAACTGCTGTTCGAACTTGCGGATGTCCTGCTCGAACACATCGTTGCTGCGCGGCTGCGCCAGCTGTGCGGTGGCGCGGTTGCCAAAATGGATCACGCCTTCGACCAGGCCCACGGCCAGCATCTCGCGCAGCTCGGGCAGGAAGCGCACCACACCGGTAGCCTCTTCGCTGCCGGCAGTGACGCGCAGGCGCACGTCCATCGGTTCGGCTGGCGCCAGCAGGGTGGCCTGGGCCACGCCGTTGTCGACCCGCAATTGGCTGCCGGAGATCACCCGATCGGCATCCAGGCGCCCGGGCCCCAACTCGTCGGTCCGGGCTTGCGGCAGCAGCAAGCGCCCGCCGCTGGCCTCGATCGTGACGAACTGGGTGCCGGTCAGGGGCTGGCCGTCGGCACCGAACAGGCGCACGGTCAGCTGCACCGGCGTCTGCCCATCTGCGGGCACGCCATTGCGGTCGAGATCGACCACGATGCGGGCTACGCGCGCATTGGCGGCAAAGTCCACCGGCCCGATGCCCTGCTGGAACACCGACGGGAAAGCGCCGGACTGGGCCAGTACCGGCGCACTGGCGCACCATTGGGCCGCCGCCAGCGCGACCGCGGTCAGCCGCAGCAGCGTGGGGCGGGGTCGGGCGAAACGCCCTGGATCAGCGCTGAACATGGCCACCTCCGCGCTGTTGCTGGGGTTTGCTCTCAAAGCGCAGCGGCGGCCCGCCGGTGGTCGGCGGCTTCTCGACCTGCGGCACCACCACCTCGCCCTTGCGGCGGCGCGTCTTGACCTGCTCCAGCACCGGGTTGGAACAGCTGCCCTCGACGAAATCGGCCCGGTGCAGCTCGCCGTTGCGCAGGTCGAGGAACAGGCTGTTGGCATCGCCCGCATTGCGGTTGGACGCGGTGGTCAGGCGGCTGCCGCGCGGCAGGGTGGTGGGGTCGACCTTGAGCACATGGGTCCGCGGCAACAGGTTGCACATGCTGTACTTGCCTTCGGAGTCGCTGACCAGGTAGGTGCCGTCCTGGAAGTACAGGCGTACGCCCGGGATGCCGATTTCTTCAGCATCCTGGATGTGGTTGCCATTGCAGTCGACAAAGATCTTGCCCAGCACACAGGCCTCGCTGGTGAACACGCCACCGGTCACGCGCACGCGCCACTGGGCGGTGTTGGACGCAAACGCACCCGAACGCGCCTGCGCCCGGTTGATGCCATTGCCCTGCTGCGCGCCCACACCCACGCGCACACGGTAGTTGAAGGTGATGGTGGAGCTGGCCGCCATGTTGCCGAGGTTGAAGGTCAGCACCGGGCCGACGCCACCGGTCGGGTCGGCAAGTGCCAGCCCCCCCACCCGGGCGGTGCCGGGGATGAAGCGGAAACCCGCCGGCAGCGTATCGACCACCGTGACGGCGTTCAGCGGCCCGGCGCTGAGGTTGCGCACCGCGATCGTGTACTGCAGGCTGTCGCCAAGCTCGACCACGCTGGCGGCGCCGGTCTTGGTGATGGCCAGCACATTGGCGCCAAACGGATCCAGCGGAATGTGGTTGTTGAGTACATTCGCCGACCCCGGCACCGTGATCTGGAACGACGTGAAATACTGGGTCGACCCCTGGTTGGCCGGCGCCAATGCCGCCGTGGTGGCCGGGCAGGCGGCCGGGTTGTGCACCGTGTTGCCGGCACCGGGTGCGGTGTCCTGCGTCTGGATCAGCGCCGGGTCCGGGGCGCCGGCCACCGTTGCCGTGTTGGTGCACACCGGGATCAGCGCCGAGGGCGCCGGAATGAAGCCGGCCGGGAACGTGGTCACCGCCAGGGTGTAGGTGCCGGTCGGCGCCGTCGCGTTGAGCAGGAACTGGTAGAAGCCGTCGACACCGGTGGTGGCCGTGGCGCTGCCGCCGACCAGATCGGTGACCGGATTGAAGCCGGGCGGGCCGCTGATGGTCACCACCGCGCCTGGCACCGGTTGGCGGGTGATCGCGTCATAGACCACCCCTGCCGGGTCGAGCGGCAAACTCTGCTGTACGGTGTTGGTGCCAGCCATCAGGGTCAGCCCGCTGAGCGTGCCGTCGGCATTGCTGGCACCCGCCGGGTTGCCGCCGGAACGTACGCCGCTGCCGGTGTCGACCGCGCCGCTGGCTACGCCGTCGGTGTAGGCAATACCGGTCTCGTTGGGCACCGGGCGCCCGTACACCGTGCCACCGCTGGGTTCGCGGAAGGCGATCTGGTAACCCGCACCCGGCGCGATGTTGTCAAAGCGGTAGGCGCCCTGGGCATTGGTGCTGGTGGTGGCCACTAGCACGCCGCCATTGCGCAGCTCGACCGTCCAGCCCGGCACGGCGGGCTCGCCCACATCCTTGATGCGGTCGTGGTCGGTGTCGCGCCAGATCGAGCCGCTGACCGATGCCGGCAGGTCGATGGCCGTCGGGTCGGCCGCGCTGTTGTTGCCCGCAAAGCCCGGGGGCTCGCCACCGCCGCTGACGAGGGCGTTGTTGACCAGCACCTGGCCGGCCAAGCCACCCGCAACCGCCACCCGCACGGTGATCGGGTTGCCGGCACCGGAGGCCGGGATGGCCGCGGAAGTGGTGCAGGTGACCACCAGACCGGCGCCGCCGCAGCTCCAGCCCGTGCCCGTGGCCGACACGAAAGTCATGCCGGCGGGCAGCGTATCGACGACCGTGACCATGCCTGTCGTGGGTGCCGCACCGATGTTGCCCGGAGTGAGGGTGTAGAACCCCGTGCTGGAGCCCTGCGCGAAGCTGCCCGGAGTGTGGGTCTTGGTGATGCGCAGGTCGGGTGTCAGGCCAGGAACCTCGGCAAAGTTGTTGCCGGCCGACACCAGGTTAGCGCCAGAGAGATCGATGCCGGTGATCGTGCTGGGCACGGTGCCCGGGACACTGGCCACGCCGCCCGTGCTGCCCGGGGTGGTGACGCCGTTGGTCGTTCCGGCCGGCTGCTGCGGCTGGGTCACGGTGTAACTGGTGCCAGGGGGCACGCCGGCGAAGGCGTAGGTGCCGTCGGGCTGGGTGACAGTGGTCAGGCTGACCGGGTTGCCATTGATGTCCGTCCCGATGAGCGTGATGGTCTGCCCGCCCAGCCCGTTGTCGGTCGGCTCGAGCGTGCCGTTGTTGTTGTAGTCGGCAAACACCCGGCCCGACAGGCTGCGCCCGTTCGGTATCTCGGCAAAGTTGTTGCCTGCAGCCGCCGTGTTGGGCGGCAGCACGATGCTGCCGATCACGCTGGGCAGCACCACGGGACCGGTGGGCGTGCCCGCCGTGCCGCCGTTGGCGACACTTCCAGCGACCGTCACGCCGCTGCTGGTGCCTGTGGGTTGCGTGGGTTCGCGCACCGAGTAGGTGCCGGGCAGCAGGCCCGTGAAGCGGTAGGTGCCATCGGCATCCGTGGTGGTGCTGGCCACCACCGCGCCGCCACCGTCCAGCAGTTCCACCGGCACCCCAGCCAGGGCGGTGTCGGCGCCGTTCTGCACACCGTTGTTGTTCTGGTCCAGAAACACCCGGCCGGAAATCGACGACGGAATGATCTCGGCGAAGTCGTTGTTGCCCGAACCGCTGATCTCGCCACCGGCGCCATCGGCGTTGAGCACGATACCGGTGATCTGGCTGGTGGTGGGCGTCGGGTTGCCTGCCGTGCCGGCGGTGCCGGTGCTGCCACTGATCGGGCTCAGCGGCCCGGCGGTGGTGGTGCCATTCACCGTGCCTGACGGCGGCACGGGTTCGCACACAGAGTAAGTGCCGGCGGCGAGCCCCGAAAACAGATAGTTGCCCGATGCATCGGTCGTGGTGGTCGCCAGCAAGGCCCCGCTGCAGGTCGGGCCGCTGCGCAGCTCGATGCCGACCCCTGGAATCGGTGTGTCGGTGCCCGGGTTGAAGCTGCCGTTGGGCACCAGGTTGTTGTCGTTGAACACCTTGCCCGAAACAAAGCCGAGCGTGCTGACCGTGAGTGGGGCGTTGGCCGGCGCCTGGCTGGTGCCCAGCGTGGTCTGCAGTGCGCCCGCAGGAATACTGTTGGTGTGCACGCCGGCAGAGCTGCCGGTCACGTCTACGCTGATCGTGCAGCCACCGGGCGGGATCGCCTGGCCATTGGCATAGGTGATGCTGGAGGCACCCGCACCCGCGCCCACGCTGCCGACCCCACCGCTGCAACTGGTCTGGACATTGGGTACTGGCGCCACCACCACATTGCCTGGTGCCGTGGGCAGGTTGTCGACGAACACCGCCGTCAGCGTGGCCGGTGAGGCATTGCTGTTGCCCAGGAAGATCGTGAGCCGCGAGACCGCGCCGGGCGCGATCACCGGCGGCGCAAACTGCTTGCCGACGGTGGGCGGGGCGGATACCGTCAGCTGCGCGCTGGTGGGTTCCTCGTTGCTGACACCCTCGGCCGTGGTTACGGCACCCGGTGCAATGGTATTGACATAGCTGCCCGGGCTATTGCTGAGCACCCGTACCGACATGGTGCACGACCCGTTGGCCGCAATCGTCGCTCCACTCAGGCGCACGCTGGTGGCCGCTGATGGTGCCGTGACCAGGCCCGAGGTACAGGTGGTGGTGGCGTTCGCCGGCGTGGCGACGACCAGGCCGGTCGGCAAGGTGTCGACCAGGCTGGTCGACGTGACCTCGGCCGCGTTCGGATTAGCGATGCGGATCGTGAGTACCGCAAAGCTGCCCGGCGACCGGTTGGCCACACCGGTGCTGAAGCCATCCGGATTGCCGCCATCCAGCGTCTGGCTGTCCAGCGCCTTGCGGACCAGCAGCGGGCTCTTGCCGCGCACACTGTCGGTGGCCGGCTGGGAGTTCGTCACCGGGATGCCGCCGGAGGTGCCGGTGACCGTTCCAGCGGCGATCGTGTTCACGTAGTCGCCCTGGGCCAACACCACGACATCGATCTCCGAGAAGCAGCTGGCCGCCACGTCGCCGCTGGCTGCCGGCACGCTGGCGCCGCTGACCTGCACCTGACCGGGTGCGGGGGCAGCGATGGTGGCGCCCAGACAGGTGCTCGTCGGGTTGGCGCCAGGCGGAACGCTCAGGCCGGCGGGCAGGTTGTCGATCACGCCCACATTCGCCAGCGGGAGCGCCGTGGCGTTGAAGAAGCTGATGCGCAGGCGCGTGCGCTCGCCCGGCTTGACCACCAGCGGCGTGAAGTTCTTGGTCAACCCCAGGTTGGACTGGGTGGACAGGCTGGTCTGGGCCGCACCCGCATTGCTCAGGCCCTGGTCGGTGCGCAGCACGCCCGCCGGAATCAGGTTGGTGATGCCGCCGACCGCGGTGGAGGTGACATTCACCGACATCGAGCACTGTGCGCCGGCGGCCAGTGTCGCCACGGACAAGGCCAGCGCGGTGCCGCCCGGCACGGCGGTGACCACACCACCCGGGCAGGTCGTGGTGGCTACCGGCGACGGCGCGATCACCATGCCATTGGGTGTGCCATTGGCCAGACCATTGGTGGTGAAGTGGTCGCTCAGTGCCATGCCGCTGACCGCGCTGCTGCCACCGGTGATCACCACCGTCAGGCGGCTCACCTGGCCGGGAAAGGTCAGGGTGCCCGGGTTGGTCGCCTTGGCGACGGCAAGCGGGCTCGGCGCTGCAAAACCCAGCACCGCCTGCACCGCAGTCGTGTTGACCACACCACCATCGGCTGCAATGCCGCCCGGGGGGATGGTGTTGGTCCAGGCCGCGGCTCCGGTGGCCACGACGTCGAACACCAGGTCGCAGCTGCCCCCACCCGCCAACTGGACCCCGCTCAACGCAATGCTACTGGCGCCGGCAGCGCCGCCCACCACCGGTGACCCGGCACAGGTGCTGTAGGCCGCAGGCGGCGTTGCCAGCACCATGCCCGCTGGCAGCGGGTCGGTCACAGACAGATTGGTCAACGCCGCGGCACCGGCGTTGGACACCCGCACCGTCACCCTGGACTTGCCGCCCGACGACACCGTGGCCGGGCTGAAGGACTTGATGGCGCTGATGGCCGAGGTGAAGGTCATGTTGGCGTTGCCCGACACCGGGTCGACCGGGCGGGTGGTGCCATCGGCCAGGGTTTCCGTTCCACCAGCCGTCACCGTGTTGGCATAGAGGCCTGCAGGCCCGACCACGTCGACTTGTACGAAGCAGGTGCCGTTGGCGCCGGCGCCCAGGCTGGCGCGGGCAGGCACGGTGGCGCCGTTCATGGTGATTGAGCTGGCGCCGGGGACGGCCGTGATCACACCGGGGCCGCAGGAGGTCGCGGCATTGGCCGGCGAAGCAATGCGCATCTGCCCGGTGCCACCATTGGTGGGCAACGAATCGGACACGGCGGCATTGGCGACCGGGTTGGCAGAGCGGTTGGTCAGCGTGATACGCAGCCGGGTAATGCTGCCTTCGGACAAGGGGCCTGACGGGCTGAACGCCTTCGCGACGGTGAGCACGGGGCGGTTGATGGTGCCCGCCGGCGTGGAGCTCGCACCCGCTACCGGGTTGACTATGCCGGGATAGGTGACGCCTCCATCGGCGATGCTGTTGGTGACCGGGGAGCCGGCTGCCGCACCGGGGCTGGTCATGGCCCAGAAGCTGACCGTGCAGGCGGCGGGTGTGGTGATGTTGACGCGGGCCGGCAGCGTCTGGAACGTCAGCGTGGCGGAGGCGGCACCCGTGGTGTCAGGCGTGCTGACCGGCCCACATCCGACCGACACGGTTGGGGTGTAGTTGATGCCGGCAATGGTGCCGGTAAGGAAGGTTTGTCCATTGGCGAACACGTCGGTGACAGACACGTTGGCACGGGCCACACTGGCGAAGTTCTGTACGGTGACGTTGTAGCGCACCGGATTGCCCGGCGCCGGGTCGGCCGGGCTGGACGACTTGAGCACCCGCAGGTCGTCGAACACCAGCAGCGAGGCCGATACCGGCGCGCTGACGATGCCGGGCGTGGTGACCCCCACCGCGCCGGTCGGCACGCTGTTGGTAAAGCTCACCGGCACACCGGGCGTGGTCACCGACGCCGTGAAGTTGACCGTGACCGTGCAGGTCCCGGGAACCGCCAGCGTACCGCCCGGGATGCTGCCACCGCTCAGGCGTACGCCCACATCACCCAAGGCGGTGGCCACGCCGCCGGCACAGGTGGTGGACTGCCCGGTCACCTTGAGGCCGCTGAGCGGATTGCCCAGGCCATCGATCGGCGAATCGTCGAAAGTGCTCACGGTGAGGGCTGCACTGCCACTGTTGCGCAGCGTGAGGGTCAGGCTACCGGCCTGCCCGTTGGCCAATGCGGCGCTGCTGAAGGACTTGCCGACCGACAGCGGCGAACGCACCACGATGGTTGCGCCAGCGTTCTGGGTGGGTACCAGACCGAGGTCGTTGCTGAACTGCGTCGCACGGTCGATGGTGTTGCTGGGCTCGACCGAAAAGGCGCCGTTGGTCGCGTGGGCCACCACATCCACGGACATCGTGCAACTGTTGTCGGGCGCCACCGTCCCACCGACAGCCGACACGGAAAAAGCACCGGCCACCGGTGTGAAAGCGGGCGTGGTGCCGCCGGCCGGGCAACTCACCTGGGCATTGGGCACGGCTGCCACGCGCAAGGCGGGGGTGCCCCCCACCAGCGGAAACACATCCGTGATGCTGAAATTGGGCAGGCTGATGCTGTTGGGGTTGGTCACCGTGATGGACATCCGCACCGGCGCGCCGCCGAGGACGGCAGGCGCACCGGTAAAGGACTTGGAAATTGTCGGTGGCTGCACCGCCCGCACGCCGATGGTCTGCGTCACGGCACCGACATTGGCCACCGCGCCGCCGCCATCGGTGCCGGTCACCGCAGCGCTGGACAAGGTGTAGGCATAACTGGCCAAGGCACCCGTCGAGGAGCCCGCCGTGACCGGCACCAGGATCACGCAGGTGCCATCGGTACCGCCGAAATTGGCGGGGATGGCGCCGCCGGCCAGCGACAGGGTCTGCGAGCCCGCCGCGGCCGACAACACACCGGAACCCGCCGCGGTGACGTTGCCGTTCGGATCGGTGCAGGTATAGCTGGCAGCGCCGGAGATGCGCAGGCCGTTGGGCAAAGTGCCGGGCAGCGTCAGTGGCGCGACCGCCGGAAACGCCACACCCGTGATCGGCGTTGCCGCACTGTTGGACAGCTGGATGCGTAGGCTGGTGGATTCACCCGGAAAGATCGGGTCGGGCCCGACCAGCGTGACCGAGGCACCGAGTGCTGCGAATGCGGCGCCTGGCGCCAGGAGCAGTAGGGCCAGCAGGCCCTGAAGAAAAGGCAAACGAAAAGAGATTGAAAACTTCATGACCAACGGCGCCCTCGTGATCGCAGAGTCTATGAAACTTTCATGCAGTCAAACGTAAACAATACCAAAGCCGACACTGAAGCCGCCTTCGAGTGGACGAATTGCAACAACTGTGGCCCCATGTCTGTCGGCTACCAGACACACCAACGCCAAGCCCAGCCCGAAACCCCGCACGGCGCCAGATCCCTGCGCGTAGGCTTGTGCGAGCTGCGCAAGCTGCCCGGGCGGAAATCCCGCCCCGGTGTCGTGCACGGTGAAGACAAAGTACCCCGCTTCGCCCGCTTGCAGCGATACCGTGACCGTGCCGCCATGGGGACCATGGCGCAGTGCGTTCCAGCCCAGGTTCATCCAGGCCCGCTGGAGCAGCCGGGCGTCACCCCGCACCAATGCGATATCGAGCGCGCAGACGCGTTCGATGCGGCTCCCTTCGCGCTGCGCGTCTTCCCACAAATCATCGGCGGTCTGATGGAACAGCTGCACCAGATCGATCTCGTTGAACCGGTGGGCGTCCAGCGCCTGGGCGCGGCCCATCAGCAGGAACTGCTCGCTCAGGTCGAGCGAGCGGCGGGCACAGGCGTCGATGCGCGCCAGCACGGCCGGGTCCACGCCCCCGCCCCCCCCGCGCAACTGTTCGGCCAGCGAGCGCAGCGACACCAGCGGAGAGCGCAGGTCATGCGCCAGATGTCGCATCATGTCCTCCCGGTAGCGGCCGTCGGCTGCGGCGGCGCCCTCGATCATCACCGCGCTGGCAATCCGGTCCACCGCATCGGAGATCGCCGCGATCCGCGCCTCGACAGGATCGAGGAACCCGGCCACAGGTGCGGGCGACGCCAGCACCGTGTCCTGGCGCACCAGACCGGCGATGCGCGTGGTCTCGCGCGCCATGGTGCTCAGGCTGGACTCCAGGCGGCGCCAGCTCCACAGCGGGTAGGCCAATGCCGCCAGGGCCGCCGGAGCCGCAGGCGGCCACCACCAGGCCCCCAGACGCAATGCGAGCCAGGCCCCCAATCCACACGCCAGCACCACCGCCACGGTGAGTGCCAGCGCCACCCGCGGCGAGGTCAGCAGCAAGGCCGCCATCAGCACCATCAGCACCAGCGCCGAGAGCAGGCTGCGCGCCAGCGGCTCCGCCGTGCGCAGGTTCAGGCCGGCGACAGAGGCATCCAGGATGTTGGCCACGAACTCGACGCCCGGCATCGTGCCCGCCAGACCGGCCCAGGGGGTGACCAGGTTGTCGCCGAGGCCGGTCGCAGTGGCACCCAGCAGCACCGTGCGGCCGCGCAGGCGTGCGGGCTCGATGCGTCCGGCCAGCAGGTCGGCCACCGGCAGGCGCTCGAAATGGCCCGGCGGCCCGGCAAACGGCACCAGGCGGGATGCGCTGTCGGCGAGCCCGCTTCGACTTGCTTCCCCGGGGGCGCCGAGCAGCATCTCCGCCACATGGGCATAGGCCACCCCGTCGGCGAACTCCAGCGGGAGGTAGCGCCGATTGACACCGTCGCTGTCGACCAGCGCCTGGGCATGGCCCAGCCGCGCGTGCGCCGCAAAAGCGGGCAAGGGTCGCATGGCAGGCGCGGCTGCAGAGGGCATATAAACGGGCAATACCACCCGGCCGTGCCGCGCGATCGCAGCGGCCAGGCGCGCATCGGCCGTCAGGTCGTCCGACTGCGGCTCGACAAGAATCACGTCCAGCAACACCGCGCCACTGCCGGCATCGGCCAGCCGCTCGACCCCCTCGGCCAGCCGCTGGCGCGACCAGGGCCAGCGCCCGAGCTGTGCCAGGCTGGGCTCGTCGATGGCCAGGATCAGGATTGCGTCGGAGGCGGGCCGCCCCGACGCCAGCATGGCGATGTCATACAACGCCTGGTCCGCCCGGTCGAACCAGCCCCAGCGTAGCGATGCCAGCAAGGCGCCCAACAGCAGCAGCAGCAGCAGCGCCCATTCACGCAGGTGTCGGCTGGCCGGGGCCCTCACACGGCACTCACAGCAGGAAGGGCAGCAGCAGAATCAGGAACAGGCCCCAGGGATGCGACGGAGCCGGCGGAGCCGGCGGCGGCGGAGCCGGCGGTGCCGGAATCTCGAAACGCTGCACAGCCGACCAGGGTCCGCGGCTGCCATCGGGCAACACCAGGCGCGTGCGCACCTGGTAGACACCCGGTACCGGGTTCGGGACCTCCAGGCCGGCGCCCTCCACGACCTGGTCCAGCAAGGTGCTGCCGAAAGCCGCGTCCGACGACAGCTGCACCTGGTGGCGGAAACCAGCCGGCCCCGACCATTGCAGGCGCACACCGGTGCCGCCCACCTGGGGTGGCGCCATCGCCGACGGTGTAAGCACGGTGAACGATCCGGCGTCACCGAAGGGCCCACGGCTCGCATCCGGGCGCAGCGATGCGAGGCGCCAGTGGTAACTGCCCGGCGCCAGCGCGGGCTCGGGCGTGAAGCGGCTGCCGGTGATGCCAGTGCGGTCGAGCACCAGATCGGTGAAGGCGGCATCGCGGGCGATCTGCAGATGGAAGGCCGGCACCTCGGCCTGGCCGGCCCAGACGAGTTGCACAGCGCCCGCGATCTGCGCCCCGGCCGGTGGCGCCACCTGCAAGGGTGGCTCGGGCCGGGCCGCCAGCAGGAACTGCGTGGCGGCCTCCCGGCCTTCGATGTCCTGGACGTCGGCAGCACGCACCCGCAGGTGGTAGGCGCCATCCGGCAAACCGGTGAGCACCCAGTCCGGCGTGGTGGTGCGGACGTCCTGCAGGAGCTGGGTGAAACCACCGTCGGACGCCACCTGCCAGCGCCAGGCGGCCGCACCAGGCTGCGGTGGCACCTGCAGGGCGACGGCAGTGCGCTCGACACGCGCGGGCAGACCCGACACATCCGGCGCAGGCAGCAGAGGCACGACGTTGCCCAGGCGACCGGCCTCGGCCCGCACACCCTGGCCCTGCGCCACGGCCAGCGGCTCGGGCGCTGCACCGGCCAGAGCCACACGGCCTTCGAGCACCTCGTGGCGGCTCACATCGTCCTGCAAGGCCACACGGAACCGGGTGCCCCGCACGGCGGTGACAACACGCGGTGTGCGGACGTCAAAACGCGAAGCCCGTGCCCGCAGCGGGGTGGCCGTGGTGTCTACCGCGCCGCGCTGCAGCTCGATCGTCGTGGCGCGCAGGTCCAGCGCCGGCATTTCACGCGACACGGCCAGGCCGGCGCGCGTCTGGGGTGCGAACACTGCCAGCGCGCCATCGGCAAAACGCAGGGTCACGGCACCCTGGGCGCCGGTGTCGAAACTGTCGCCCGCACCGATACGCATGCCCGCGGTCAGCGGCCCCCGGTTGCCGGCCACGGTGCCCGTGACATGCAACACCTCGGCCGACAGATCGGACCAGCGCAGCCAGTCGACCGGCACCTGCAGCAGGCTGCCCGGCTGCAAGCGGCGCGGATCGCGGATCTTGTTGAGGCGTTGCAACGCCGGCCAGCGCTGGGCGGTGTCGAGGTAGCGCGCGGTGATGCCGATCAAGGTGTCGCCCGGGCGCACCGCCACCTGCAGCGTGTCTTGTTGTGCCCAGGCGACGCCTGCACCGGCCGGCAGCAGAACCAGGATGGCTAGCGCGGCACGCGCCCGCGCGCTCAGCTCAGGCCAGCGGCTCAAGGCGGTAACCATGTGCGTATACCGAATTGATGCGCCAGCCGTTGTCACCCAGGCGCAGCAGGCCCCGGAGCTGGCTCACATGGATGTCGAGCGTGCGGGTCTGCACCTGGGCGTTGAGGCCCCACACCGCCTCGAGCAGGTACTGGCGCGACAACAGCCGCCCCGGATTGCGGAACAGCACCAGGGCCAGCTGGAACTGGCGCTCGGTCAGTTCCAGCAGTTCGCCGTGCAAGCGCGCACTGCTGCTGGCGGCGTCGAATTCGTAAGGGCCCACGGCCAGCGGACCGGTGCCGGCAAAACTGTCGGCGCGGCGTTTCAAGGCCTTCAGGCGTGCCAGCAACTCGGCGGGACGGGGCGGCTTGACCAGAAAGTCGTCCGCCCCATGCTGCAGGGCCTCGACGATATCGGCCTCGGTGTCGCGGCTGGTCACGAACAGCACCGGCGTGCGGTCTTCGAGTTGGCGCAGCCAATCGAGCACCTCGATGCCAGTCATGTCGGGCAGCATCCAGTCGAGCACCAGCACGTCGAAGGTCTCGCGCACCATGGCCTGCAGGAAGCGCGCGCCGGTGGGATATACCTCGGAGCTATGGCCGTCAGCATGCAGCGCCTGCGTGATCAGGACCGCATGGTCGACGTCGTCTTCGAGGACCCCGACTCTCATGGCGGAGGGCTCCGTCCCACGGCAGCGGCTTCCTTGCAGAGGCCAAGCCCGGGAACACCTGATGCGATTCTGACAAACACGCCGACTCCCTTGCTGTTTGCGGTGCACAAACCCTTCGAGTCTAAGGGAAGTCCCTCATCAAGTCAGGCGGTCCTTACAAGCTTGGTCGCACAAACGCTCTTGGCCGGCGTGAGCGGGAACCAGTAGTTCGTTCCATTAAAACAAATACATATCAAGTCACGCCGACGTCAAACTTGTTCCAACGAAACACCACTGGCGATGCATTGACTTCTGCGATGCCTTGGAGGATGCGTTGTTTCAGATCGTCTTTGGATTTGACCCGGATGTGTCGCAAGAAAGTGCAAGCCATTTTGGAAAAGGCGCACTCAATCAAGTTGAGCCAGGAACCCTGCTTGGGCGTATGAACATACTCGAAGCGTCCGGGGCGCGTGCCGAGATAGGCCATGGTCTCCTTGGAGATGTGGGCCGAGTGGTTATCCAGCACCACGCGGATGATGGCATCCACGGGGTAGTGCGTGTCGATCTGCTTTAGCAAAGCGATGAACTCGATGCTGCGGTGCCGGTCCTCGACATTGGCAAAGATGTGCCCGGAATGCAGGTCGATGCCAGCCATGATTGAGACGGTGCCGTGGCGAACATACTCGTAGTCACGCCCCACACTGGGCGCCTTGCCAGGCACCGGCGGCAAATCGGGTGCGGTCAACCCGATCGCTTGAACGCCGGGTTTCTCATCGACGCTGACGGTGTAGATGGGGTTGGGCCGCGCATCGTGAACAGCGCCTTCGGTGTACAGCGAAACGTCCCGATAGACCATCAGCACCTCCTGCATCTTGCGGTCAAAGTCGGGGTCGCGCTTTTCCAGGTAATAACGGATCTTGTGCGGCTTGATGTCGTTGTCGTCCAAGATGCGCCAGACGGTGCTCTTGCCCGGATTGGCCAGGCGGGGAAAGCCGGCAGCCTGCGCGCGCTCGCCCACAAACCGCGCCAGCGCGGAGATCGACCACAACTCGGCCGCCAGCCCATGATCCTTGGGCTTGGTGCATGCGATGCTGACCACCCAGGCCTTGGCTTCGTCGCTGATCTCGGGTTTGTGTGGCCGGTGGTACTTGTCCTTGAGTCCCATCTGAACGCCTGCGGCCAGCGCCTTGTCCACGCACCGATAGATCATCGGTCGGCTGAACCCGAGCCGGCGCTGGAGTTCGGTGATCGACACACCATCAGCATAGCCCAGCATGACCTTGGCACGTTCCACCTCACGCGCCGGTGCCACCCGCGACGCCGACAGTTCCTGGAGTTCGGCCTGCTGCTCTGCTGTCAGCACCAACGGCGGCCGTTCAGATTTTCTCGCCATGATCACCCCCTTCAAGAGTTGAAGAAGCATGGCGATTATCATCTGATTTGTAATTGTATTGATGGAACGAACTGCTAGGGCATAGAGCGGTGCCGCCATGTTCTTGTGACCGTGCCTCGCAAAACCATCAGGACTTGAACTGCTTGATCGAGGCAATCACCACCCCCCGATTCTCGACCGCCTGGCCCTCGGTAGGCGTGATGTCGGCAAAGGTGGGGTTGGCTGCTTTAAGCTTCAAGCGACCACCGCGCTGCAACAGGGCTTGCAGCTGAAGTCGCCATCGACCACCGCCACCACGATCTGACCGTGGCTGGGCTTGATCGCATGGTCCACCAGCATCACATCGCCATCGAAGATGCCAACCTCGCGCATGGACTCTCCGAGCACCGTCATGCTGTACGTGGCCTGGGGGTGCTTGACCAGACGCTCCAGAATGTCGATGCGCTTGGCCTGAAAGTCTTCGGCTGGTGACGGAAAACCCGCTCGAACATTTGACTTCAAGCTGAGGGCCGAGATGGCGCCGACGTCCAGCACCGGGGCGCGTTGCAGGTAGCATGGCCCACCTCGAAAGAGACCGGGTGGATGGCTTCAAAAATACTGTACATAACAACAGTATATTGGTGAAGCCTGCGAAGTTCAGCAGTTGTTGATCGAGACGAGCGGATGCAGACCCAGGATGGGCGCATGTGCAGTCAAAACGAAGGGGTCAAAGACCCGCAGACCTTGAGCGAGGTGTACAAGGTTAAGCCACCGGCCCTGATGGGCAAGGTGGATCTGTGGCCTGGGTATCAAGGCCTGCTGATCAGGCGCCCTCGGGAAAAGGATTCAGGCGACGAAGCGGTGCCGGATCGAGAAGCCGTCGCAGGGCTCTTCGGTCTGGTTTCGCACTAGGCAACCGATCAGAAGATTTGCCGCAGCACCTACAACGCCCGAACCGAGACGGTGGCAACCAAGCCGAGTTTCAGGGGCACATGGAAGAAGGCGCAGCACTGCATCATCCCGGCGCAGGCCATCTATGAGCCGGACTGGCGAAGCGGCAAAGCCATCCCCACGCGCATTGAGCGCGCCGATGGCCGGCCCATGGGTATCGTCGGACTGTGGTCGGCGTGGAAGTCACCGCAGGGCGAATGGGTCCACAACTACACGATGCTCACCATTAATGCTGCTCGCCTTCGACAACTGTGCAGAAAAGCTGGTGGCCACTGGCGAGACGCTCCAGCAGCCTGTCGAATCAAGTCCGACAGGCTGCTAGCAATCGGCCGGATCTGATTTTTGATCCAGTTGTTGTCTACAGGCAGCTGGCCATCCAGATCGAATACCACGCCGTCGTCCACCTCGATCGCCATGATTTCGCGGAACGTCGCGAGCAGTGCATCTTCTGCCGCATCGCCGAAGCCCAGCAGGTCAACATCGCGTGTTGCGCGATGTGCTTCGTCGAACCAGGTCACCAGCAGCATGGTGCCCTTGAGCACGAAAGGCTCGCGGTACGGCGAGAGGCTCAGGCGGTAGAGCAGGCGCTCCAGTGCGTACCGCGTGAGCAGCAGGTCCATGTGCTGGCTGCGCGCACGCGCCAAATTCAACAGACGTTGGCGCACCGAGGCGCCGATGTTGCGTGGGTGGTCAGGCATCGCTGGTCAGCGCCATGAGGTAAGGCTCCACGAGGGCCTAGACGCCCGCCGCTTCAGCCTCACGCGCGATGTCTGCCGGCGTGGCCTTGCGACGCTGCAGCGCCGCGCGCAGGCCTTCGATGGCCAGGACTTCGCTCACGGTGCGACGGTAGCGGAACAAGTCGGCCACGGACTTGGCAACACCGAACACCGGCACAGACGTTCCGGCGATCGGGTGACGTTCGACGCTACGGTTCAGAAGCTCCTCAGAAAACCGAGCAATGCGGATTGGCGGATAGGTGACCCGGGGGACGCCAGTCCCTGCGACCGCTGGCGATCCAGACTGGTTGCTGTCACACAGGTTCGACGGCTGAGTCCATTAACCGAACTCTGTCAGCAGGCTCGAGTGGAACCTGAGGATCGTCGCTATTTGAAGGTCCCAGGCGTTAGGGAAGTAGGTCCAGGTCTTCTCTTCGGGTGCGTCCCTGAGGTCGCGGTGGAATGCCTCATGGTCGGGCTTGCCGATCTTCAGCACCACCTCCCCTTCACTCATGCCCTTCGGAATGAAACCGCGCGCTCTGGCGTTGGCAGCGAGCGCGGACACGCATGCCAGTGCGAACAGGAAAACGGGCCAAGTTTTGGTTGCGATCATCTGCAACCCCTGACGCATCCACGTTCCGCATCTCCGTCATCGTGGCCACCTCTGTGGCTGTCTGCCTTGTCGATGGTCATATGCTTTCCCCCCGACGCTGAAGTGGTTAGGTCACGGTGATGACAGGCTGCCATGGTCTCGGCAACGCAAGCCTCCGGACGATCCATTCACCCAGAGAGATGTTGAGCAGCCACATACCGACAACCACGATGTCCGTGGCCAGCCCCATGGGCGGTTCCCCGGTGATCAGGTAGATGGGGAATATGACCAGCGCGACGGTTCCCTGTCCCATGCCGATGGCATATGCGCGGATCATCCAAGTCCGGTGACGAAGCATGTCGTGCGTCCGTGCCGCCGCCACCCCCAGCACAAGCGCTGAGATCAGCGCCAGGCCGAAGACCCCGCGTGCGGCATCCAGAAGTTCGGTTGCGATGCTCTCGACCCGCAACAGCAGCGCCAGCCCCGACAGCGCCAACCCGACTCCCGCAAGCACAAAGACTCGCCCAGCCAGGCGGTGCAGAGTCCCGAATCGGAGGCGAAGGGCGCGGACAAACTGCAGTGGCCCGAGTACGCCGAACAGCACGCCAGCGAGCGAATGGAGGAAGTATGCGACAGGAGCGGATGTCAGCCGTAGGCTGTCCTCGGGCAATGCGCCAAGCGGGATCTGAACCACGAGGACAGCGGCCGTCATCACCGGGATGAAAGTGCAAAAGGCCAGGGCCAGAACAAGCGGAATCGGTCGGGCGAAAGTTCGGATCATGGCAACTTCGCTTCTGGGATGATGGTTACGCACCGCCCTGCTGCCCGCAGCAACGCATTGCAATCAACGCCAGCGCTTCGACCACTCTGGCCCGTGGCCGCGGTCACCTCATTGCCGCTCCTGCTGTGGCCGCCCGCCATGGTGGTGCGGGTGGCGTCGGACTGTGGTGTGTGCCCAAAGCTCATTGCCTTCTGGAGACCAGTAGCCCCATCTAAGTAGCAGCAGTAAGACGCTTCGTCACGGGTGTCGACGGCATGGTTGATGCGGCTCCTAGCCTCTTGGCTGCGGTCGGTCATGGCGGACTGGCTGACCGATCGCCCGATGACCTGAGTGGTACGTTGATCCTAGCCGTCTTGATTGATGGTGGCCGCATATCCGGCCGGGGGGCAAGCGCGGCAGCGAGGTGGGCGATGCGTCGAATGTGCTTGATTGGCTCCATGAGTTTCATTGGCCCTGTCGGGCAATGCGGTTGTGTGCGGGTACGGTGGCCGGACTTGCAGACACCGCCAAGGGGGAAGGCAGGCTGCTCGGGATATCGTCTCCCAGCAGGCACGTCATTGGCCCCCCCATGCTGAGAAGTCACGACCGTGTTGGCCAACACGTAGGGCGGCAGCCCCTGCGGCAAGACTGCCACCGCGACGCGTGCGGCGCCAGGCGCCGGAGATACCACCAGGGTGGCAACTTGGTTGGCAGCCAGACCGATCGAGGCGCTGTTGAAGAGCACGAGATCGGTCCGCCCTGCGGGCGTGATCCGCAGTCGACCGACACCGCTCGCGTCGGCGTATGCACTGAGCGACTCGTAGGCACCGAGTCTGTGGTCTGGGTCCCGGCCGGCCAAGGGCTGATGTGCAAGGGTGACGAAGGCATCCACCGCGCCGCCCAACGGCCAGGCGTGCAGCAGGCATAGCCGCGCGGACCCTACGCCGGGACGGACCGTGTCCTCGTCGATGACGCGCAGCCTGAGCCCCGTGGTCAGATTGCCCATGACCACAACGCTCGCTATGTCGCCATCGGGTAGCGTCTTGGTGTCAAGCAACACGACCGTCGAACCTCCCGCACGTCGAACTTCGAACTGTCCGCGCGGGCCCACAGTCCACAGCTTGCGACGCGCATAGCTGCTGGCTGCACCGACGTGGGCAACAGCGCCTGCGAATCGCCAATCATTGAACTGCACGTCGATGCTATCGACATCCATCGTGGCATTGACGGCGCGCAGCGTTGCGTCGTCGTCCGGCCCGCCGCCGCCACACGCCGATAGCGCCGAAGCCAACCCTACGCCGGACGCGATGCGGGCCAGCAGCTGCCGCCTGCGGCGGTCGAGCGTGCTGTGGGGCGCTGCCTTGGAAGATGGTTCAGAACGCATAGGACATCGCCATCGCCATCGCCACCGATGTGCTGTTGCGCCGGCCGACTAGCGGGCTTGCCGCGGCAACGTCACCGAGCTGTGAGAATCCGACGTTGGCGTGCAACCTCCAGTTCGATGCAATGGCGTACTCGGCACTGACACTTGCTTCGACCTTGCGACACCCCGACTTCGGCGTGTACGCGGAGAACGATGTGGCCTGCGCTTGGGCTGCCGTCACGCCGAAGTAGGTCTGCATGTAGTCTTGATTGGCCCACGTCGCGCCGAGAGCAAAGCGAAGGGCGAAGCGGTCGGACAACGACCACGGAATGCCGACGGTCAAGTCCGCCTGCACGCCCCTGGGGCCGCGCTCGCTCAGCGACTGACGCGCTACCAGCATCACTGGTCCGTAGCCCACTCCTACACCGGCCTCGGTGCTGGCCTTCACGTTGCCCATGCCGGCCAGGCGCTTGTCGCCAGGGGTCAGGTCCACTGTCGATGTGTCCTTATCCTTGCGGCCGGGATCGAACTGCGCGACCAGGGCGAATGTGAATCTGCCCGCTTCAACGGCATTCCAAATCAGCCCACCCTGACCGAACTCGACGGTGCCCCAATCGCGACTGCGATAGCTGAGCGTCAGGTCCGGACTGGCCAGCGTGCGGCGGTTCGGGCTGCCCTCGTAAGTGGGCATGGTTGCCACGCCCAGGCCGATGCGGCCGCTGAGCCCATAGGCCGGCTTTTGCGAAACCGACTGCGCCTGCACGAGCGGGCACAGCGCTAGGAAGGTGGCAGCGAGTACTGCCTGCATCGCCGTGACCGAGGTCACGGAGCTGTTGCCGTGTCGGTAGGGTTTGGAAGGACAGTCACCCTCCACGGCATCGATCCAATTCGAGCGATCCCTGGCTCCGTCAAAGGAATTCAAGGCGGATGCAGACTGGAGTATCACAGCGGAGGCGTGTACTTGAGCAAGGCTCGGCAAGGCTGGGAAGTCTGGCAACTGAGGCTTTTGTATCAAACGATCGGCAGGAGGAAGGAGGGGAAGCTTGCGAAATCAGCAGGGCGAACGAAGCCTGACCCTGGTCTGAACCAGGGCCTGGTGTGAGGTGTGGAACTCAGACCGGCTTGCGGGCCACGATGAAGACCCGGAAGTCTTTGCCGCGGGTGCCGTGTCTCTCGACCGACACAATGTCCATGCCCTGGCGGGCGATGGCTGACTGCAGCTCGGCGGCATCGAAGCACAGCACATGTGGCGCCTTGCCCATGGCGCGCATCACGGGGATCGCCAGCCAGGGAATCAGCCGATTCATCTCCGAGATGCAGGCGGTCTTGGAGATCAGCAGGCCGCCCGGCCGCAGGGTCTGCGCCGCCAACTCCAGCGCTCGGTCGAGATCGGTCACCAGATGCAGCAGGTTGAAGGCCAGCACCACGTCGTACTTGGCTTGACTGGCCACCAGCGTATCGGCATCTGCCACGGCAAAGCTTAGCTGCGGAACCGGCTCGGTAACGAGCTTCTGGCGGGCGATGCCGATCATGCCGGCCGAGACATCCGTTGCCAGCAGGCGCCGGGTGAAGGGCGCTAGACGCAACGCGGTGGTACCAGTGCCACAGCCAATCTCCAACACGGCCTGATCCGCAGAAAGCAGGCCTTGCACGCGCTGCAGCGTGATCTCGTAGCCAGCCATGTCGGCGATGGGGTCGGCTGCGTACTTGACTGCGATACGGTCCCAAAAACGGGCCTTGCTGGCGGCCGACGCGCCCGCACGGATGAGTGGTGAGGTTTCGGCGAGAGGGGCGATGGCGCGAGGCGGCATAGGCAGAGGTGAAAGTCGTTCAATGAGCACGCGTATGATATTCATGCGAAACGTCAATGGGAACTGCGATAAATTGCATTGAACATATACATCTACGTATGGATAACCTCGACTGGAACCAACTGAAGGCGTTTCTCGAGACCGCTGAAACGGGCTCGCTGTCGGCGGCGGCCCGCAAGCTGGGTCTGACCCAGCCTACACTGAGCCGCCAGGTGGCGGCCATCGAGCAGCGCATGGGCCTGACCCTTTTCGAGCGGGTGGGCAAGGCCATGTCGCTCACGCCCATCGGGCTGAACTTGCTGGAACATGTGCGCGTCATGGGCGCAGCCGCCGAGGCCCTGGGGCTGGCGGCAACCGGCCGCTCGCAGGCCGTGGGCGGCGTGGTTTCGGTTTCGGCCACCGACGCGGTAGCCGCCCACCTGCTGCCCCCGCTGGTGCGGCAACTGCGCGAGACGGAACCGGGCATTGCCATCGAGGTGATCGCCTCCAACGCGCTCAGCGACCTGCTGCGTCGCGAGGCGGACATCGCCATCCGCCACGTCAAGCCCGAGCAGCCGGATCTGATCGCCCGGTTGATCCGGGAGGCAACGGCCAACTTCTATGCGTCCGAAGACTGGGTGAAGGTTCACGGCCATCCGCGCCACGCCCAGGAAGCGACTCATCTGCCTTTCATCGGCTCCGATCGCTCGGGCCAGTTCCTGACCTACCTGCGCCAGCATGGCCTGCCACTCAGCGAGGCAAACTTCAGCTGCTACTCCGACCTCTCGGTGGCCAATTGGGCCCTGGTGCGCCACGGCATGGGCATTGGCGTCATGTTGAACGAGATCGCCCGCGACACCCCGGGCATGATCCGAGTGCTCGACGACGTACCGCCCGTGCGCTTCCCGATCTGGCTGGTCACCCACCGCGAACTACGCACCTCGCGGCGGATCCGTGTGGTGTTCGAGGCGCTGGCGCAGGGCTTGGCTTCGGGCAACTGAGCCAAGCAGCAGTTTTCGCTGGGGTGTGGCTGCGATGCTGGTTTAAAGGGAATGGCACTTACTTTGGGCTCATGGCGTTGAAGTCACGGGCGTAAGCGATTGAATTTGAAGGCAAAAGGAGGTGGCTGACCCAAGGATTGATAGGATGGTTGTTACGAAGCTCCCAAACCATCTCTCCAAAGGCCAGCCACCATGGATCGTAATGCCCAAAACGGTGTTCATCAACGTCGCAGCACAGGTCGCAGCACAATCGCACGCCGGGCGAAGGCGACCGAAGCGGTGGAGTTCTTCAACGTGCTGACGAGTCCAGCATTGCTCGAGACGACGGAGTCGGTGCTGCCCGAGCACCGCGAGCGGCTGTATCCGCCCACGGTTGCGCTGTCCATGTTCATGCGCCAGGTGCTGGAGGCCGATGGCTCGTGCCAGAAGGCAGTCAACGGCTGGGCGGCGCAGCGCGCGGCCGATGGGCTCTCTTCCTGTAGCGTTCGTACCGGCGGGTACTGCCGGGCGCGCCAGCGCTTGCCGCTGAATATGGTCAGTGCGCTCACGCGCGAAACAGGTCGGTTGCTCAGCGAGAAGGCACTGAAACAATGGCTTTGGTGCGGGCCCAGCCCAGCACCCAGACGCCCGTGGTCGGATTGCCGCTGGCGCGCTTGGTCGTGGTGATTTGCCTGGCCACTGGCGCGGCGCTCGATATGGCGGTCGGACCGCACAGCGGCAAAGGCTCTGGCGAACTCGGGTTGGTGCGCTCTTTGCTCAAGGGCTTTCGCCCGGGGGATATGATGCTCGCCGATGCCCTGTACTGCAACTATTTCCTGATCGCCACTCTGATGGCGGCAGGTGTGGACGTTTTGTTCGAACAAAACGGCTCGCGCATCACCGACTTGTCAACGTGGCCAGTCGCTGGGTGTTCGAGACCACCACGGGCATGGATGTCCTGAACTGCCAGACGCCGCAAATGAACGAGAAGCAACTGTGGGCTCATCTGCTGGCCTACAACGTGATTCGACTGCTCATGGCCCAGGCCGCCAGCAACGCGGGCGTGGACCCGCGTGAGGTGAGCT